>JGI24721J44947_10009204_pt1 | contig 12750 bp, 9 predicted proteins | sample YelNatPaOPGAMG01_FD_44947 | JGI IMG/M metagenome (IMG submission 44947)
AGGGTATGCAGCACCTTGGGGGTGTCTGAGCGCATCCGAGTCCCGGTCCCCGCCGCCAGCACCAGGACCGCCGCTTCTTGGTGAGCTGTCATCTCTGCACCTCCTGGCCGCGAGTGTGCGTGTTTGCGCGCCCACACGCCGTTAAGCGTGTCATTGTCTGCACCTTCGCGGCAAAAGTGACCGGCCGACAAGCGGGACACGTGCTCCGTCGCCAGGACTCGAACCTGAACTCTCAGAACCAAAATCTGATGTGCTGCCGATTACACCACGACGGATCGATGGCAGCCACGACTCTAGTGCAAGCCGATAGGCTGATAATGGTGGCTGTGCTGGACAACGACTCGGACAACGAGCCGGACAAGCGCGTGCCGCGCGCGCGAATGACTGGCAGCCAACGCCGCCATCAGCTCATCGACGTCGCGCGGTCGCTGTTCGCCGAGCGTGGCTACGACGGCACCTCGATCGAAGAGATCGCTCAGCGTGCCAAAGTGTCCAAGCCGGTCGTCTACGAGCATTTCGGCGGCAAAGAAGGCCTGTACGCGGTCGTCGTCGACCGGGAGATGTCGGCGCTGCTGGATGGGATCACGTCGTCGCTGACCAACAACCGGTCCCGGGTCCGCGTCGAGCGGGTGGCGCTGGCGCTGCTGAGCTATGTCGAAGAACGCACCGATGGGTTTCGGATCATGATCCGCGACTCGCCGGCGTCGATCAGCTCGGGCACCTACTCCAGCCTGCTCAACGACGCCGTGAGCCAGGTCAGCTCGATCCTGGCCGGTGACTTCGCCCGACGGGGCCTAGATCCCGAGCTGGCGCCGCTGTACGCGCAGGCGCTGGTCGGCTCGGTGTCGATGACTGCGCAGTGGTGGCTCGACGCGCGCGAACCCAAGAAGGAAGTCGTCGCCGCGCACCTGGTCAACCTGGTGTGGAACGGCCTGACCCATCTGGAAGCCGATCCGCACCTGCAAGACGAGTAGCAGACGGAGTAGTGCAATTGAGCCCCAGAAAGACAGTCTGCTTGAACATGATTGTCAAAAATGAAGAACAGGTTATCGGGGACTGCTTATCTTCGGTGAAACCTCTCATTGATTACTGGGTGATTGTCGACACGGGGTCTTCGGACGACACGAAAAAAATCATCCAGGAAACCATGGCCGAAATCCCCGGCGAACTTTATGAAAGACCGTGGGTGAACTTCGCGCACAACCGCAATGAAGCTCTTGAGCTCGCCAAAGACAAGGGCGACTATCTCCTGCTGATCGATGCCGATGAGGTGCTGCGATACGCCGAGGGTTTTGCGTTTCCTGCTTTGGAAAAAGATCGCTATTTCATCCTTGTACAACAGCTGGGTGCAGCGCAGATAAAACGTAACGGGCTGATCAACAATCATCTCCGTTGGGAATGGCAGGGAATCATCCATGAGTTCATCACCTCTCCGGATGCGAAGACGTCTGAAGTGCTGGGTGGGATTGTCAATGTCTGCAACTCGCACGCGCGCGACGCGTCCGGCCGTTCTAAAGACTCGGAGCGGGTCAAATACCTGCGTGACGCAGAAATCCTCGAAAAGGCCCTCGAGGACGAGCCCGATAACAGCCGATATAGGTATTACCTGGGGATAAGCTATTCGGCAGCCGGAGAGTTAGAGCTCGCCAAAAAGAGTTTCGAAAAAAGAATCGCCATGGCCAGTGCAGACCTGGAGGAAACCTATCTGGCTCGGTACAATCTCGGTGTCGTCCAGTCGAAATTAAACGAACTGGATGCGGCCCGGCAGACACTTTATCGGGCTCACGCACTTCGTCCAGCGCGTGCCGAGCCGCTTTTGCAACTCGCTAAGCTGTATCGGAGCGAGAACAATTATTTGGCGGGGTATCTGCTGGCCAAGCACGCCCTGTCGCTTCCGTACCCGAAAGAAGACCTTTGCGTCGAATACGTGGTCTACGACCATACCTTGCTCATCGAGTTTGCGAACTGCGCGTTGCTGCTGGGAAAGTTCGACGAGGGATTCGACGCGTGCCACAAACTGCTGGCCAACCCCAATCTCCCGGCCGAATACAGGGCTCAGGTCCAGTCCAACTGTGAGCTCGCCCGCAAAAACCTGGCGTCGAACGGTCCGATCTTCATCGGCGGCATTCAGCGGTCGGGCACCACACTCATGCGGGTCATGCTCGATGCTCACCCGCGGATCTGCTGCGGTCCTGAGTTGATGGTGCTGCCCGTTGTCGCCGAGCACTACAAGTTTCTGGCCGGCAAAAACCGCGAGGTGATGGAAAGCTACGGCAACACGCCGGCCGATGTGCAGCGAAGCTGCCGCGTCTTCGTCGAAGACCTGGTGGCCAACTTTCGTCGCGCCCAAGGCAAACCACGCTGGGCGGAGAAAACCCCGCAAAACGTGCGGTACATGATCACGCTCGGGGAAATCTTTCCCGACGCCAAATTCATCGCCATGCTGCGCGACGGCCGTGATGTGGCCTGCTCGCTGCTGACGATGGATTGGACTGACTCAGCGACCGGACGCAAGCTGGACTATGTGCAAAGCGTGGCCGCCGCGGCCCGGCATTGGCGTGACACCGTGCTGCGGGCCCGCAACCTGGCGATGCATCCCAGTCTGGCCGGGCGCGTCCTAGAAGTCCGCTACGAGGACCTGGTGACCGAGACCGAGGCGACGATGCGCACGGTGTTGGCGTTCCTCGGCGAGGAGTGGGACGAGGCGGTGCTGGCACATCACACCAAAGAGCGCGATGGCGAACCGGTGGAACCGAGCACGGCGCAGGTGAGCCAACCGGTGAGCCGCAGTTCCCTGGGCCGCTGGCAACACGAGATGAGCGAGCAGGACAAGGCCGCGTTCAAACACGAAGCCGGCGCGTTGCTCACCGAACTCGGTTACGCCGGGGTCGACTGGTAACCCCCACCGCAGCGTAGGTAGGGCCGCAATACGGATCGACCGGCTCTTAGAATGGCGTCATCATGACCGCACCGGGGCCTGCTCGCCCAGAAACCCCGATCGCGGGGCTTGTCGAATTGGCGCTCGCCGCGCCGACTTTCCGGCAGCTCATCGACAGCGCGGCCGCCCGTCCGGCCGAACTGCGGATGGCCGGCCCGGCCGGCGCACGGGTGTTCGTCGCCGCCGCGCTGGCGCGGCGGGGTCCGCTGCTGGTGGTCACCGCGACCGGCCGGGAAGCCGACGACCTCGCGGCCGAGCTGCGCGGCGCGCTCGGCGACGCGGTGGCGGCCTTCCCGTCCTGGGAAACCATGCCGCACGAGCGGCTTTCGCCGGGCGTCGACACCGTCGGCGCCCGGTTGACCGTGCTGCGCCGGCTGGCACACCCCGACGACGTCCGGTTGGGCCCGCCGCTGCAGGTGGTGGTCACCGCGGTCCGCTCCCTGCTGCAGCCGATGGCCCCGCAGCTCGGGCTGATCGAACCCGTCATCATGACGGTCGGTCAGGACATCGCGTTCGAAGACGTGGTCTCCCGGCTGGTCGAGCTGGCCTACAGCCGGGTCGACATGGTGGGTCGGCGCGGCGAATTCGCGGTGCGCGGCGGGATTCTCGACGTCTTCCCCCCCACCGCCGAGCACCCGGTGCGCGTCGAGTTCTGGGGCGACGAGGTCAGCGAGATGCGGATGTTCTCGGTCGCCGATCAGCGGTCGATCCCGGAGCTGGAGGTCGAGACGGTCGTCGCGGTCCCCTGCCGTGAACTGCTGCTGACCGACGACGTTCGGCGGCGCGCCGCCGACCTGGTGGCGCGACACCCCGCCACCGAGGCCGCCGTCACCACCGGCGGCGTCGGCGACATGCTGGCCAAGCTCGCCGAGGGCATCCCGGTCGACGGCATGGAGGCCCTGCTCTCGGTGCTCCGGCCCGACGAGCATGTGCTGTTGACCGACCAGCTGGCCCACGGCACGCCGGTGTTGCTGTGCGACCCCGAAAAGGTGCGCAGCCGCGCGGCCGACCTGATCAAGACCGGCCGGGAATTCCTGGAGGCGTCCTGGTCGGCGGCAGCAATGGGCGTGGCGGACGGCTCCGCCGCGCCCATCGACGTCGAGCAGTTTGGCGGATCGGGCTTCGCCGAACTGGACGACGTGCGGGCCGCCGCGGCGCGCCGCGATCATCCCTGGTGGACGTTGAGCCAGCTGTCCGACGAGTCGGCCGTGGAACTGCAGCTGCGGCCGTCGCCCTCGGCCCGTGGGCATCAGCACGACATCGACGAGATCTTCGCGATGCTGCGGGCTCACGTCGCGGCCGGCGGCTACGCGGTGGTCATCGCGCCCGGGACCGGGACGGCCCACCGCGTGGTGGAGCGGCTGGCCGAGTGCGACACTCCCGCGGCGATGCTGGACTGCGGTGCCGCGCCCAAACCGGGCGTGGTCGGGGTGCTCAAGGGGCCGCTGCACGTGGGCGTGGTGATCTCGGGGGTCGTCGACGNCGCCNATCTCGTCGTGATCACCGAGACGGACCTGACCGGAAGCCGGGCCGCCGCCGTCGAGGGCAAGCGGCTGGCGGCCAAGCGCCGCAACACCGTCGACCCGCTGGCGCTGACGGCCGGTGACCTGGTGGTGCACGATCAGCACGGCATCGGGCGGTTCGTGGAGATGACCGAGCGCACCGTCGGCGGGGCCCGGCGCGAGTACCTGGTGCTGGAGTACGCCTCGAGCAAGAACCGGGGGAGCGGCGCAAAAAACACCGACAAGCTCTATGTGCCCATGGATTCGCTGGACCAGCTGTCGCGCTACGTCGGTGGGCAGGCGCCGGCCCTGAGCAAGCTCGGCGGCAGCGACTGGGCCAACACCAAGACCAAGGCGCGCCGCGCGGTGCGCGAGATCGCCGGCGAACTGGTGGCCCTGTACGCCAAGCGGCAGGCCAGCCCCGGGCACGCGTTCGCCCCGGACACCCCGTGGCAGGCCGAGATGGAGGACGCGTTCGGGTTCACCGAGACCGTCGACCAGCTCACCGCCATCACCGAGGTCAAGTCCGACATGGAGAAGCCGATCCCGATGGACCGGGTGATCTGCGGCGATGTCGGCTACGGCAAGACCGAGATCGCGGTGCGGGCCGCGTTCAAGGCGGTCCAGGACGGCAAGCAGGTCGCCGTGCTGGTGCCCACGACGCTGCTGGCCGACCAGCACCTGCAGACGTTCACCGACCGGATGACCGGTTTCCCGGTGACCGTCAAAGGACTGTCGCGGTTCACCGATGCCGCCGAGTCCCGTGCCGTCATCGAGGGCCTGGCCGACGGCTCAGTGGACGTCGTGATCGGCACCCATCGGCTGCTGCAGACCGGGGTGCGCTGGAAGGACCTCGGTCTGGTGGTCGTCGACGAGGAGCAGCGGTTCGGCGTCGAGCACAAGGAACACATCAAGTCGCTGCGCACCCACGTCGACGTGCTGACCATGAGCGCGACCCCGATCCCGCGCACCCTGGAGATGAGCCTGGCCGGAATCCGGGAGATGTCGACGATCCTGACGCCGCCCGAGGAGCGCTACCCGGTGCTGACCTACGTCGGCCCGCAGGACGACAAGCAGGTCGCGGCCGCGTTGCGGCGCGAGCTGATGCGCGACGGGCAGGCCTTCTACGTGCACAACCGGGTCAGCTCGATCGACCGGGTCGCCGCGCGGCTGCGCGAGCTGGTGCCCGAGGCGCGGATCGTCGTCGCGCACGGGCAGATGCCCGAGGAGCGGCTGGAGCGCACGGTGGAGGGGTTCTGGAACCGCGAATACGACATCCTGGTCTGCACCACGATCGTGGAGACCGGGCTGGACATCTCCAACGCCAACACGCTGATCGTCGAGCGCGCCGACACCTTCGGGCTCTCGCAGCTGCACCAGCTGCGCGGCCGGGTGGGCCGCAGCCGGGAGCGGGGCTACGCCTACTTCCTCTACCCGCCGGACACGCCGCTGACCGAGACCGCCTATGACCGGCTGGCCACGATCGCGCAGAACAACGAGCTGGGCGCGGGCATGGCGGTGGCGCTGAAGGACCTCGAGATCCGCGGTGCCGGCAACGTGCTGGGCGCCGAGCAGTCCGGCCACGTCGCCGGCGTCGGGTTCGACCTGTACGTGCGGCTGGTGGGCGAGGCCGTCGAAGCATATCGGGCGGCCTACCGCGCCGCGGCCGACGGCCAGACGGTCGCCGCGGCCGAGGAGCCCAAGGACGTGCGGATCGACCTGCCGGTGGACGCGCATCTGCCGCCGGACTACATCGCCAGCGACCGGCTCCGGCTGGAGGCCTACCGGCGGCTGGCCGCGGCCGCGGACGACGCGGCCGTCGGCGCGGTCGTCGACGAACTCGTCGACCGCTACGGGGCGCTGCCCGAACCCGCCCGGCGGCTGGTGGCGGTGGCGCGTGTCCGGTTGCTGTGCCGCGCCGCCGGGATCACCGAGGTGTCGGCACCGTCGGCGGCGACGGTGCGGCTGTCGCCGGTCACGCTGCAAGACTCCGCCCAGGTGCGCCTGGCGCGCATGTATCCGGCGGCCAACTACCGCGCCACGACCGCCACCGTGCAGGTCCCGATCCCCCGGGCCGGCGGGGTCGGCGCGCCGCGCATCCGCGACGTCGAGCTGCTGCAGATGGTGGCCGATCTGGTCACCGCCCTGCAGGGGAAGCCGCAGGTCGAAATTGGTATAACCAGTGCGACGCCCGCACCGGTGCCCAGTGAGGAGCGGCGCTCATGATCGTCGTCTTGTTCGACCCCCGCCGGCCATCCCTGGTGCCCGTGGAAGCCGTCGAGCACCTCGGCGGGGAGGTGCAGTACACCGAGGAGATGCCGGTCGCGGTGCCGTGGTCGCTGCCCTCGGCGCACCCGGTGGACACCGGCGACGAGGCGCCGGTGTTGCTGTCGTCCGACCCCGGCCACCCGGCCGTCACCGCCCGGCTGGCCGCCGGAGCCCGGCTGATTTCGGCCCCGGAGACCCCGCGCGGCGAACGCCTGGTCGACGCCGTGGCGATGATGGACAAGCTGCGCAGCGCCGGGCCCTGGGAGAGCGAGCAAACCCACGACTCGTTGCGCCGCTACCTGCTGGAGGAGACCTACGAGCTGCTGGACGCGGTCCGCAGCGGCGACGCCGACCAGTTGCGCGAAGAACTCGGCGACGTTCTGCTGCAGGTGCTCTTCCACGCCCGCATCGCCGAGGAGGCGCCGCAGCACGCGTTCACCATCGACGACGTCGCGCTCGCGCTGACGCGAAAGCTCGGCAACCGGGTGCCGGGAGTGCTTGCGGGCGAACCGATCTCACTCGAAGAGCAGTTGGCCCAGTGGGAGGAGCGCAAGGCTGCCGAGAAGCCGCGCAGTTCGGTGATGGACGACGTCCACACCGGGCAGCCGGCCTTGGCGCTGGCGCAAAAAGTTATTCAGCGTGCGCAGAAAGCCGGGCTGCCCGCCGACCTGATCCCCGCCGAGATCACCTCGGTGGACGTGTCGGCCGACATCGACGCGGAAAGCGCGCTGCGCACAGCGGTTCTGGGTTTCGTGGACACCGTCCGCAGCGTCGAGCGGGCGATCGCCGCCACCCGCCGCGGGGACGCCGTTCCGGAACAGCTCGACGTGACCCCGCTGGGCGCGGTGACCGAGCAGGAGTGGCGGGAGCACTGGCCGCCCGCCGTGTCGGCGGTCGCCGAAGCCGCCGAGGTGTAGCCGCACGGTGGTGGCATGGCGCCGGTTTTTCGCGCCGGCCGCATATGTCGGTCAGCGACCTCGGCCGCGTTCGCCATCTCCTCGCCGATCGCGCGCTATTGTGGCACGTGAGGCGATAATTCGAATGGGTGTCGATGTCTTTACTTTGCTAGCCGATCTCGCCGACAGCTAATCGACAATTCGCCGTAATTGGTGTCGTGGAGAGGCGTCGCAGTCCCGAAGTTGCCGAGTTGACCCCAAACACATGGGACGATGATCACGAGGGAAGTTGATCCAGGGGAGTTGCAGGGGAGCTTGGTGTCGCCGAGGCGTTGGGTGCGTGCGGCCGCCGTGATCGGTGCGACCGCCATGCTTCTCGCCTCGAGCTGCACATGGCAGCTCAGCCTGTTCATCCCCGAGGGTGTGCCGCCACCGGCGGGGGCTCCGGTGCCGCCCGTCGACACCCACGGCGGCGGCCGGCCCGCCGACCAGTTGCGCGACTGGGCCGAGCAGCGCTCGGGGACGCTGGAGATCCCCGTCATCGCNCTGGAGGCCTACGCCTATGCCGCCCGGGTCGCCGAGGTCGAGAACCCGAAATGCCATATCTCGTGGACCACGCTCGCGGGAATCGGGCAGGTCGAGAGCCACCACGGGACCTATCGGGGCGCGAGGCTGTCCGCGAACGGGGATGTGAGCCCGCCCATTCGGGGTGTTCGCCTGGACGGCAGCGGCGGCAACCTGCGCATCGTGGACGCTCAGGAGGACGTCACCGACACCGACGGCGTGGCGCGCGCGATGGGGCCGATGCAGTTCATCCCGGAGACGTGGCGGTTGTACGGGGTCGACGCCCACAACGACGGGGTCGTCAGCCCCGACAACATCGACGACGCGGCCCTGGCCGCGGCGGGTTACCTGTGCTGGCGCGGCAAGGATCTGGCGACGCCGCGCGGGTGGATCACNGCCCTGCGCGCCTACAACAACTCGGGCGTGTACGCGCGGGCGGTCCGGGACTGGGCGACCGCTTACGCGGCGGGCCACCCGCTGTAGCAGGATGTATCGCTGAAACGCGAAGCGATGCAGCACCGGCTACCACGCAAGGAGAACCCAGTGCCAATTATCGAGCAGGTCGGGGCCCGCGAGATTCTCGACTCCCGTGGTAACCCCACTGTCGAGGTCGAGATAGCTCTCAGCGACGGGACGTTCGCCCGCGCGGCGGTGCCGTCGGGCGCGTCGACCGGCGAACACGAGGCGGTCGAGCTGCGCGACGGCGGTGAGCGGTACGGCGGCAAGGGTGTGCGCAAGGCGGTCGAAGCCGTGCTCGACGAGATCGGCCCGGCGGTGATCGGCCTGGGCGCCGACGACCAGCGGTTGGTGGATCAGGCACTGGTCGACCTCGACGGCACCCCCGACAAGTCGCGGCTGGGCGCCAACGCGATCCTGGGTGTCTCGCTGGCCGTCGCCAAGGCGGCCGCGGATTCCGCAGACCTCCCGCTGTTCCGCTACCTCGGCGGCCCCAACGCGCACATCCTGCCCGTGCCGATGATGAACATCCTCAACGGCGGCGCGCACGCCGACACCGGTGTCGACATCCAGGAGTTCATGGTGGCGCCGATCGGGGCGTCCAGCTTCGGCGAGGCGCTGCGCTGGGGCGCCGAGGTGTACCACGCGCTGAAGTCGGTGCTGAAGANGCAGGGACTGTCCACCGGCCTGGGCGACGAGGGCGGTTTCGCCCCGGACGTGGCCGGCACGACCGCGGCGCTGGACCTGATCAGCCGGGCGGTCGAGTCGGTGGGTCTGAAACTGGGTGCCGACGTGGCCCTGGCGCTGGACGCGGCGGCCAACGAGTTTTACGCCGNCGGCGCCGGCTACAACTTCGAGGGCAGCGCGCGCACCGCCGAGCAGATGACGCAGTTCTACGCCGGCCTGATCGACTCCTACCCGCTGGTGTCGCTGGAAGACCCCCTGTTCGAAGGGGACTGGGATGGTTGGGCGGCCCTGACGGCGGCGATCGGCGACCGGGTGCAGATCGTCGGCGACGACATCTTCGTCACCAACCCCGAGCGGCTCGAGGAGGGCATCGAGAAGGGCGTGGCGAACGCGTTGCTGGTCAAGGTGAACCAGATCGGCACGCTCACCGAGACACTCGACGCCGTCGCGCTCGCGCACCACAGCGGGTACCGCACGATGATCAGCCACCGCAGCGGCGAGACCGAGGACACCACGATCGCCGACCTGGCGGTGGCCGTCGGCAGCGGACAGATCAAGACGGGTGCGCCCGCCCGCAGCGAACGCGTCGCCAAGTACAACCAGCTGCTGCGGATCGAGGAGGCNCTCGGCGACGCCGCCCGCTACGCCGGNGACCTGGCATTTCCGCGGTTCGCGCTGGAGACGAAGTAGTTTGACGGCCAACCCGAGACGCGGCTGACGCTGCGATGCCCGAAGCCAAGCGGCCAGATCCCAAGCGCCGATCCCCGGCGTCGCGCCCGGGCAAGCCCGGCGCCGCGGTTCGGCGTCGCCGCGCCGCCAAGGCTTCCCGGCCGGCGCAGACCGCCACCCACGTGGCCCGCGACTCGGCCCGGACATTGGCCGAGCACGTCGTCGAACCGATCAAGCGGCAGCTCGCCGAGTCCGTCGAGCAGCGGGCCGACCAGCGGCTGGGTTTCACCGCGCGGCGCGCGGCGGTGCTGGCCGCGGTGATCTGCGTGCTGACGCTGACCATCGCCGGGCCGGTCCGCACCTACTTCGCGCAACGCACCGAGATGGACCAGTTGGCCGCGAGCCAGGCCGCGTTGCGCCGTCAGATCGCCGAACTCGAGCAGCAGAAGGGCAAGCTCGCCGACCCGGTGTACATCGCGGCGCAGGCGCGCGAGCGTCTGGGCTTCGTGATGCCCGGGGACACACCGTTCCAGGTGCAACTTCCGCCCGGCGAGGCGGCCGTGCCGCAGCCCGGCTCCGAAGCGGAAAAGCCGCCCAACAACCAGCCGTGGTACACCGCGCTGTGGCACACCATCGCCGACGACCCGCACCTGCCGCCGGCCAAGGTCCCGGCACCGCCGGCCGCGCCGAACCCCGCCGCGCCCGGTGGTTGACCGTGCCGACCTGGAGGCGGTGGCGCGCCAGCTCGGTCGCGCGCCGCGCGGCGTGCTGGAGATCGCCTACCGCTGCCCCAACGGTGAACCNGGTGTGGTGAAGACCGCGCCCAGACTTGCTGACGGAACACCGTTTCCGACGTTGTACTACCTCACGCACCCGGTGCTCAATGCGGCCGCGAGCAGACTGGAGACCTCGGGAGTGATGCGCGAGATGACCGAGCGGTTGCGACGGGATCCCGAATTGGCGGCCGCGTACCGGCGGGCCCACGAGTCGTACCTGGCCGAGCGGGATGCGATCGATTCGCTGGGCACCAGGGTTTCCGCCGGGGGGATGCCCGACCGGGTCAAGTGCCTGCACGTGCTGATCGCGCACTCGCTGGCCAAGGGCCCCGGCTGCAATCCGCTCGGCGACGAGGTGCTGNNNACCCTGGTCGCCGAGCCGGCGATGGCCGATGTCCTGGAGGCGGAGAAATGGTGAGCAGGCTGGCGGGAATTGACTGCGGCACCAACTCGATTCGGCTGCTGATCGCCGATTTCGACGACGGCAGGCTGCGCGACGTGCATCGCGAGACGCGGATCGTGCGGCTGGGGCAGGGGGTCGATGCCACCGGCCGGTTCGCGCCGGACGCGCTCGCGCGGACACGGGCCGCGCTGGCCGATTACGCCGCTCTGCTGGGAGCGCACGGCGCCGAGCGGGTCCGGATGGTGGCGACCTCGGCCACGCGCGACGCTTCCAACCGCGACACGTTCTTTGCGATGACGGCCGACGTGCTGGGCGCCGTCGTCCCCGGCGCGGTGGCGGAGGTGATCACCGGCGCGGCGGAAGCCGAGTTGTCCTTCCGCGGTGCCGTCGGCGAATTAGACGGTGAAGCNGCGCCTTTCGTGGTTGTCGATCTGGGTGGCGGCTCCACCGAGATCGTGCTCGGCAGCGAGGGGGTGGTGGCGAGCTATTCGGCCGACATCGGCTGTGTCCGGTTGACCGAACGCTGTCTGCACTCCGACCCGCCGACACCGCAGGAGGTCGCGGCGGCGCGCGCGGTGGTGCGCGAACGGCTCGACGCCGCGCTGGGCGTGGTGCCCGTCGAAGCGGCGCGGACCTGGGTGGGGGTCGCCGGCACGATGACCACCCTGTCCGCGCTGGCGCACAACATGACGTCGTATGACGCTGGGGCAATTCACCTTTCGCGGGTACCGGGCAGCGAACTGCTGGGGGTNTGNGAGCGGCTGATCGGCATGACCCGCGCGCGGCGCGCCGCGCTGGGCCCCATGCAGGAGGGCCGTGCCGACGTGATCGGTGGGGGCGCGGTGGTGGTGGAGGAGTTGGTCCGCGAACTGCGCGCCCGGGCCGGCATCGANGAGCTGATCGTCAGCGAGCACGACATCCTGGACGGCATCGTGCTGTCGATCGCGGGCTGACGTCACGCCTCGAAGCGGTAGCCCATGCCCGACTCGGTCAACAAATGCTTCGGGTGCGCCGGGTCGTCTTCGAGCTTGCGGCGCAGCTGGGCCAAGTACACACGCAGGTAATGAGTTTCGGTGGCATAGGCCGGACCCCAGACCTCTTTGAGGAGTTCCTCGCGGCCGACCAGTTTGCCCCGGTTGCGGACCAGCATCTCCAGCATCCCCCATTCGGTCGGGGTGAGATGCACCTCGGCGCCCTTCCTGGTGACCTTCTTGGCGGTGAGATCGACGGTGAACGCGTCGGTCTCGATGACCGGCTCCTCGGTATCGGACGCGGCGGTAGCGCGGCGGACCGCGGCCCGCAGCCGGGCCAGGAATTCGTCCATCCCGAAGGGTTTGGTGACGTAGTCGTCGGCGCCGGCATCCAGCGCCGCGACCTTGTCCGAGGAATCGGTGCGGGCCGACAACACGATCACCGGCGCCGTGAGCCAGCCACGCAGACCGGCCAGCACCTCGATGCCCGAGAGGTCGGGCAGGCCGAGGTCGAGGACCACCACGTCGGGTTTGTGCTCGGCCGCGGCACGCAGCGCGCCCGCGCCGGTCGACGCGGTGATGACCTCGTAGCCCCGCACCGACAGGTTGATCCGCAGCGC
>JGI24721J44947_10009212_pt1 | contig 12745 bp, 14 predicted proteins | sample YelNatPaOPGAMG01_FD_44947 | JGI IMG/M metagenome (IMG submission 44947)
CCTCCGAGAAAACCGCCTTCGCGTTATCCCCGGGTTTTCCCCGCTAGGCCATCCCAGCTTGGATAGCCCACCCCTCGGAGGGGCGGGCTCCGCACGCCCGCAAGGAAGGCCTAACCCCGTCCTCGTGTATTCCCATTCAACCACCGGCCTCTTGCGTAACCTCCGGCGGTAATGAAAATCCTTGCCATCCGTAGGACCCTGCAACGCGGACGCACGGAGTGCGTCCCTCCGACAACACCGCCTTTCGCGCCATCTCCGGGTTTGCCCCGCGAGGCCATCCGTGCAGGGTTAGCCCCTGCCCAGGGGCGATTTGTCCCAGAAGATCAAGGTCAGGCTTGGAGTGCTTCGCAGCTAGGGGCTCTAAATGGGGTTTTCCCCAACTCAAGGGCATGGGCCCCAAGTGGGCATCTCGAAAGTCTCCATGAGTTCGCAACTACGGTGAGGCTACTCAGGAACATAGCTCCTACTGCCACGAANGGTGTGAGAAGCCCTCCCAACGCAGCAGCTAGTGCCACGGAATTGTAAAGACCCGACAACACCAGGTTCTCGATTACGGTCCTCCTAGCCTTCTTGCAAAGATCCAAGGCCTCCAGAATCTTCTCCAGCTCACCTCCAGGGATCCAGACATCCGCCCCACCACCTGGGCCTCGGGCACGCCTGCCCACNGCAATTCCCATGTGGGCCAAAGCCAGAGCTGGACCATCGTTGAATCCATCTCCCACAGCGGCTACCATCTTCCCCTCTCCTTTTAGCTCTTCCACGATCCTCGCNTTGTCGCTGGGCGTCGCTTCCCCGGAGAAGTCCTCCAGCCCCAGCTCTCGTGCAACCATGCTCGTCGTGACCTTGGAATCACCCGAGATGAGCCTCACTCTCATCCCCCTGCGGACCAACNCCTGGACAAGCCANGAAGCAGTGTCTCTCAGGGCATCGCCCATGGCCAATAGTCCCTTGACCGACCCATCCCAGGCGACAAAANCGACTGTGAATCCNTTGGACTGGTATTCTCGCGCCTTCTCGAGGAGTGCAGGGGAGATCCTCTGCTCCGACCTTCTCATCCATACCTCACTCCCAACGAAGACTCTCCTCTTCCCCACGAGACCTCTCACGCCCGAACCCTGCTCCTCGTGGAAATCCTGCACCTGCTCCAGGCGAATGCCCCTTTCCAGAGCANAGGCCACGATCCTCTTGGCAATAAGGTGCTCCGATGCCGCTTCCAATGAGGCCGCAATGGAGAGCAGCTCCTCGCAGTTCTCTTCCGGGCAATGGATTTCTCTCATCTCGAAGTTCCCGTGCGTCACGGTTCCCGTTTTGTCGAGGAGGATCTCGTCCAGTCTACCACCCCTTTCCAATATCTCGGGATTCCTCACGACGATCCCCCTTTTTCTCCCCAAGGCGATGGCCGCAGATTTAGCCACAGGGATAGCGATTCCCAAAGCACAGGGACACGCCACAGCCCACACGGTGAGTCCCCTCATCAAGGCATCTTTCAAGTCTTGCCCAGAGACAACAAGCCATAGGGAGCTCGACAATCCCAGGGCTATAACCCCGNGGACGAACCACNTCAAACCCTTTTGAGCCAAATTGTCCCAGGAAGTGGGAATCTTCATGGCCTCCATCACCGAGGAGACCATCTCTCCCAGAAGGCTCGCACTCCAAGGGCCGCTTGCCAAAACGAAAACCCTCCCCTGGAGCACAATTGCTCCTGCAAGTGCGGGCGAGCCACGAGCCAGGGCCACAGGCCGCGACTCCCCTGTGAGGGAGGAGTTATCGACCATTGCTTGCCCCCGGGTCACGATGCCATCGACGGGAATCGTCTCCCCCTCCCGAACCTCTATCTCCTGTCCCTTCTCCACCTGGGAGGCCGGCACCCACTCCTCCTGGCCTCTCCTCCACACCCTTGCCTTGAGAAAGCCAAGCCTCGCCATTTCCAGGAAGGAAGAATCCCTGAGTTTGGCCCGCATCCTTTCCTCGACGTATCTTCCCAGAAGGACAGTGGTGACCAGCATGCAACCAGTGTCGAAGTAAAGGTGAAGGCTCCCCCGAAAAATGGATCCCATGCTGTAAAGGTACGCGCTCAGGGAAGCCAACGAAACCAAGGTCTCCACATTGGGCATCCAGGCCCTCATCGCCGCAATCCCTCTCCTCATCACTGGAAATCCACACCAGAAAATGACGGGCGTGCTCAGAACCCAAATGGGAACGGAGAGGTAACTCACTGCCCTTTGACCCAGCTCCTCCAAGAATCCCCAGTACACGGCCCACGAAATCATCATGACTTGACAGGTAAGCAGGGCAGCGACCACAACCCTCCTCAGGGAAAAAGGAGCTCGTATCCTCGCTTCATCCCCTTCTTGGACAGGTAGGGCCTGGTAGCCCCAAGAGCTTATTTTCTCCATCAACTCCCCTGGGGTGACAAAAGAGGGATCGTACAGGATACGAGAAAGCTCGGTCCCGAAGGACACTTCCGCCTCTTTCACGCCCTTGACTTTCTCCAAGAGCCTTTCCAAAAGCCAAGAGCAGGAAGGACAGCTCATTCCCGAAATTTTGAACCATAGCTCCAGGCTATAGCTGGCTTCCACCCCTGCGGCCGAGCCACTGCGAGGTGCCTTTCCCCCAGATTGCCCCAAAAGGCCGGATTCCTTGCAAAGTCGAAATAGCTCTGTACTTTCCACTTTTTGGGGCAGCTCTCCATATTTGGAAACCAGGATCTCGTATACAGCCTTGCATCCTGGACAACAGAATTCCTTTGGCTCGCCTCCCATCAAGGACCTGCTTCTGGCCTTGGACAGAGGAAGACCGCAAAGGTCGCACCTCCTCTCTCGATGCAGAGCTCCTTCAGAAGACCTGACTTGCAGTTCAGCTTCCATGTAATCTGGAGATGGCTTTGAGCCCCTTGTAGGCCACCATTGCCCCCATGGCCATGACACCCAGAGCAGCCACTTTCTCGCCCACAAGCCTAAGTTTCACCGACACAGCCGTCGCACACACACCCAGGAAAAGCAAGCTCGGGACCGTTCCGGCCCCAAAGAGCACCATGGTCGAGAGGGCCTCCAGGAACGAATCGGACACAGCGGCCTTTACTATCATGGCCCATGGGAGCATACAGGGAAGAAAGCCCGTTGCGATCCCAAGGGCCACCTTGCCCATTGGTCTGGAAGAGCCGATCCACCTCTTTACCCAGAAACCCGGCGACCATTTGGACTCAGAAGGACCCACGGTCCCCCAGGAAAGAGACGGCACGAAACCAGCAAGCAGAAGGCCCATGGCAATCATCACGACCCCAGCGGCCAGGCTTCCCCATCCCCTGAGGTGGCCCAGGATACCCTGGAGCTCCACACCATGGCCAATGGCCCAAGCAACACAGCCCAAAAACGCGTAAGAGGAGATTCTCCCACAGTGAAAGAGGAGATGGCTGCGAACACCCTTGGTGGCAAGTGACCTCAGGGGGCCATGGGCTTTTTCCTGCAACGAATAGGCAAGTACTATTGGGCCGCACATTCCCACGCAATGAAAGCTCCCCGCAAGGCCAACGAGCAACGGACCCAGAAGATCCCACAGTCCCATGGCCCTACGTCCCCACCAAGGCTCTGAGATGCAGAACGATCGCCCACCTGTCCTCCTCGGAGATGGTATGTGCCAGAGGGGGGCTCCTTCGTGATCCCAGGGAAATTATCTTGAACAGTTCTCCATCAGAGAGGGCCTGCACCCATTGAGATCGGAGATCCGTGGGAAGGGGATGAAAGCTTTGGCCAACAGTGCCCCTTCCATCCCCTCTCAGGCCATGGCACATGGAACAGAAATTCTTGAAAGCCTCTTTTCCCCTCTGGAGGTTCTGGGGCTCGGGTTTCAAGGGATTGGGGATCTCTTTGGGATCCACCGAAGAGATCCAGAGGACACCCCCTTCAATGGGCACAGTGCCAGAAGGCATGGAGGGAAGCTTGGTCTCGTAAGTCCGGACTGACTCTTGGTCCTTCATGCGGGCATAATCGCAACCCAGGAGGCCCCCCGCCAGAAACGCAAAGCCCACGCAGAAGACCACTCCTAGCCCCCTTTCCCCTTTACCCATCCGCCTCTCCTTCATGAACCAAACTCCTCTCGCCTCGGGCCCTTGCGATTGGGCCACAAGCTCTTCTCTATTTTTAGCGATCCACATGTTGAGGCCTCGCCTCTTCCAAAGTCAGAGGCCCACGGGTTGAGTAAGGAGACTCGCCAGGGACATCTCTCACGAGGCCGAAATCCCAACTGGGAGGCCCCTTATCGCCGATAGTGAAAAAGAGAAAAAGCCCCCAGCATACAAAGAGCAATCCCAGCCCCACTACAAGGAGCCATCCTTTCAGATTGGACCCGTGCATCGAAGGCCGCTCCTCCCTTCGCAAGGACACCTGGCCTTTCTCCCCCCATACTTCCCTCAAAAGGAGGGACCCATGATACCCACCTTTATGGCGTAAGCTAAAGCCCAAAGAAGGAATCCAGCATACACCAATACCAGCAAGGGGGGGATTGGTCCTCTTGCGATCCTGATCCCGTCAGGGTACTCCCCCTCTTCCACCTGCCCTTCTCCCTCCCTGCGGTGACCCCTGAAAGCGAGCCATATGGCAATGAGACCACCTAGCCCCATGAAAAATGCCAGTGTCACGTACTGGATGTCCAAAAGAGGGAAAAAACGCATGGACCTATATCCCCCTCGTCCCAAAGGTCAGGACAAAACAGGCCACAATTGCCCCGAGCAAGAGTATCCCCACAACCAAGAGAAAATAGGGTGCAATGCTGGCCTTCCCCCTTGGCGCAGTATGGCCCTTCTTCTCTCCATCGGCTATCAGGGGTAGAAATCTAGCCCTCTCCTGCTCTGCCATCTGCCCGGATTCGAGGGCCCAGAGGAAGCTCCAGAGGGCAGCTCCCAAACCCAGCATTATGAGGACGATCCAGCCCAAGAAGTACATTTCACTTCCCCTCGCGAGGCNTGATGTACGAGGCTTCTATTCCTCTCGGTTCTCCTCCCGCGTCGGTCTCTCCGATGAAGTACACAGCGACATAGTTCCCCACATCCCAGATCTTCTCGGATTCCAGTTCCCTTTTGAAATAGGGCATGGCTGTGCCCGTGATGCCATTCATGATCTGATAGTAGAGAATGCCCCCTGAGATCCCCCTCCCCTTCAGAATGGTGAAATTCAGGGGCGGAGGATAAAGATAAGGCTGAGCCGGGCCCATGCCATCTCCTATGGGGCCATGGCATCCTATGCAGAAGCTCTGATATATCCTTTTTCCCCTCAGAAGACCGGCCTCGGTTGTGGGATACGGGTTGGGAAGCTTCCTCCAGGGCTCTGGCACATGGCTGTGGAGCCACTCCACATTGGCATCTGGCCCTGCCTCGTAAGCCTTGATCGCCTCTTGTTTCCAGTAACGCTGGCGGGCCATCCGCGCGTCGGCGTCTTTGAAGCCCAGGCTCTGAACATATGCTGTGAGTGCCAAGAGCCTTTCCCTGCCCAGAAACTCCCAAGGGGGCATCAGGGATTCAGGTCTCGTGAACCTGGGATTTATGAAATGGGCCATGTGCCAATCATCTGGATGCTCCCCTCCTGCCTGGGAAAGATCCGGGCCGGTCCTTTCCGAGCCCAGTTGGTGAGGCCTGTCCGACACGTAGTCCCCAGCTTGAGCCACTCTCTGGGCGCCCAGGTCCCAGTCGAGATTTCTCACGTACTGGCTGTGACAATAGGAACAGCCATTTTGGATGTAAATCTTTCTCCCTTCCTCTTCCAAAGGGGTCCTTGGCCTGAATATCTCGGATGGGGTGTCCTTGGCCGTGATTCCAGGAAGCAGGACTGCAACGAAGAACACGCAGAGAAATATTGCCAGAGAGCCTCCCACTATGAAGCCGGGGGTCATTCTCATGGCCCCTCCTGTCCAGTGAGGTCGCCACTGCCTACCTTCGAGCGGGCTTCCCTCAGGCTCATAACTATGTTGTAAAGGCCCACCAATGCCCCTGCCACTATGAATATTCCGGATGCTGCCCTCGCCACCATGTATGGATGAAGTTGGGGCAGAACCCTGTAAACCACCTCTCCGTTGAGCCAGGCGTGACCCTGCACCAGGCCGGCAGCCGTGAGGATGCCGAAGAACCCTGTCATCCCGGTCAGCACAAGCCAATACTGGATGTCAGCCAGGGTCTCGCTGTAGATGGGCCTTCCGGTGATCCTGGGAAGCATGAAATATATGCCGCCCAGAGCTGTCATACCGGCAAAGCCGAGAACACCCATGTGGGCATGGGCAACCACCCAATTGGTGAAGTGGGTGACCTTCTGGATGTAAGGGAGGGACTGGAGGGGGCCCTGGAGGCAGGTGAAAAGGTACCAAACTGTCCCAGCGAATACGAACTTGCCGCCTATGTCCGTGTGTATGACCGATATTCTGCCCTTCATGGTCAGCCAGAGATTTATCAGGACAGTCATCACTGGAACCAGCATCCCTATGCTTCCNGTTATGGCAACCACTTTGAGCCACGTTGGTGCGGGGGCTTGGAGGAGATGGTGGGTGCCGATGTGGGAGTAAAGGAGAAGCAAGGACCAAAATCCCACGAGCGACAAGGTGTGGCTGTAAAGGGGGCGCCCCGTCACTATGGGAATGACATAATATGCCACCGCCACAGCCAAAGGGGTGAAGAAGAAACCCAATATGTTGTGCCCGTAAAACCATGCCAGGATAGCGTCCGGTATTCCCCAAATGGACCCTGTCTGCGGGGCCCATACTGCGTTTCCGAAGAAGTAACTCAAGAAGGTGAATATGAGGGCACCCATCACGTACCACACGGAAACGTAGAGGAGGTTCTCACCCCTTTTTCGGACAGTCATGAGGAGGTTGTAGAAGATACCGAGAAGCACTATCAATATCGCCACATCCACAGGCCATATGAACTCGGCATATTCTCTGTTCTGCGTATACCCCATGGTGAGGGCCGCAACCCCAACCCCAATGGCCAGATCCCAGAGGACGACGCAAAAGAGCCCTATTCTCTCGCTGTGGAGTTGCGTTCTGAGCAACCTCGGGACGAGGAAATGGGCTGACCCGAGGAGGGCTGACCCGACGAACCCGAACATGACCATATTGGTGTGAGCCTGTCTCAGCCTTCCGAAAACCAGCCACGGGACATTTCCCAGGAGATCTGGCGCTATGAGCTCCACTGCACCAGTCAGGCCTGCAAGGGTGCCCATGACCATCCAAAAGGCCGAGGACAGAAAGAAGGACTTCACAGTCATCTGTCCATTCGATTCCCTCGCCTTCACCTCATGTCCCCTTCATCTGTGGCATGCAAGCCAGCAGTCGAGCTCTGCTCCCAAGGCTCTATGGCATCCAACACAAAAGCCCATCTTGAAATCCACCCTGGGAAGTCTATCCCATTTGGCCACATCCCCGTGGCATACCCGGCAATCTATTCCTCTCCGTACGTGAGGTTCGTGGTTGAAGTGGACGTGATCCGGGATATAGTAAGCCCTGGCCCACGGGACAGGAACCCCATTGTCCAGATACCATAACTCTTTTTGGATTTCCGGATGCAGAGGGATGATGTGCTTGTGGCAGAAAAAGCACTTCTCCACATCGGGTATTCCTGCCCTGGGGGATCTTTCCGCGAAGGGATGACAGAAAAGGCAGCTTATCTCTTTGACTCCGGCATGAACCCTGTGGCTGAAATAAACGGGTTGCTCTATCCCTGCTCCCTTCTCGGGAAAGATGTAGAAAAAGTAAAGGGTACCGCAAACTAGAACTNCACCGGCCAAGAACCAAAAGTACTCCCTCACCCTGGACACCTCAACCCCTAACCTTTCCCCCTTTGTTGGACCCCGGGAGATGGCCACTTACCTCGAGGGGATCTCCACTTAGCGATCCCCATCTCTTCTCAAACAGAGGATCCCCTACGGGAAGCCATGGGACCCTCTCCATGAACCACCCAAAGCACATTATCTCCAGTGAGAGGAATCCAACTGCAACTCCTACCTCGGCCCACCCCAATGGAATTTGCCCTCTGGCTCCGACAGACGGAACAACGAGGAGAAAACGCTCTAGCCACATCCCTCCCAGGACGACCAAGGCTGTGGCTCCTAAAAGTGGGGGGCTCATCTTGAGCTTCCTGCTCAGAAGGGCCACGAACGGGATCCCGAATGCTCCTGCCAAGACAACCCAGGCCACACTGTTCCACGGCTCTGTCTTGACTCTCAGGATCACGTACTTGGTCTCCTCCGGGATATTTCCATACCAGATGACAAGGAATTGAGAATAGAAGAAATCCCCCGTGACCAGACAGAAAGCGAAGAGGAGCTTTCCCAGATCGTGGAAGACAGAACCATCGATCTTCCCTTGGATCCCTTCCCTTCGATGGAAAAGGAAAGAAAGAACGGCCAGCCAGGCAAGGGCGCTGTAAAGGCCTCCCATGAAATAGTAGCCACCGAATAGGGTGCTCACCCAGTGGGGATCCAAGGACATGATCAAATCCCATGCCAGAACGCTCATCCCCACACCGTACAGAATCCCGAGGACGGGCGAAAGGAGAATCTGTCTTCGCCATCTCAGCCTCACGGAGGTCTCATCCCCTCCCAGGAGTTTTTCCTCGTCAGCTCTGACTGATTGGTGCACCAAGAAATAGGAGACCAGAGTCATTGCCCCAATTACGAGCAGGTCCCTTCCGAAAAGAAAATCTGCCTCAAGCCATCTCTCTTTACCGTGAACTGGATGAGTGGACCAGATGTACAGGCTTCGGTGCCCTGCATAGAGAAGGGCAACTAAGATCCAGAGAAAGGGCATCGTGGCCACTTGGGCTTCGGCTAGTCTCTTGAGGGGTCTTCCCCAGCTCGCATTGGTCATGTTCATTATGGCCACCCAGGTGACAGAGCCCATGCAAATTCCCATCCAAAAGACCAGGTTCACGAGGTAGCTGCCCCAGGCCCTGGAAGGATCCTCCCCTCTTATCCCCAATAGGAAGGAGGCAGCACCCAACACTATTCCAGCCAAGGGAAGCAACTTCANTGTGAGGTCTCCCGAGTTCGCAAAACCCTCACTTCCTCTGCCCCGGCTTGCTCCAAGGAGATCTCGATCTCCTCTCTCTGAGCCCTGTCGCACTCGAGAAGGAGGCCAAATCTGTCCTTGCTGAAGCGAGGATCGTAACCCTGAGACCCTCTCAATCTGGGCAACCCACAGAGAAACAGCATACAGAGAAGGGTGCTCAGGAAGCCGAAGAGAATGGTCATCTCGAACCCCACAACAACGAGAGGCACAGCCGGTGGAGTGGGCTTGCCGCTCGTTACGAATTTCCACTCGAGGAAGGTGTAGATGGCGAAGCCAACTCCCAGAGACAGTCCTGCAAGGCCTCCCAGCAAGGTCGCGAAGCGCACAGGGCTTGTCTTTCTTACGCCTATCTTCTCCAGGATCTCCCTGCAATCTATGGGAGAGTAAACGGTCCTGACCTTCGCCCCCTTGCGCTGGATCAGAGGGATCGCCTCTTCCAGTTGCCCCAGGGAGGTGAATATGCCCAAGAGTCTCTCCTTCATCTTGCCCCTCCCCTCAACTAGACCTTCCCATGGGTCCACAGATGTTCCTTCATCTCGAAGACAGAGACCGGCGGGACGAACTTGCAGAACAAGAGGAAGAGAAACAGGAACATGGAAAAGGAACCCAGCATGATACTCAGCTCCACCCATGATGGAGAATAGACTCCCCAGGCGTGGGGCACATACTCGTGGGACATGGATCCAACTATGATGACGAACCTCTCGTACCACATTCCTATGTTCACGATGATGCCCACGGCGAAAAGCCAGATGAGATTGGTCCTTATGGCCTTGATGAGGAACAACAATGGACCTGCCACGTTGCACACGACCATCACCCAGAACTGGGGTGCATAATGGCCAAACGCTCTCCATATGAAAGTATCCCACTCGAACATGTTTCCGCTATACCATGCCATGAAATACTCCACCCCATAGGAGTAACCCACAATGAGCCCTGTCAGGACCATTGTCTTGGCGATGGATTCCAAGGTCCCCACATTGATCAACGGCTGAAGCCCCAAGAGTCCCCTCATGGGGATGAGAAGGGTCAAGACCATGGCCAAACCCGAATGAATTGCCCCAGCCACAAAATAAGGGGCGAAGATGGTGCTGTGCCACCCGGGAACTATCGAAAGGGCGAAGTCCCACGAGACAACGCTGTGCACGGATATCACGAGGGGTGTCGCGAATGCTGCGAACAGAAGGTATGCCGTCCCATAGTGACGCCACTGGATGTGGGTTCCTTGCCAGCCGAGGGAAAAGATACCATAGATCCTCCTCTTCAGGCCTGTAGACTGATCCCTCAGGGCAGCGAGGTCCGGCAGCATGCCCATGTACCAGAACATGCTGCTCACGGTCAAATAGGTGGATATGGCGAGGAAGTCGAAGACCAAGGGAGACTGGAAATTGGGCCAGAGATCCCTCTGGTTGGGATACGGGATTATCCAGTAAAATATCCAGACCCGGCCGAGATGTATGAAGGGAAAAAGACCAGCGATCATCACCGCGAATACGGTCATGGCCTCTGCTGCCCTGGCAATGGAGGTCCTCCATCGGGCCCTCAAGAGATAGAGAATTGCGGATATGAGAGTGCCTGAATGGGCTATTCCTACCCAGAATACGAAGTTCACAAGGTAGATTCCCCAGTTCACGGGATGGTTTATTCCAGCCACGCCCATGCCCGTCAGAATCTGATAGGCCCAACAGGAGGCCCCATAGAGAGGCCGAAAAGACAAAGGATCACAGCCCCCCAGTAAGATCTTCCAGGTGGGCTCAACGCACCCAGGATCACCTCCTGCACTTCAGAGTAGCTCTTTGGTGTGGACGCTTGCCAATCTTTCACGGAGCCATGTCCTCTCTTTTGGTCTCGAGCCTTCTGAGATAGATCACAGCGGGTTTCGTGTTGAGGTGCCCGAGTACTTGATATGCCCTGGGATCTCTGGATAGTCGAGCTACCCGACTTTCAGGATCCATGAGGTTCCCGAAAACCAGAGCCTCAGTGGGGCAAGTCTGGACGCATGCAGGAATCACTTCACCATCCCTCAGGGTCCTTCTCTCCCCTCTTATTCGGTTCTTGGCCTCAACTATTCTCTGAACGCAGAACGAACACTTCTCCATCACTCCTTTTTGCCGCACAGTGACATCTGGGTTGAGTTGGAGATGGAGGGGTTTCGGTCTCGTGAAAGTGAACCAATTGAATCTTCTCACCTTGTAGGGACAATTTTGCGAGCAGAATCGGGTCCCTATACATCGATTGTACACCTGGTTGTTCAGACCCTCTGCGCTATGATGGGGTGCATACACAGGGCAGACCGACTCGCACGGTGCCGCATCGCAGTGCTGGCAAAGCATTGGAAGAAAGCGGACCTTGAGAGGATGATCCTCCAGGTACCTCTCGATTCTGATCCATTGCATCTCCCGGCCTTGAAGCACAAGCTCTCTTCCCACTATGGCCACGTTGTTCTCCGCATTGCACGCTATGACACACGCCCCACAACCGATGCATCTGTCCAGATCCACAACCATTGCCCATCTGTAGAGATTGTGTTTGTGGGGAGGATAGAAATCCTCCTTGGGGTCGTAAGCCTCTGGCAGAGGGAGCCTCAGTTTTGGAGTTGCCCTTTGGATTTCGCCTCTTGGTATTCCCCGAGATCCATCCCCTGAGCGAGTCCCCTGCCGTGCTGGGAGAGGCTTCCATCAGTGTTCGCGAATTTCACCTTCAAGGCCCTCGGTTGAATGCTCACATGGTTGGCCCCTCTTGAGCAGAGCTTCCACCCATTGACCCCGCACCCGTTGGCGAATCTCCCAAAGGATGTGTGGCCCTGGCCCAAGGGCATGGAGAGGACACCAGGGATCGTGAGCGGGGTGACGTACGCGGGAATCTCTGCCTCTCCCCCGAACCCTTTCAAGACGACCACCTGTTCATTCGAGATCCCAAGCCTTTCGGCATCTTGTGGGTGGATCTCCAACCAGGATCCCCAAGTTATCTGGGTCATGGGATCCGGAAGCTCTTGAAGCCAAGGCCTGTTTGCGCCCCGGCCGTCGAGGAACTGGACCGTGGGATAGGCAAGGAGTTCGAATCCTTGCCCTCCCTCGTCGGATGCCCACTCCATGGGTGGTGAGACACTCTCCACCTCGCACCTTTTGCTGGAAGAAGGTTCCACCCACTGGCCTCCCCTTCGGAGAATCTCCGCCCACCAACTGTCGAACCCCCCTGGGATTCCAAGCTCCTCGTGGAAGGACTTCCACCTCTCTTTCAAGAAGCCATCGAAGGAGTAATGGCCCAAAGGGTCTCCCGGAATGAGCCTCCTCGTGAGCTCCAAGAGCACATCCCCTAAGCCCCTCGTGTCGAAAACCGTGCCCATAACGGGCTGCACGATCCCCCGTATCCCAGGCCGTGGCTCCACATCGGCCCAATCCTCGAGAAAATTCGATGCAGGAAGGATCAGAGAGCTGAGGCTCGTGGTCTCGTCCTCTGTGGAGGAAAGACCAATCAACTTCAAGTGACCCTTACGCACCGCTTCCTCTAACACCTCGAACTCGGGGAAGGAGAAAACCGGGTTGGCTCCATGAACCAAGAGCAAGGAGATTTCCTTGCTCTCTATCTTGTCCCTGAGGCTTAGGAGTTCTGATCTCTTCGCTGCGGATGCGATGGACCATCCTCTTCCCACATCTATGAGCTCGAGGCTCTCTTTCTTGAGAGAGCACAG
>JGI24721J44947_10009215_pt1 | contig 12743 bp, 10 predicted proteins | sample YelNatPaOPGAMG01_FD_44947 | JGI IMG/M metagenome (IMG submission 44947)
ATTATAGCCTTTCTCAAAGCGTTCTAGCTCGTTCAATCTCTTCTTGAGGGTGCTTATTCTGGAGACCGACGACGGATCGACGTTATTTAGGAGAGCTAAATACACAGTGCTCAGGTCGAGAACGGCGGTCATGGAAAGGGCCTCCGAAATGGGGGTCGAGCCGTTGCTCCTTAACTGTATTATCTCACCCACCCTGCCTTGGAGCAGCTCGGCGGTCAGCTCGAACCTCTCGTATATACGCCTCTCCTCCCATCTAGACCTCAAGAGAACCGCTACGTAGTTCCTAGAGAAGGCATCTCCAAACGACTCGATCTCATTGTGGTGAAGCTCCGGCAAATGGTTGCAGTGCGAGAATACCTTTGAGTTCTCGTTCAGCTGCTGTTTGAACCTAAGCGCGACGGCGTAGGTTAAGCCATGGCCGTATATCACCGGCACCCTTGAGCACAAAGCCCTCGAAAGCCGCTTTGCCTCATTTCTTTCCTCAGCTATTTCTATGGCGTTTCTCTCCAAGGCTTGAGCAACCTCGGGCACAGCTCTAATCAACATTTCCGTGGCTCTCTCTTCTCCTAGGCCGAGTTTCTCTAGCAACTGCGATGTTGGTGCGAACATGTAAGGCAATGCAGCTCTAGGGGGCAAACCACCAGGGAGCTTCACAGTTGCCACCCCAAGTCTGCGGGCAACCTCCTCGAGCTCCCCGCCTGAGGCTATGACGATGTTCTGCGCCCCTGCCTCTCTTGCTTTCAAGAAACAATTGATAGTCTCTTCCGTGTCTCCGGAGTAGCTCGCTGAAATGGACAGAGTTGACCCATTTACGTAAGACGGCGCGTTGTAATCCCTGATGACCTCAAACGGTACTTTAAGCGATGAGCGCATCCAAGCCTTCACGAATTCGAACGATATTCCTGAGCCACCCATACCGTGGCAGATGACGTTCCTGACCCTCCTACCGTCTATTGCCTCATAAGCATCCCCGAGCAAAGTCGTGGACTCCTCCAGTATTCTTGGAAAAGCCATAACGTTTCTGTACATGCTGGCGTTGTCCAAGAAGTTCTTTGGGTCCCATCGGATGGGGCTCTTCTCTCCGCTCACGCCAAATGCCGGCTTATGTACCAACTTAACCTTTTATCAAGGCTATGCGCTGAAGCCAAGGCTCCAGCCAACAGCAGGGGTTCTTACAAATAGGCACAAAAAAGGCATTTTTATCAAAAGGGGTCGAGAAGGCCATTAGGTCACTTCTACTCCTTAAACTGCCAAAATTCTTGAGTGGGGGTGCTCGGACTTTCGAGATGCAAATTCGAACCGAGGTCACGTGGGCTCCCTGCCAAGCCTAGGCTCCCGAGCCACATAGCCTAGACCAAGCTAGCAGACACCCCCAGCACTCCATGCTCCGCTCGTCACGTATAAAGATTGCCTTTTAGAACCAAGTCGACCCCTCATCCGCATGCGTTCTTCAGGGCAATTCGCCGAGGTGGACTCTGTTCAACGTGGCAGCATCAAGGTGGTAAACTGCGAAGATGCCGGGCGTTGGCTCGACACCCATCATCTGTTGGTAAGGTGTCGTCATTTGCCAAGTGCCGGTGTTAACGATCGAGACACCCCTGTAGATCTTGGCTCCGAAAATGTGTACGTGGCCAGCGTGAAAGACGTCCGGCTTCTCGAGCATCACTAGTTCGTCGGAACCCAGCGCCTGCATCTCGGTCTTGCCCCCGTAGAAAGGTGCGAGATGTCTGACCGAGAGCAAATACTGCATCATGTTTTGCGGTTCTTCGCGCCTGGCGCTTGGAACGAGGCTTGCAAGGTCCTCCAAGCTCTGGCCGTGAAACATCTGAAAATAAACTCCGTGCAGGGATATCAAAGCGGGGTTGGCCAAAGATAAAACATTCCCAAGCTCGAGTACGGGTTGGGCATTTTCCTCTGCGATTGGCGGTTGAGGCAACGCTTTCCTCGTGAAATCGTGGTTTCCCGGGATCACGATCACCCTAACGTACTCTGGCACCTCGGACAGCAACTCGGCCACCCTCTTATATTGCTCATATGAGGTCCTGAGTTCCAGCTCCTTGTCTTGGTCCGGATAAATGCCTATTCCGTCCACAAGGTCGCCTGCTATGAGCAAATATTTGACCTTGGATGCCGTCTCGATAGAGGCGCTATCTCCAAGCTCCCCCTTGAGCCACCGCAAGAATACCTTGAAACCCTTGGACATGAAGTATTTGCTTCCCACGTGGAGGTCCGAGGTCAGGACGGCAGCGAGCCTCTGCTTTGATCTATTAGGAGGCGAGTCGGGCACGTCGGGATATATTATGTCTTCGCAAAACAAGGCACCTCGGAACTTCGACACCCAGAGGCCAACGACAACGTCCGGAACGAGATTGTTGAACTTCTTCTTAAGCTCGCTGCTAGCGTTTTTGGGTATGTTAACCCTGCCCTGCGCTGTCTGGTCTTCAACATAAAATGAGGAGTTTCTCTTCTCCAAGACCAGGACCACTACTCTGGCCTTTTCTCCGTCGTCCATGGCGTACGCCTGGCTTAGGCTCACCAAACCTGAGAGGTCGAGTCGTCGTCTCATCGTTTCCCCAATGAGCCTAAGCCTTTCCCTGAAGTACTTAACACGGCTACCTAGGTCATCGTGGATCTCGAAGTTGCCCTTGGCTTCGAAGACGACCTTCACATCCTCTTCTACATCCTTGGCCAAGGGTCTGAACGCAAAGCCGGCTTGGCCTGTCTCCTGTTGTTTTTCATATGCTACGCCACGGCCAGCTTTAATTACCTCGAGGACATGACGTTGTTCGACGAACAGGGAGCCCTCCTCACGAACCCTTTTTATAACCTCCTCTATCAACTTCTCCAGCTCGTTGTGCTCTCTGTGTTGCTGGAAGATGGNCTCGAGGGCGTCCCTCTTAAGTAGAAGTCCCTGTGAGGAAAACTTCGCAGCGATCCTTCTGGCTTCAGCGTCTTTCGTATTTCTCAAGACGAGGCCCCAGAGGTTTTCAATGATTTAGCTTTTTCGGGTTTTTCTCGTGAGCAAGATATTTATAGCGGTCAGCAAGAAGGAGTTCCGATGCCATCCAAGAAGCGTTCGGACGCCGGGCGGCTGCCACCGTCTAGAGCTGGCCTGTCTTTCTTCTATACGAGCAAGGGGCAACAGAGAGGTATAAAGGTCAGGCCTGAGTTCGTGGTCGCCGTGATCCTGGCTTTCATAGTTCTCAGCGCCGCCGCCAACGCCTTCTTCAAGTAGGCGCCGAAGGATTTGAGTGGTATAGACATAAGCGAGATATCGAAAGGGGGATACTATTTTAAGCTACCGAGCACGAGGGTTATGGCAACAGTATACCTTGCGCTCCAGCTCGTTTCCTCATTCATCCTCACGGGAGATCCAATCACCGCCCTTTTTATGTCCGCGGCGTTCTTCTCCCTGGCGTTCACATCAAGCCACCTCTTATTCAGGGCGACGCGTGAGTTCAGCGCCTCGAAACCGAGCAGGTTCTTCGGCATTTTTTTGCTACAAGCATCTGTATCGACTTTATCCCAAGTAATGGCTGTCCTTTTGTCACCACTGAGTAAAGCCATCTCGCTTTTCGTGCTCATCTCAGGGTGTTTCTGCCTGTCATTTCTCTTGGTGTCCCTCTCGGAGGTCTTCGCCGGAAGAACCTTGTTCTCTTTGCTGATATGGGCTGTAAGCACAGGCAACATTCTTCTATACGCCTCTAGGTCCATCGAACCTCTGGTGCTTTTCTATCTGGCAGTGTGCTCCTTCTCTGGCGCGCTCTGTTTTCTCCTCTACGTAAACTCATCATCTCTCTCGAATAGAATCCCGAAACCCACAAAGATGTTCAGGCCNTACCTGGAGTACAAACTCGGAGGCAGGGGCGAGAGCCTGGAGGCCCTGCTGAAGTCGACAAGCAAGAGGTCTAAAGTTAAACTCACAGCGGTCTGTTTTGAGAGGGACAGCCAACCCCTTTTCATGGTGAACTCGGGTGTGCACTTCGGTCCGTTCGATGGGATAGGTAGCTCCTCTTTGCCGTCTGACGCCTTCTGCGCTTTCAGGGATGAGCTAGGAGCGGTTGCGTTGTTCACGCATCCTTTTTCGTCGCATGAGAAGGACATACCCTCCAAGGAGGACGCCAAGAGGGTTTTGTACGAGAGCCTGGAGGCGCTCAGGGAGCATTCGCGCAATCCTCCCGTGAGGATGACCCCCTTCTTCCGCTCTTCCCGCGGAGCTTTTGACGTCTGGGTTGCTCTGTGCGGCGACACCGCGATTTGCGTTGCCAGCTCAAAAGACCCAACAGTGGACGACCTTCCCGAAAATGCTCTCGAGGGGCTGCTGAGGGAGGGCGAGAGTCTCGGCGTCAGCAACTTGTACGATGTGGACGCACACAGCAACATCTCCCTGCCACCTCCAAATAGGCCATCCGGGGCGCGGTATGAGGACCTCATCGAGGGATACAGGGAGGCTCTGAATCGCGCCCTGGCCTCGTCGAAGTTCAGCATGAGGATTGGCTATGCAAACGTGCCCCTGGACGGCAGACAAGACGTGGGCCCTTTGGGCGTCTCGGCGCTTGTGTTCGACTTCGGCACATCCAGACAGGCTTTGATAATAATCGATGGAAACAACATGGTGGAGGGTCTGGCCCAGAGGATCGCGAACAGAGTCAAACAGGTTGGCATCCAGGAGGTGCTTGTGGTTACCAATGATAACCACATCCTGACCGGCATCTTTAACGTGGAGGGGGGCTACTACCCAGTTGGTGCTAGGGATGGCGACCTGGTGGTCGAAAGTTCAGCTCAGGCAGTGGAGCGCGCTGTCCACGATCTTTCCAGGTGCGAGATTAGGGTGGTAACGGCCGAGGTCAACGACGTGCCGCTCCTTGGAGATGGCCTCAGCGTTCTTCTGGGGGTAACAATAAAGGCGCTCCAGAGGTTCAAGAGGTCCTTGGTCGCCTACCTCCTATACTCCTTCTTGCTGTCCGCGTTGGGCACCAGTTTTAGCGTCGGGTAAAGCCACCCTGACCTCGAGCACAGGTATCCTCACCTTCTTGTTGTCCGCCAGCACGAACTCGTCCTCGACTATCTGTACCTGCTCGCATATCAGGTCCTTGAGAAACGTTCTCCTCAACGCGTTGGCGACCTCGACGGCCTTATACGCCGATGAGCCCCGGCCCCTTATGAGTATCCTATTGCCGCCGGAGTTGAAGTGGGTTATGCACGCTGTAACGTAGGACCATACCTTCTTCTTGCCAACTTTCACCACAAATTCCTGGCTCAAGATGATCACCGGTCAAATCCTCTCGATCTGCGTCTTTGAGGAGACCATCAGCTGCATCGTGTTGGAGAAGGCATCATGCCTGGCGTCGCACCACTTGACCCTGATTGTCGAGTTGGGCCTGAGGGCCTCGACCTTCTTGACATCATCGTCCCATGCCACAACCACGACAGACCCGCTGTCGTCGGACAGGAAGAAGCTTGCCTTGGACTTCTGGCCTCCGTCCCTCAACTGCACCTGGACTGTGGTCACCTCTGAGGTTACGACTCCCTCAACCACCAGGTTCCTCGCACCGTCGGCCAAATCTCCTATTCTGATGGGCGCCTCGACTTCAACCTCGAGATCCCTCAGCCGGTGTTCAGCGCTATCCAAAGTCCTGATCATGCCGCCAGCGCCAATCTGCAAGTACACGCGCTCGCCCCTGAGCTTTGCAGAGACGCCATCCAGCAAGACAATATCGCCCTCCTCTATCTCTTGGAGCGAACTTTCATCAGCACCCCAGACCATCAGGTTGGCTGTGCCAGTCTCGTCCGCCAGTATCATCTCCTTGTACGCACGTTCTCCGAGGTCCCTGAGCTTGGCCTTGGAAGTTGGGAACACCTTGACCACCTTGGCCTCAATGCGCAACATCACATCCCCCGGTTTTATGTCTTTTATCTTGACCTTCGGGACGCCCTCCTTAACCTGGTCCATCAACACGACCCCGCTGCTGTTGTCCATGGAGAGCTCGACCCTCCCATCGACTCCCATCCTTATCCTGGCGCCGAAGAGCCTGATCCTCCTGCCCACATCCTCTTCATCAACCTCGGAGGCCGGGCCATCCCAGAGAGATGCCGCAGTCTCGGTTCCGTTCTGCTCCACGAGTATCCTCCTCAAATGGCCCTTCCTTCCACCGCCTCGCTCGAACTCCCTGATCGGGGAAACCGACTTCAGGACTGCCTCCACGTTGACGACGTTCAGGTTGGGATGCAGGTCGGAAAGTTTCATGATGAACCTCTCGACCGGTGGCACGCCCTCAGACTCGTCGACCTTTTCCAGCGAACTGTTGGCCCCGGCGTGTACCTCCAGCGTCCCGAACCTGCCCTCCTTGCAGTACGCCCTCCTCAACCTAACCACGTCGCCCGCGCCAACTCTCTGCATCTCGGCTGATTCGGCCAGTTCCCTCCACAATATCGCGTAACACCATCCGGTATCATCGCCTATCACCATCCTGCATATCTTGATCCTCTCCCCCGTTATCGCGCCCGTCACCTCCTCGAACCTGGTCCACACCACGCGCCCCACGATGTTAACGCTTCTCAACCCCGGGGTCAAGCTCTCTATCTTCACCGTCGGCTCCGACGCGACCTGCTCCAGCTTCACTCCGAGCTCGTGCGCGACCATGAATATCGACCAGACCCTCTTATAGGAGTCGCTCACCTTAGCCTCCCTGCTCTTCTCATCTATAAGCCTCAGGAGCTCCTCCCTCGTAATGTCCGGCCTCTGGCTGAGTATTATCGACATGTACTTGGAGAGCATGTCCGCGTTGTGTTCTTCACCTCCAGCCATTTCAGATACCCTCTTCAGAGGTCGACCTCCCTGACCTGTTCAACACCAGATAAAATGCCGCATTGACTAGCTTAAATGTCTTGTCACATTTACTACTACGGGGAGCGCCCATCGGCAACTAGCCCCGGAAAGCACCTCCCCCGAATTTATGCGTTTCAGAGCGATTTTGTTGGCCGCGTAACCGCAAGGGTGGTGCTTATATCGCTTAGGTAATGCGATAAAGTTTTTAACCACGCGATTAACCGAGCAAGCGTCGAAGATGGCACCCAAGAAGGTACCCAAGGTCGACCGTGAACTCTGCATCGGATGCGGTGTCTGCGTAAGCCTCTGTCCTGAAGTATTTGCGCTCGACGACGAGGGGAAATCCAAGGTCATAAACCCAAACGGGGATTGCGACCTCGAAACTGCCGTTGCGTCCTGTCCCGTCAGCGCCATCTCGGTGCAAGAAGAAGCCTGAGCGTCTATTTCGAATACCTTCTTTCTCTCCGTTCCGAGTACAATAGGTAGAACGCAGCAACGAGCGCCACGAACGTCAGAAAACCGAGGAGGAACTCGAGGAAGTAGTAGAACTCGTCGATGCTCATACCCGAGCCGGAGCATTGGAGCAATATTTAAACCTAGACGCAAGAAAGAGATTAAGCCCACCGAGGTTTCTAAAGGGTTTCTCTAATAGCTTGTTGGATGTTTAGCAAGTTGGCAACGGTAACTGGGGCTCGTTGACAAATCCAACACCCCTTTAAACGCGCTTTCCTGAAAAGCTACCCTGAAAAGAGCGACGCTACAGTTACAGGAACCGTATCAACAAAAAGCCCAGTAGCCCAAGCAGCGCTGCTATCACGAAGAATATGATTGTGGCTATTATCGAAATCGCCAGGGCCATCAGCCAGCCGCAGTCAAAGAAGTGTTTGACAAGTGCAAGCCATATTGCCAGTTGAACTACGGATGCTACAAAGCCAGTGAAGAAATACCCGAAGATTATACCTATTACGGTACCTAGGACAACTACCAAGACAGCGTCTGTGAACTTCGCCTTCTGCTTTCCAACGAGTGCTCTCCCGGACAGCCAGAGAACCGGTGAAATGACGATCGTGTTTAAGACCAGGTGCATCAGCAGCGAATCCAGATTTATCGCCATTTAACCACAAACACCTGATGCAAAATATTTAACTTTCGTGTCTCCCTTAGGCTTTAAAGCTGCTGACCTAGAGAAATTCAGGACGATATCGGTGCATTGTGTGGAACTCGATAAAATCAGAGCCTCCTCATAGCGTGCTCGTCAGGCTACGCCTGCACGAACGCCTTTCATCGACAAACGATTTCGCGTAACTCTTAGAACACGACCCAAGTTAAGAGAAATCCAAAAAATAATCAAGTACTTTAACTCTGCGAAGCTACCGCCTCCTCAATCTAATGTAAACGTGCCGGTCAACCTGATGTCCCTTGAGGAAGCCCCCACCCTCACCTCGTATTCCCCGTCCTCCAAGACCCACCTTTTGCCATCGAAGCTCGACAGGTCCTTAAGGCCGATCTCCATCTCCACCTCCTCTGCTTCGCCNGGGTTCAGAAGCCTCGTCTTGTGGAATCCCTTCAGTTCCTGGTAGGGTTTGTCCATCGCCCCTTTCGGGGCCCTTATGTAGACCTGCGCAACCTCTTTCCCGGGAAGGCTCCCAACATTAGCAACCGCAAAGGATATCTTAATCGATTTCCCCGTCTTGCTTACCTCGAGATTCTTGTACTCGAACTTTGTGTATGAAAGCCCGAAGCCGAACTCGTAGGCGGGCTCCACGCCGAAGGTATCGTAATACCTGTAGCCGACGTATATACCCTCGTCATAGATCACTTTCTGCGGGTTGTCTCTCGGCTCGCCAGGGAAGTTCCAAGAGGGCACGTCCGAGTAGTCCTTCGGGAAGGTCGTCGGAAGCTTTCCAGATGGGTTGATTTTTCCTATGATGACATCCGCAACTACCGTCCCCGTCTCCTGTCCTGCCTGCCAAACCAGCAGGATACCGTCGNCTAAATCCCTCCAGCTGGCAACCTCGATCGGGGAACCTATGTTCATGAGGACCNCGACTTTCTTCCCGTGTTTACGGAAGGCCCGAGACACCCTCTCCAGGAGGTTCCTCTCNTCGTCGCTTAGGTAGAAGTCTCCCTTCTCCGGGCTCCTGTCGTAGCCTTCACCCGAGATCCTGCTCACGACGACGAACGCNACNTCGTCCCTTTCCGCAAACCTTTCCACCTCTTCTTCGCTGAGAAAATCCTGAGGAAGCCTCGGTACGAAGGGCTCGCCGAACATGCCCTCCTTTATGCTGTACTCCTCCTTCGCCCTCATCTCGTCTATATATTTGACATGGACTTCCGCCAGCTCTTTGTCGACCCTGAGGCCCCTCTTCCTCATTCCCTCAAGTATCGAGACCGTATACCTCGGGTGGGTGTTGCCGCTCCCCGTTCCGCCCTTTACGGTCTCTACCTGTCCTGTGCCGAAGAGGGCGATCTTCGCCTCTTTTCCTAAAGGCAAAACCCCGCCGTTCTTCAGGAGGACAACTCCTTCCGCACCCGCCCTGTATGCGACCCTCGCGTGGGCGTCGAGGTTTGGCTTGTCCGAGTACTTGTACTTCTCAAAGGAGGGTGAGCCGACGAGGACCCCAAGGATGTTCTTCACGTTCCTGTCGAGAATATCTTCGTTGAGCCTTCCCTCCCTAACCGCGCTAACTATCTCCTCGACTTCGTCTTTTCTATTCGGGTTGATCTGGTGCGTTTTTCCAGGCATGATCATGTCGTTGCCGGCCTTCATCTGCTCCACCGGGTCGACCCCAGCGAACCAATCCGTCATAACGAACCCCTTGAACTTCCAGTCCGCCCTCAGGACCTTCGTCAAAAGCCACTCGTTCTGCGAGCAGTATTTCCCGTTCAGCTTGTTGTAGGCGCTCATGACCGCCCAAGGCTTAGACCTCCTGACCGCGATCTCGAAACCCCTGAGGTATATCTCCCTCAGCGCCCTCTCCGACACTATTGTGTCGACGAGCATGCGGTTCGTCTCCTGGTTGTTAGCGGCGAAGTGCTTCAGGCAGGTACCCACGCCGCGGGATTGAACGCCCTTTACGAAAGCCGCAGCCATCTCGCCCGTTAGCAGGGGGTCCTCAGAGTAGTACTCGAAGTTCCTTCCGCAGAGCGGGTTTCTATGTATGTTGAGAGCTGGCGCCAGGAGAATGTCTACGCCGTACTCCCTCACCTCCTCCCCGACCGCCCTTCCGACGTCTCTCAGGACCTCCCTGTTCCAAGTAGAGGCAAGCATCGTCTCGACGGGGAAAGCGGTGGCATGGTAGCTTCTCTCATCGCCTTCCCTCTTAGGATTTATCCTGAGGCCGGCGGGGCCGTCTGCTAGTACAACGCTGGGAATCCCAAGCCTCGGTATCGGATGGGTCTCGCCTGCAGCTCCAGGGACGCGCGAGTGAGGGTTGTCGAAGAAGCCTGGCATACCCACTCCCACAACGAGCATCGCCTTCTCCTCCAAGGTCATTTGGGATACGATCTCGTCAACCCTTTCCGGTGTCATCATGTCGTACGAACGCTTGAAGGCTTATAAAACCTTCGAGTTCATAGCAAGCTGTTTAACTGCTTGCGACACGAATCTCCAACGAGCGCGCTGTGTTGCACCCTTTGCAGTTCCTAACCCTCAAGTGTTCAGCAACCAAAGCCTCACGTTGTCACCAGCCTTATCATAAAAAACCACATAACGCATACGTCATCAACGATTAAAACATCGGTGTATAAAACAATCGTGTCCTGCGCCCCAGCCCTCAGCGAGCGGATCTCCGAGAGAAGCCTCCCCTTGTCCTCGATCTCGATGCAACCCCTGAGCCTTGTTAGGACGTCGATGGGGTTCGATTACTTGATGAGCCTCTCGAGCAACTCGCTGAAGCTTTCACCCTCCCGCTTAACAGCCAGCAGCCTCCTGTGAACCTCTCCTCTAACGGCTATGGTTTAACCAATGCCACCACAGAAAAAAGTTTAAACGTAAATATTAAACTCGTCATCAGAAAAAGTCATCAGAGGAGCTCCGATATGTTTCAATACGCCAAGACGATATCATGTAATATCAGCCATTTGTAGCTTCCCGTTGTGATCGCCACTGAGGGGGCTTCTTATGCCTTTAACCATTTGATGGGAGTGGGCGCGCTACATTGGGATAACCACCAAACACTCTTATATTTACACAGTCGATGACACGCCCCGTAACGTGCCCTGCTACTAAGCTATTTTCAGGGCTCTCAGTATGAAATTACTTGGTTCACATTCATGTTTAAAACGACCTCGGCGATATCGCTTGCATATTCCGCAGTTCTGCGTATGCTTTCTACTATCATTCTCAAATTGGATATTTTAGCTATATCCGCTGTTTTGTAGATTGCCTTCATCACCTCTATCTCGAGGTGCGATATCGTTCTTGTCTTAGAGATCACATCATCAGCTAACAAATAATCCCTCTTGTATAATGATTTCACGGAATCGTTGAAAGCGGACCTCGCGAATAAACTCATTTCAGACATCCTTATGAAAATGGCATCATCAACCTTCTCGTTCATGGATATGACATTTTCAGCGATCTTAACCGCGTGGTCGGCTATCCTCTCCGCAAATTTTACGATCACTCGATACCCTAAACAATCTCTAGGGTTGGAAAGCCCTATTTCTTTGAGAATTCTGCCATTTTGCGCTGCAAACTTCAACTGGCGGATAACGTAAAAGCTGAAACGGTCAACCTCGTCATCTAATGCAATCACGTCTTGAGCAAGTTTTTTATCTAGTTCCTTTAATGCTCTTAAAGCGTCATCGTGCATCGAATCTGCTATGATACACATACGCCTCAAAGCGCTTTCGACAGGAAGTTCTGAGTAGCTGACCAATATCTGTAAAACAATCTCATTCTCAGAATCCGAGATTATCTCAGCACCTACAAGTTTCCTTCTTACTAAGTCTCTGACCAAGTTTCTTTGCACGGAGTTTATGCGCTCACTTGTATCTCTGATTCTAATGGAACTGAAACCAACCAGATAAAGCGCGATTACCTTTCGAATCATCGACTCCGGAGCAACTTTCTGAGATATCTCTATAGTAGCCTCTGAGAGTTTTGCTGGTTTTAGTAATTCCTTTGGTGTGATGACTAATGACCCCTCTTGCTCCGAAATAACTAACTGGCTTCCCGCCTTTAAATTCATGCTTTTTACCCATTTCTTTGGTAATGATACTATGTAAGATGATTTACCGGTTATTTGTACCTTCCTTATCTCTCCACCTACTTCTCGCATTGTCTCCTTCCGTTGCGAATCAATACTTTCTATATAGTTCATTTGCAATTATATATTCTATTTTGGCAATGTATATATGTTTTTCTCCTTTCCCTTGCGAACGGGTGTAAAGAATGAAATACAAGGCCATTATATTGGTTGTAATAACCGCGGCTTTGGCAGGCGTATTTTCCTACCAATATATGTCTGCGCCTCAATCGATAATACTAAACGGTGCGGGAGCGTCTTTCCCTTTCCCGCTGATCGACAAGTGGATCTCTGAATACCATAAAATCAAACCAAATGTTCAAGTTAATTATCAGTCAATTGGGAGCGGTGGAGGTATAAAACAACACACGGAAAAGACGGTTCAGTTTGCAGCAAGCGATGCGCCGTTAACCGAGAAACAAGCCGCTAACGCAACAAACACTTTACACATACCGATAACAATTGGTGGTGTAGTTCCAACTTATAACGTGCCGGGGCTTCCAAAGGGGCTGAGGTTCTCAGGCGAGGTTTTAGCAGACATCTTTCTCGGGAAAATCAATAAATGGAACGACCCAAGGCTTGTAGCTCTAAATCCTGATTTCAGCCTTCCGAGTCAGGAAATTATCGTAGTACACAGGTCGGATGGGAGCGGGACTACTTTT
>JGI24721J44947_10009217_pt1 | contig 12741 bp, 16 predicted proteins | sample YelNatPaOPGAMG01_FD_44947 | JGI IMG/M metagenome (IMG submission 44947)
ACACACATACCACAGGAACCCTCTTCTGCAATACCTTCAAGATAGCATAGTGTTGGAATCTCTATGCCAATCGATTTGCATGCCTTTAAAATCGTGGTTCCTTTTTCAAATTGATAAGGTCTGCCATCGATTTTTACATTTACTAAATCACTCATTTGTAACCTCCTCCATTATTTCTTCGAATTCGCAAACATTCGCACTGCATTTTCTCTCATTTATATGTTCAAGCCACTCTTCTCTAAACTTTCTTAAAGATTGCTGAATAATATTGGGGGCAGTTTGACCTAATCCGCAAAAAGAAGTTAATTTCATAGATGTTGAAAGTTTATCCAATCTTTCAAGGTCTTTAACTTCTCCAAATCCTTTTGAAATACTGTCGATAATCTTGTACATTTCTTCAGTTCCAACACGGCAAGGTGTGCATTTGCCACAGGACTCATGTCTGAAGAAGTAGGCAATGTTTTTTGCAATATCAACAATGCACCTATCCTCACTTAAGACAACAATAGAACCTGATCCAGGACCTGCTTCAATTAGAGCAAGCGAGTTGAAGTCAACAGGAGTATCAATTTCGTTTGGAGTAATAAGGCTTCCTGAAACACCTCCAAGTATAACTCCTTTAAGTTTCTTCCCACCTTTAATTCCAAATCCTACATCATTAATAATTGATGAAAGTTTCACTCCAAATGGTATTTCAATAACGCCTTTGTAATTTACATCGCCCATAAGGCTAAAAAGTTTTGTTCCGTAAGAGCCCGCACACCGAATTTCTTAAACCACTCTGCCCCGTTAACAACTATCGGTGGAACATTTGCAAGAGTCTCAACATTATTAATTACAGTTGGTTTTCCCCAGAGTCCACAGGTTGGCGGATATGGAGGCTTTTTCCGTGGCTCACCACGTTTACCTTCTATTGATTCAATAAGTGCGGTTTCCTCTCCACAAATATAAGCGCCTGCTCCCTTTTTAATTTCTATGTCAAAACTAAACCCAGAGCCTAAAATATTTTCACCAAGGAAGCCGTATGAACGAGCCTGGTCAATAGCTTTCTGGAGCCTCCTGATTGAAAGGTCGTATTCGCCTCTAATATAGATATACCCATAATTTGCACCTGTTGCAAAACCAGCCAAAATCATTCCCTCGATAAGAAGGTGAGGGTCTCCTTCCATTATTACCCTATCTTTAAAAGTCCCTGGTTCACCTTCATCAGCATTGCAGATAACATATTTAACATCACTTTTTGCTTTTGCCGTAAATTCCCACTTTTTACCAGTAGGAAATCCAGCCCCACCACGCCCTCTTAATTCAGATGCCTTAACTTCTTCCAAAACCCATTGAGGCCCTTTTTCTATCGCCTTCTCTAAGGCAAGATAACCGTCCTCTGCAATGTATTCCTCTATGGACTCTGGATTGATAACACCTACTCTCTTTAATAAAACTCTTTCCTGAATAGAAAGGACTCTTTCTGCACGGCTTTCAGTTACTGTAACATCTTTCTTGCCAATTTCATGGGCAAGTTCCTTTACTATTCTTCCTTTTAAAAGGTGTTCTTTAATAATTCGAGGAACATCATTTTGAGTAACAGGTGCATATATAACGCCATCGGGATAAACCGCTATTGCAACACCGATATCTTCAAAACCAAGACTACCGGTTGGCGCAACGAGAACTTCTTCATCAAGCCCGAGAGCTCTCAATTCTTTAGAAATAAGTTCTTCAATCTCCTTTGCACCTTTTGAAAGGCTCTTTGAATCCTCTGCAACAAGAATGTGACTTCTGTACATTTTCATAGGACACCCTCCCGCACCTTCTTAAGTATGACCGGGATATCTTCCTCCTTGAGATTTCCAAAAGGTACATCATCAATCATCATAGAAGGTGCAATAGAACACATTCCAAGGCAACTTGATTCTTCAAGCGTGAATTCTTTATCTTCAGTTGTTTCGCCAAAATCTACCCCTAATTCCTCCTTGAGTTTTTTAACAATTTTTTCACCATCTGCAAGATGACATGATAAACTTCTACAAACCCTTATAATNTGCTTNCCTCTTGGCTTTACAGAAAACATNGTATAGAAGGTAACAACACCATAAACTTTTGCAGGGCTTGTTTTAAAAGTATCTGCTACTTTTTTTGCCAGATTTTCTGGAACATAATTTTCAGGATTTGATTCCTGAATTTCATGCAGGACGTCTATTAACGACTTTCCCTTCATTTTTTGCCCCCCTCATTGAACAAACATTTGCAGGACACTTTTTGTCCTTTATATGTGCAATGTATTCATCCCTAAAGTATCTAAGCGTTGACAAAACAGGATTAGGTGCAGTTTGCCCTAAACCGCAAAGAGATGTTAGCTTAATAATGTTCCCAAGTTTTTCAAGCCTGTCAATATCTTCCATTGTGCCATTTCCTGAGGTAATTTTTTCAAGGATATTTAACATCTGCCTTGTTCCTTCTCTACAAGGAGTGCATTTTCCACAGGACTCATCAACTGTAAATTTCAGGAAGAACTTTGCAACATCAACCATACAACTTGTCTCATCCATAACAATTAGACCACCTGAACCCATAATTGTGCCAAGTTGTGGAAGGTTTTCGTAGTCCATAGGAACATCAAGATATTCTGCAGGAATAACTCCACCAGAAGGTCCGCCTGTTTGAGCTGCCTTAAACGTATGACCCTCGGGAATACCTCCTCCAATATCAAAGACTATTGTTCTAAGAGGTGTTCCAAGTGGCACTTCGACTAAACCCGTAATATTAACTTTTCCTGCAAGAGCAAAAACTTTTGTCCCCGGGCTTTTCTCCGTTCCAAATTTTCTAAAGAATTGGGCTCCCTTTTCTATAATTACAGGGACATTTGCAAGCGTCTCAACATTATTTATTACAGTCGGCTTACCAAATACACCTTTTTGTGCGGGGAACGGTGGCTTCTTTCTTGGCTCTCCACGCTTACCCTCAATAGAGTTTATAAGAGCCGTTTCTTCGCCGCATACAAACGCACCAGCACCCATTCTCAATTCAATATCAAAAGAAAAATTCGTTCCAAAAATATTTTTTCCTAATAAGCCTGCTGCTCTTGCTTGCTTTATTGCTATTTCAAGTCTCTTAACTGCAAGTGGGTACTCTGCTCTTATGTAAATGTAACCTTTCTGTGCACCAATAGCGTATCCTGCAATAGCCATTCCTTCAAGGACTGAATGCGGGTCTCCTTCAAGGACAGACCTATCCATATATGCCCCAGGGTCTCCTTCGTCTGCATTACATATTATGTACTTGGTGTCGGACTGTTGTTTATACGCAAATTCCCACTTCTGACCAGTCGGGAAGCCTGCTCCTCCACGACCTCTTAATCCTGAATCCTTTATAACCTTAATCACATCTTCAGGAGTCATTTCTGTAAGTGCCTTAGCTAAGGCTTCATAACCACCCTGTGCAATGTATTCGTTTATATCTTCCGGATTAATCAATCCGCAGTTTCTAAGAACTATTTTAGTCTGCTTTGCAAAGAATGGCACCTCGTTCAATGTAGGGAATTGTTTTTCTTCTTGTTTCCAAAGCAATCTTTTAACAGGTCTGCCTTTAAGGAAGTGCTCTTCAACAATTTCCGCTGCATCCTCTGGTTTAACTTTTGTGTAAATAACCCCCTCAGGATATACAACCATAAGAGGACCTAACTGACAAGAACCCATACAACCAGTTTCAACAATATTTACTTCCTCTGTTAAATCGTGTTTTTTAAGTTCTTCTTTCAGTGCATCTTCAAATCCGTTACCACCCGCGGCAAGACATTGTGCTCCTGCACAAATAAGTGCATGAATTCTATAAATTTTCATGAATTACTCCTTTGCAATAACCCAATCGCTTACTATTTGTCCGTTAATTACATGAGATGCAACAATTTCTCTTGCCATATCGGGGGTAACATGCCCATAAAAAACCTTTACACCATCCCTTTCGACTACAACAACTGGCTCTTCAACATCAAGCCCCATTGAGCCCCTCTCTATGATCTGAACATCTGTAAAGTTCCTTTTCTGGAGTTCGTCAAGGATTGCAAGAAGCACATCCCTTGCTCCTGCTGCAATTCCAACAGTGCCCATGCTAATGTAGATTTTTACTTTTGCTTCTCCCTGTCTTGCTTTCAAAAATGACTGAGCCTGCTCTCTTAGTTTTCTCAATTCTTCAATTGATTTAATCTTGTCCATTTAAGCACCTCCATGCAATTCTTTTATTTTTTCGCTTATGAATTCTTTAATTCCGTTCAAAACTAAAGGAGTACAAATAGTTTCATTGCAAATATTCCTCAAATCTTCTGTTGAGATTTCAAAAACATTCCCGTTAACTTCATGCCTGTACTTCAGATTTACCTCGGGATGGGTTGCTAAAACCGTAACAATTGTACTTGGCAAATCACCAAGAGGAGGTGTATCAATATGAGATTTTCTGAAACAAATTTTGACTCTTGTTCCCTTCCCTTTCTCGCTTTCAATATATACACCACCATCGCAGGACTCTGCTTCAAGTTTTAAAAGAGGAAGTCCCAGCCCGACCTTCTTATTTGTTGATGTTGTTGTAAAAGGATCAAAAACTTCTTTAATCAAGTTTTCGTCCATCCCACACCCATCATCCTTAATTTCTATAGAAATTAAATCCTTGTAATCATCTTCTATAATATTTAATTCAATATTTTTCGCGTTTGCCTTTAGAGAATTCTCTATGATATCAAGGATGTTGAGCGAAAGTTCTTTCACTCCATATACCTCTCAAGAATTTCTATTGCTTTTTCGGGGGTTAACTTTCCATAGATATCTTTTCCATCAACTGCCATAGCAGGCGCAAGACCACAGCAACCAAGACAACGCACAATTCTTACAGCAAATTTTCCGTCCTTTGTGATTTGATTTGGCTTAATGCCTAATTTTTCGCAAAGCGCATTTAAAACAGACTCTCCACCTTTAACATAGCAGGCTGTCCCCATACACATCATAATGACATGATCTGCATCTTTTGTTAATTTGAAGAAATTGTAAAATGTAACAACACCATAAACCTTTGATAGTGGAACTTTTAGTTTTTCTGCGATGTAGACAAGGACATCTTTTGGAAGGTAACCAAGAGCCTCCTGGGTACCATGCAAGACCTGAATTAGCGACTCTGGCTTTGCCCCCCATTTTCTTATTTCCATGTCTACCGCAGGGAAGTTTTTTGTATCCATCTTTCCTCCTTTCGAAAATTATACTTTTACTTTCTTTTCCTTACCCAAATAAAGTTCACTTACTTGCTCTATTATATCTCTGAACTTTTCGTTTTTTAATCTATAATACACATTACGTTTCACTTTTCTTCTCGAAACCCAGCCTGCTCTGTAAAGCCTATAGAGATTTAAAGATACCGTTGGTTCTTTCATTTTTAATTTTTCGACAATTTCTTTCACTGTATGCTCACCAGTTGTTAAATAACACACGATTGCAACCCGTATTGGATTGCCAATAGCAGATAGGAATTCCGACGCTTGAACACATTTACTAAAACTATCGCAGAGCAATTTCCTTTTTTCTTCCATCAATAATTATTTTATACAAAAATGAAAATTTTGCAATATATTCAATAACTTTTTCACAAAAAAATTTTAGAATATAATAATGTTTATAAAGTTTTTTGATTTGTTATTTCGATTACTTTATGTGAAAATTTTATCTCTTTTAATATATGAAATTTTTTCATTTTTGATAAAATATTATGTGAGAGTAGAAGAAATTATTAAAACAGTTAACGCCGAAGTGCTTCAGGAAGTTGGTAATTGGGATGCAAACATTAAATACGGATTTGCTGCAGACCTCCTCTCAGATACACTTTTTGTTATAAGCAGGGAAGAAGAATCTATTCTATTAATAACTGGCGTAACGAATCCATCAGTTGTTAAAACAGCAAATACTTGATATTCCCGTAGTATTAATTGCAAGAGGAAAACCCGTCGAGAAAGAAACAATTGAACTTGCAAGAAAAGAAAAAATAATCATCTTAAGGACGCCCCATATAGTGTTTGTTACATGTGGTCTTTTGTATAAGGCAGGACTGGAAGGAGCACCTTGGAAGATACAATACTAATTTCTGAATTTTTTGTTTTTGGAGACGATTTTGATCATCTCGGTGACGGGACATTAAAAACAAGAGAAAGTCTTAATTCAATGCTCGATGAGTTCGACATTTATAGAAATAATCCTGCACATAAGAAAGAGAATCTTAGAAGAGTGGGCGTGTGCTCATACGAAGCAGAGTCAAATATTGTAATACATGCAAAGTTCGGAATAATAAAAACTTTTGCAAATAAAGAGAAGATAAAGACCATTGCAAAAGACATAGGACCAGGAATATCAAAACTCCTTCTTGCGTTAACTCCAGGCTACTCTACTGCTTCTGAAAAAGCAAGAAAGTTGGGATTTGGGGCAGGGATGGGATTAAAAAATATCCAGAAAATTTCAGATTTTTTTATCATAACCTCAAAATTCGGAAAAGGGACATATCTTGCATTCGAGGTTTGGAATAGAGAAGTTTCCAAAGGGGAGGTAAAAATGAAGATTAGAGACCTCATAGATGAACTTAAATTAGAGGTACTTACAAGTTTTAATGAAGAACAACTCGATAAAATTATTGATAGCGCTTATGCAGGCGATCTTTTAAGTAGAGTCCTTGCTAAAGCAAATGAAGATAGTGCATGGATAACAATTCAAACTAATGTAAATGTGGTAGGCGTAGCGGTAATAAAGAGGGTACCAATCATAATCGTAACAGAGGGAGAACCTATACCAGAAGAAACAATTAAAAAAGCGGAGGAAAACTCCGTTATAATAGCACGGACAATGCTTCCAACATTTGAATTATCTGGAAAACTCTATACTCTTCTTGAAAGAGAAAAGTCTAAATAACTTCTTCAACTGAATAGATTGTTATACCCTGGTAATTCTTTAATTTTGGATTATCATCAACAACTACATCTGTAAGTCTTAATTTCTTTGCAATTAGTATTGCTTCACCTGTGGAAAATTTGCCTGATACTCTTTTTGCAATGTCTTCAGCAAGCCTCTCCTCGATAGTAGTAAGCCCTATAACTGTAACCCTATATCTACCTTCGACGATATCTGCAACTTCACTCTTTTGAGAAGCCGAAATACATGCTTTAGATAATAAGTCGCTCTTAAGAGATGTTGGAATATCCTCTTTTCCATAAATTTTTCGTAGAGCGCCTGCATCTGCAACAAATTTAGATTTTAGTTCAACCTTTATAAATGTTTTCTCTTCTCCCGTAGAAACTTCACCTAAACTTTCTTCTTTTTTAACCTCCGCAGTCTCTTCGGGCTTTATTTCTTCTTTCTTTAATTCTTTTTTCTTTTTATTCTCCTCTTCGAGTTTCTTTATGAGTTCTTCAAAAGTTGATTTAAACTCTCTTTTTTGCCCTTCTCTTCTTTAACTTCTTCCCTCTCTTCAGCTTTAGGTTCCGCTATTTTACTTATCTCTTCAGGGATTTCTTCAAGATTAGGTTGTGCAAAATCAGCAAAGGACGGTTCGTGCTCTTCTAAAATCTCTTCCCTGGGCGCCTCCACTTTAGCCTCTGTCGGTTTTTCCTCCTTAGGTTGCTCAATAACCTGAGGTGTTGCTTCTTCCTTTTCAGCCGGTGCGATTGTTTCTTCGGGCGTTATTAGTTCCTGGGTAGTTTTCTCTTGCGGAAGGACCTGCTCTTCCTGAATTGTTTTTTCTGGAACCTTCTCTTCAATCCTCACCTCTTCTTCTTTCTCTACGGGCTTTTCGACTTCCTCTACCTTCGATTCCAGAACTTCCGGTTTTTCTTTAATTAATTTAACAGGCTCTTTTACTTCTTCTTTTATCTCCTTAAGTTGTTCTTCCTCTTTTTCTTTGGGTTGTTCTTTCTCAATGGTTAGTTTTTCGGTTCTTCTTGGAGGGACTGGTCTAAAGACTCTTCTTGTTTTCTCAATCTCTTCTTTTGGTGTTTCTTCAATAATTTGCTCGGGTGGTTTAATAGGTATAGTTTTTACTTTCGGAGGCTCACCTACGCCAAACTCTTCCTTTGCAGCTTCTACCTTTTCTTCCTTTACTTCAAGATCTTTAACATTAAATGCAATCGGCTTTTTCTTCACTTCTTCAACGCTTACAACAGGGATGTTCCTCTTTTTGCCTTTCGGAATGATGAGGATTATGACAATCAAAACAAATAGGAAGAATATTATTGATGAAATCAAATCTACAGTTATATCTGGAATATAGTTTTTAACATATGGGTATATTTGTTCAGAAATCGGTCGTAAGAAACTGAGAATATTTGATGCAACACCTTTGAAGAATGTACTCAAGACACCTCCAATATTTTTTAAGTTGTCATTGGAAAGTATTCCTACAAAAAATGCAGAAACACTTTTAGAAATTTGGATAATGTAGTTTTTTACATTGTTAATCAAATTATTGAAATTATTACCTGTTGAAGGTTTCTCTGTGTTATTATTCTGAGGTTGCGTTGTCCCGCTTGCGTTGTTGTTACCACTTGCTACGACGACCTTTAAAGGATTGTAATTATCAACCGGCAAAAGTGTTGTAAAAATTTCTTTGTTATCCTCGATACCAAGGTCAAAAACTGCAATCGGTTTATTTGAACTTATATTTACTGGAGAGAAACTTTCAGAAAATAGGAATGTTTTAGACTCAAAAGCATTTAAAGTAAAACTGTTTCCGTTTAAAGATACACTTGTAGATGGATCAATGCCGATTATAACAACTCTTCTTTTTCTTTCTCCGAATGTATTAGTAACCTTACCTGTATGGAATTTAAAACTCGTGCCATTTGCAAATGACGGTATTTGTTCACCATCAACATTCCCAAATTGACCGTAAGTGTATATTAATACGGGCTTTGTAAATTCTACAAAAACCTGTTTGTATTCTGTTTCGTTGGGCTTATACTCATTTGAATTCAGAATATCAAAATACCTGAAATCATTTGCCTTTTCTAACTTTACGGTGCTACTTTTATCATTATATTTAACAGTAACCTCTGTATCATCAAAAATCGAAGACACCCCTAACCCACCAAAAGAGATAGCATTTGCCGAGTTTATCCCATAAAGGGTTGAAAACACATTATCTTCTGCNTAACCAAATTCAATAAGAACAGGGGCACTTGATGTAANTGTATAAACTCCTTCTTGTANCTTCGTATTACTGTAANATGAATTTGCTTTTAAAAGTGTTTCNGCAATTACACTTCCATCGCTTTTCACAATCTTAATGTTTGTGTCGGTAGTTGCTGTAATGAAAAGCGTTTGNGGAATGTAAAGCGTGAAATATGTTCCATAGACTGAGGACATATCATCAGACGAATTCTTTTCAAAAGGTGGTNTAAGTGTAGAAAGTTCGGCAAAAACGGGCAATGTTGATTTTAGTTCAAAAACTGAATCGTAAGTTAATTCAACAAATGTAAATTGAGATGTATCAAGATCTTTTTCGAAAATGGTCTTCGAGTTTTTGGTATCTACTACGGCTATATGGTTCCCATCGCCATAAGATACAATAAAAACTTTTCCTTTTTGAGGAATAATAAATTTGGTACCGATAAAGTTAGGCACATAGAAATCTTTTAGATTACCTCCAGCACCTTCATTAACAAGGGTTAAAGTTTTCTTTTCGTTAGGTGCAAGAGAAATTGCGGATTTAAAAACAAATTTATCACCACTTTGAGAGAAAACAAAAGGAAGGGGAGTATCGCCATAAGTTAATTCAAAGTTTTGGAAGCCTTGCAAATTGCTTTTATCGACTTCAAATGTAAAAGATTTAAAGATAGGCACATTAAGTGTATTTTCAACATTAACAGTTACCCCATATCGCCCCAAATACACTGGGCGCCATTGTCAATAAAATCAGTAAAGTCAAAAAACAAACCCAAAACTTTTTCACTTTATCCCCTTCCTATATAATACAACTAAAACTTAAAATTTCAAGACTGCGATTTTGCCTCCTCCATAATTTTTCTTATTTTCTCTTCAACCTCTTTTCCACCAACAACGCATGCATCATATGAAGCCCTTCCTTCAGCAATTGCTTCAGCGCAGGGATGACACCCTGGAAAACCACATGCACCGCACTCTCCATGTGGAAGCACTTCATAGATTGCCTGTGCTAAAGGACTTTCCTCAACTTTAAATTTCTCATTAAAAACACCCAAAAGCACGCCAAATAACACTCCAAGAATTCCAAGAGTAAAAACAGAGATTAAAATATCTTTCATATGCCGCTCCTATTTAATCATTCCACTAAATCCAAGGAAAGCAAGAGAAAGAATACCAGATATCATAAAGGCTATTGCCTTCCCTTTGAAAAATTCGGGAACATCGGAGTTTCTTAATCTTTCCCTAATGCCTGCAAGAAGAAGCATTGCAATTGCATAGCCAAAGGCAATTCCAAATCCTGAAACAATCGATTCTACAAAATCGTAATGGTTCATTGAATTAATAAATGTTACTCCAAGTATAAGACAGTTTGTTGCAATCAAGGGAAGATAAATACCCATTGCCTTGTAAAGATTTGGGGATGCCTTTTTGATATACATTTCAACAAGACCTACAAAAGAACCAATAACGAGAATGAATGCAGTGATTTGAAGGGCAGATTGAAGTCCTGTTGGTATAAGAATCCAGTTGTCAATCATCCAGGCAAGAATCGAGGATGAAACAGTAACAAAAATAACTGCAAAACTCATACCAATGGAATTTGGCAAACTGTCAGTAAGACCGATATAAGAGCAAAGTCCCAAAAACTGAATAAGAATAATATTATTTATAACTGCAGAAGATACAAAAATCTTAAGAAGATTCTCAATATAACTCATTTTTTACCTCCCTTTTTCCTGAGGTAGGTTTCAATTGCACCTGTAAGGATACCAATCATAATAAAGCCTGAAGGTGGAAGCACCATAAGAAGCATCGGTTGGTATGAGTCGGGAAGAATTTGAATACCTGCAAGAGCACCTTTTCCAATAAGTTCTCTTACAACGGCAATTGTTACAAGAACAAGCCCATAGCCAATTGTGTTGCCTACACCATCCAAAAATGAATCAAAAATCCCATTCTGATAGGCAAACGCCTCTGCTCTACCTATAATAATGCAGTTTACCACAACAAGAAGGATATAAAGTTTTATTATCTGGTAAACGGCATTGAAGTATGCTTGAGAAATCAGTGCCGCTATAGTCGTAAATGCAGCGATTACCGTAACAAATATAGGAACTCTTATTTCGTTAGGAATTATTTTTCTCATCGCAGAAACAATTATGTTTGATGGTATCTGAACCATTGCAAATGCAAAAGTCATAAGAAGCGCACTTTGAACAGAATTAGAAACAGCAATAACAGAGCATAAGCCAATCGAAATTATCAAAACAGGGTTATTTGGTATGATTGCATTCCAAATTACATTAAGTTTCTTTTTCATTGCCCTGCCTCCTTAAGATAAGAGACAATTGCCTGACCTGCAACTTTTACACCAGTCGATATTGCACGAGAAGTTATAGTTGCACCACTCATTGCAATAATATCCTCTTTAGGTATAAGTTTGTCTTTCTCAACATTTTTCCCTATAAACTGACCCAGAAAAGTTATTTTGTTCTTCTTATCAACATAATATTTAGGATTATCAGCATTCGCACCAAGTCCTGCAGTTTCGTTCAACTTAAGAATCTTAACTCCTGAAACAGTTCCATCACTTTTAATACCTACAAGCATCTCGATAGGTGCTTGAGAACCAGGAACTACAACTCTTGCAACCATTCCAACGTTTTTCTGAGTTGACTTATCCTTTACAAGATAAGACTCAGTTATTTGAACAGATGGATCTCCGGAGCTAATAGGTTTATCCAATTTTACAAACTCATAATCGCCAGGAAAAATTTCAGAAAGTCCCTGTTGAAGAGCCTTTAGGTCCTGTGCTTCAATAATAGGTTTAGTTATCTGATAAACAATAGCAAGTGCAAAACCAGTAATAGCAGCAATAAGCCCCAAAGTTATAGCAAACTTAACAACACTTTTCATTTTGCCACCTCTTTTTTAGGGAAAACACCATAAACCCTTGGCATAATCTTATCAAAATAAGGAACAACTGCGTTTCCTAAAAGAATTGAAAACATAACACCTTCTGGGTATGAACCAAACTGTCTTATCAATACAGTAAGGAAACCAATAAAGATTGCATAGTAAACTTTTCCAAGTGGAGTGATTGGTGAAGAACTGTAATCAGTTGCCATAAAGAATGCACCGAGGAAAAGCCCACCTGCAAGAATCGAAAATAGCGGATCCCTTCCAAAAAGAGGAGAAAGAACAAATACAGTTGCAATATAAATCACTGGTATCTTCCAGTCGATAACTTTCCTTGCAATAAGATATATGCCGCCTATCAAGAGAAGTAAGCGGAAGTCTCACCTAAACTACCTCCTATCGTGCCAAGGAAAAGCGCCTTGTAAAGATTTGCCTTTGTTCCAAACTCTGAAAGTAATTGCGCATATCCTTGTAACTTCACAACATTTAAGGGTGTTGCAGTAGTAATTACATCGAGTGGCTGATTAAAGGCTGAAAAAGGCTTTACCCAGGTAGTCATTTGGGTTGGCCAGGAAACCATTAAAACCGCTCTCCCCACAAGAGCAGGGTTAAATGGATTCGACCCAATGCCACCAAAAATCATCTT
>JGI24721J44947_10009219_pt1 | contig 12735 bp, 8 predicted proteins | sample YelNatPaOPGAMG01_FD_44947 | JGI IMG/M metagenome (IMG submission 44947)
GTTTATTATTATGTTGTATATGTATGCTTAGCCATCATTTCCTAGCTATGTTCTCCATGTTTTAGCCATGCAGTATTCTCCATGTAGGCGTTTGAATGTTGAGAATGATGTTTCAGCACTCCACCTCCTATCATAACACATCACTCTACTCCACCCCAAGGGTTTTAAGAATCATTACTGAACTACGTCTCTCAGGTGGTCCACCATTCATTCTAGAGTTTCTCCTAGGCTTAATTATTGGCTTTATATTCATCCATCTAAGTATGGTGTAGGAGCTTGATGAGTCGTATGCTCCATCCATATATGCCTCAGCAATTAGCTTATTCATTGAAGAATCGATCATCAGTCCTGGAAGAACCTTAGAGTCATGTACGTCATCTGTAGTTATATCCATTGATACAACCTCCCTAGTTTTAATATCTACTGCGAAATGTATCTTAATGTATCTCTTCTTCTTACCATATTCCAAGGCAGAACCTAATTGAAGTTTGGTAGACCTTTATGCTTATCTTTTCCAGTATGAAAGATTATGTAATGGTGAATTAATTTCTAATATGCTTAATTTATAGAGATTATTCAAATCTTCATTTAAGTTTTAAAGTTTAAATATATGTTAAGAATTCTAAAGGAATGCCATGGCTGATTGATATGGATGTTCATTTATATACCGTTAAGGGAAAACTGCGGACAGGGAGACAAATCATATTATTTAGAAAAATAATACCTGGAACAAAAATTGGTGATGTGATAGAGAAAGTATATTGTGAGCTAGGAAGCCACCATAAAGTTAAAAGGAGACAAATCATTATTGAGGAAATCGCTGAAAAGATGTTGTGATGCAAATAAATATAAAAGATAAAATAGAGCTAATTATCAACAACCGATAATAGAGCAACTACAAAACTTGATAACTTAACATATTATATTTGACTTCTTAAGTTATCACGCCTATAATATAATTTCAATTACTATTGATATAGGCCACAATTGGTGCAGAATATTGATCAAAATAAAATATATTCTGAAGATTAAAGTTGTAGTGCCGTTACGCTTAAAAGCACACATAGAAGTAGTAATCATTGAGGAAAATTTTGAAAGAGGAGATAAAACTGAATTAGTACAAATGAAAAATAGAAAAAGTTAAATTACACAGCCCCAATACTAAATGAAGTAGAATCAAGAATTCACAAATTATTACGTATAAATAGGCTATGTAGATAAGACTATGTTTAACAAAATACAAGAAAGCCTTGGTAAAGCATTTAAAAAAATAGTAACTAGAACGATTTCGGATAAGGATATAGAAAATACGCTTAATGAATTGTACTATTCTCTCATAGAAAATAATGTCGCTATAGAAGTTGCAGAGGAGCTAATAACGAAACTTAGAAAAGAGATAATTGGTAAGGAAGTACGTAGAACTAGAGATATAAATAGTTTAATGTATGATTTACTTTATAAATCAATATTAGAGATATTGCATACTAACGACAATATTGACTTACTTCAACTTGTTAGTAATTACAAAGACAGAGGAAATGTTTTAGTTATTTTGTTTATTGGGGTCAATGGATCAGGTAAAACAACAACTATAGCAAAGATAGCAAAATTACTTATCAAAAATGGGTTTACAGTAGTTTTGTCATGTAGCGATACATTTAGAGCTGGAGCTCAAGAACAATTAGAAATCCATGCAGCAAACCTTGGCGTAAAAGTAATAAAGCATAAGTATGGGGCTGATCCTGCCGCTGTAGCCTACGATACAGTAAAATATGCTAGAGCGCACAAAGTAGATGTAGTACTGATAGATACAGCAGGAAGAATGCAAACAGATAGGAGCTTACTCGATGAGCTTAAAAAAATTACGCGTGTTATAAAACCAGATTTAATTATTTTTGTCGGCGATTCATTGGCAGGTAATGATGCTTTGAATCAGGCTAAAACGTTCAGCAATTACATAGGAATATCCGGCAGCATTCTTACGAAGATAGATGCTGACATTAAAGGTGGTGCCGTACTATCAATAGCTTTTATAACAAAGAGACCTATACTTTTTCTAGGTACTGGCCAATCATATGATGATTTAATACCATTTAACCCTAATGACTTTGTAAGATCGCTCCTTTCAAATATAGAGGAGAAATGATGATACAATAGAGATTTATAAATTTAGGCATACTGATTTTATTTACTATAAATGGGGTATTTACGAATTAAATTTATCTTCCTATACATTACTTAATTAACTAAGTTTCCTAATACTTTATAACTTAATTCATAGTGTTTAAGACCCTTCTTTAAGCCTTTATATGTTTATTATCAGGTTGTATGTGAGTTTCTCATGAACTCTTAAATTATTTCATTGTTTAGCTATAAGAACTTGAGAAATCTTAAAAGTTAAATACACAGACTAAACAATAAACTCTTCACTCAGCCTTTATGTTTCAACTATTGCTTCTCTGCCTAAAAACATATGGAGAACTACATCCTTCTCGGATCTTACATAGCTATTCTTTACAGGTTTTATAACTGATTCTATTCTTCTAAGCTATATTTATTGACAAATCTTCTTGTGAACTTTTACAAGGATTTTATGAAGTATTAGGTTTCCATAACATAGAGCTGTTGTACATGTTTGTGAAACTTAGTTTAGGAACTCTATTGAGTACTTTCCCAGTTTAATATAAACTCAAAAATTCTTAGCTTAAGGGTATTAGCTCTTCACATATTGATTATAAATGGAGACAATATCTTATGTAGCAACTTCTCAATTGTAAACATATACAATAGAAATCCAAGACTAATATATCATCAGCCTTAGCTTTAAAAAGAATTAATGATTATACCTTTATTGGAAAGCTTATAATAACCAATAAAATATAATACTGGGGAGACTCAAATAATTTGAGCAAGATCAATATTAAAACATAATATGAATTTTTTCATTAATTAAATCATAGACAACCTTCTCTATAAGCTCTGGAGGTAATGGTAGTTTCTTTCTATCACGAGGGGATATGTATATATTACTTTCCCAACTTCCATCCGGTAGCCATATAGTATTTATTGATACTACTTTAACAGGAGAGATAATGTCGTCTATCATCTTCCTTATACTTGAAGTCTTTTTAACAAATTTTAGCAGTATTCCTTTTTTATCTTGAATTTCCTTAGAAATCTTATTTAAAATCTGTCTAAGTTCATCTTTTGATATATAAAGAGCTAAAATTGTGTTAGAGTTAGGTTTTACTGCTTTAACTAAGGTTATATCTCTAATATGAGGATATTTCTCTTCAAGCTCTATGAGAATTTCAGAAACTTCAATATCTGCTTGGCTAATTTCCCCTTTACTTAATTTATCTTGGCATATTGGACATAAAATTTTACTTTTTGCGCAAAAATGACATATCGGAATTTTCACACAATCATTCCCTCTTTTCTATGCTTAAAGTAATAGTAATCACTCCTATATTTCTCACTTTTCCATTTTTTCCTTTTACAGTTTCAATTCCTGTTTTAATATCCTTAATGCATATTTTATTTGAAAATTTTGTTCTGACAAGTTCTGCTGTAACTATAGCTTTAGATGTATTCATTCCTCTGGCCTTTATTACCACATTTCTGAACCCATTATGAAAAAGTGTTAAACAAGCTAAGACATAGTTCATTGTAGGTTTGTCGCCGATGTAAACAGAGTTCTCATTCTGCATTCTTTGCACCTAAAAGTCTTTGCAAATCTCTGTTTTATTTTTTTCTATCTTGTAGAGCATGCCTAGCTTATCATAAATTCATCTTACTATGATTTTTATAAGATAGTATATTATGAGTCTTGATGCTATTCTTGTTTTTATTGTTTCTTTCTCTTACATTCTTTCTCCAAACTCTATTGTTAATGCTTCGAATATTCCTTTTCCAACTCTTCCATAGGCATATGGGAATTCATTATACACTCTTCTTACTCTCGCTCAAAGCCTATTGGACTTGTAGTTCTCCTCTTTTACCACAAAGATGTACTTTTAGATACTATTACATTATACTGGCTTCGTATCGATACTTAGTCACGAGCTTTAAATCCTGAGCTTTGAGAGATGCCTCTGATAAATTATACTTCAGAATTCGTTAACTTGGAGTAGCTTTAAAAAAGATGCGCTTGCCTTTTTACCTTCACATTAACAAATAGTTCATGCAGTTTCTTTATCCAGTCAGCAAGCTTGGTTGAGCCTATGATTGAGCTACCATACTTCATGAAGTAAGGTAATTAAATAGAGCTATTAACACCTCCTCAACAAGATTTTCATGCCCAAATAGTGTATAGTGAAGATCAAGGATCCTGCATCAAAGTATACAAGAGATAAAACTTCAACGTATCTCAAACTACTCTTACAAAGCTACTTCAAAAACTAACGCCTTTATATAGAGCTTTAGAGTGCTTTTAGCCCTCTCTTAAGCTTTGAGGCAAATTTCATAGAGGCCAAACATAGCTAAAACCGTCATTAATGGAAAGAAGTAAGCAGAAAATTAAAATAATGGTTGGATATGACCCTGTCTTGTATTCTTATGTAGCTTATATTAAATCAGACATATTTTCTGAAGTTATGATTGAGAGAATTGGTAAGGATTGCTAATGGGCCCGAGGGGATTTGAACCCCTGACCTCCTGCGTGTGAAGCAGGTTTTAAGATTAAGTCCTACCGCTAGACGACGGGCCCAAGAAAAACACAAACAAAAATATATAAATCTTAATTAGCTCATTTCTTAAGTTAGTCTTTGAACTTAATTCTTATTTATAGTGTTAGTCATAGCTAGATTCTTTAAGCTATTCAGTAAATACTGGTTCAGCATTAGTTATGAAGTTAGTATGTTTTAGTGAAAACTAATGTATATTTATTTGAGCCTCGTCTAGAAAATACTATGTGTGATTTGTTTTTAGTTAACTTCTTGGCTTTGGTTTCATATGGAAAAGCTGCCAAATAGTCTTTGGATACCGAATACGTAGTCTTAATACTTTACCTTTACTGTAACCTTAAGCTTAGATCATACCTATAGCTTGAAGTCTATAGGGAAACCATGGCCTTATCAACCTGGCTTCATGTTCAGTCTGCTGTTTTTCCTATCTTATAATAACTATATACTGTATCCGAAAGCTAGCATTATTAATGATGAATTACCCATCTATGCCTTAATCATCTTCCATGACAATGTTTTATACCACTTCAAGTATTGTGTATGATTTTAATCTGAATTATAGATTGTAAATTTAAACTTATAGGGAGAGTAATTCAATTAAAGATAAAACTAATAATGTTTGATAATTACATACGAAAAGTAAGTCTAATGGTGGGTATATTAAGATTAAAATCAATTAGCATTAGAGTTTAATGAAGTATGGTGAGTGAGGAATATAAGTGCAGAAACGTAAAAATAATAATACCAGTTAACTAAAATATTTAGGATCATAATTTCATTAGTGCATATAGCTCTCTATTTCTTTAACTCTCTATGCTTCCAACGTAAATTTTTACTCCTACATCGTCTGCATTTTATGGCTTTAGGACTATTTTTTGAACCACAATTTCTACATATTTTAATGTAAAGCAAATATCTTTGTGCAAGCTTTAATTTTTCAATATCTTGAACAGGCATTTTTTAACCCTTAATACTCAATGGAGACTGCTTAAAAACTTTATGAGACAAGAAGCTTAAGTCCTACATTACAAGGCTACATGTCATGTTTCTACTTAATTTTCTTATTGTATCTCATAACATAAACATCTTTAAGTAATTAATGAGGTTCAGGTAAACTCCTAATCATACATTAACGTGATGTAGAAAAGTGAACTAAAAGCATTACTATTTTATATCATTTTACCAACTTTTACCTTTTAAGTATCTTCTAAACTAAGATAGTCTTAAGAAAATTGGTGGAAATTCAACTACATAACTTTTTATTGTTTACAATATTTGCCTTATTATTGAGATAGTTTTATCTCTAATAAAATTCAAGTTAGTTATTTAATTATTATGGGGGGTGTTACTAAATTTCTGATGTTAAGTGTAGGTATTAATATGAATTATTCACGTATGTTATGAATGATCCTATATCTTAAATAGAGATATTATAGAAAACTATCATAAAATGCTAATTAAGACCTAGAGATAAGCCTAAATGTAGGATTTCTCTATTTAAAGAGAAGAAATAGTATTTATTGATAATTTATCAATAAGAATAATCATTCTAGACATAATTATAAAGAATTAAGTTTAAATTCCAAGTTAATTATGGAGCTTATAATCGTTATTGCAATAATTGTAGCTAAATCACCAATCACTATAGATATTATGGTACTAATAGTAAGATATACCATAAATGGTAAGAGAGGCGTAACCCAGATATATTCATCATACATTTTATTTCTATAATTATTTATAATTTCATTTTTAAATTTTAAAAATTCCTCATCATCAACTAGACGCTGAAAGAGTTTAACTTCTCGCTTTCCATTGAGCTTTCTAGGATATTCAAGGGGATGATAAAAATTTAGTTTCTTAATAAACTCTAGAATCTCTATTTTATATCCAGTAAATAACATCAACATCTTTTTAAATGTTGATGACTGAATACCTTCAAATAATTCCTTATGTCTAACCTTCCATAAAATATTTTTAGCTAAAAAAGCTATTGGAAGAATTAATGTTAAAATCGCTGCATTTGCTAAAATAGTTAGGGGCATACTAAAAGACTGTAATGGTGATGCGCCGATTATTGGCAATTTTTGAAATGAAAATGGATGTTTAGGCATTAATATTCCAGCAGATATTATGGCTTTTGCATCAGCACCTCCAAAAAAGCCCTGGTAGAATAATATTATAGCTAGTGATGTGCTTAAAGTAAATGACAAAACAATGGATACAACACTATATAAGCTGTTACTACACATAACATCATAGACTAAGAGAGGAATACCAATAGTAACCGGGAAGATCCATAACTCATCGGGAACTTCTCTTGTTTTAACGTCATAATATGATGCGAAAACATATGTTAATATGAGTGTTGCTGATCTAGTGATTGCTATAATATCTTCAATATACATAGCTACTCTCTAAATTTCTTATCAAACACAATATATAAGTCTCTCTACATTAATATACGCTTCATAAACTTAACTTGTTTCCCATATATAAGTTCCATGTAATCTTTTAGAAATGCTTAAATCTTATTTTCTATTAAATCCTATAAAGTTACAAATACTAAATAACTGAAACATATATCTTTAAATCTAAATGATATGATGGTCATGGAGTATGTATTAGAAAACCCATTAAAAAATGTTAAGGAGGAATGTAGGAAGATATTGAGTCATGTTATAAAATCAATATATAATATTGAAGCAGAAATAAAAATTACTAAGCCCCCTAAAATTGAAATGGGGGATTTATCATTTGAATGCTTTAGTATTGCTAGATTATTGTCGACTACGCCATCAGAAGTTGTTAATGAGGTTGTTGATAACTTAGAGAAACTAAATTTTAACTTTATAAGAGAAGTATATGGTATACCTACCGGCTATATAAATTTCAAAATCAACCATGTAAAACTTGGTGAATTAACTTTTAACGCTATTGAGAAACTCAATGAAGAGTATGGATTCATAAAATCAGAAAACATAAAGAAAATAATCATAGAGCATACAAGTGCAAATCCAATTAGACCACTTCATATAGGCAATGCCAGAAATGCGATAATAGGTGACACATTATATAGACTCCTCAAGTCAAGAGGACATAATGTTATGCGTCATTTTTACATAGATGATGTAGGGTTACAAGTTGCTATAGCTGCTTATGGATATGACAAATTAGGAAGGCCAAAACCTAATGAAAAGACTGATGAGTTCATTGGCTTAATTTATGCAATGGTAAATTGCATATTAGAAATTAAAAAACTAAAAGAAGAAATTAAAAAACTAAAAGAGGAGGACAGTAATAATGTTAAACCTATTCTTGCTAAGCTCGATGAATGGATAAACATAGCAGTAGATTTAAGTAAAAGAAACCAAGAATTGTTCAGTAAACTTCTAGAATGCGTTGAAAAGGATAACAATCCATTTTTAACAATTAACAACATTATGAAGCTATATGAAGAAAAGAATGAGGAAGTTGTTAGACTAATACGTGAAGTATGCAAATTAGGTCTAGATGGATTTAGAGAAAGCCTAAAGAGAATTGATATTGAATTTGATAGTTGGGATTGGGAGAGTGAAATTACAGTTTGGAGTGGAGTGACAAACAATATAATTGAAATACTTAAAAATACTCAGTATGTTTACAGTAATGGTGCACTTATACTAGATGTTAATAAAGCAGCTGAAAATCTAAATATAAAGAGTGAAATAAAGAAAATACATACTGAGATTCCACCATTAACCCTGATTAGGTCAGACGGTACAACATTATATGTAACCAGGGATATTGCGTACTCCCTATGGAAATTTAATAAAGCAGATATGGTGATAAATGTTATTGGTGTAGAGCAAACAATCCCTCAAATACAATTAAAAATAGCGTTATACTTATTGGGAAAGAAAAAAGAGGCAGAAAATCTAATTCATTACGGATATGAAATGGTGCAGCTTGGAAATGGAAAAATGTCCAGTAGAAAAGGAAAATACATAACATTAGATCAAATCATAGATGAAGCTATAATTAGATCATATAATGAAATAGATAAAAGATCAAGATTAATGACAGAAAATGAGAAAAGAAAATTGGCCGAAAAAATAGGTATTGGAGCTATTAGGTATGCATTCATATCTATTAATGCAAATAAGCCTATAATATTTACATGGGATAGAGTATTAGATTTTAACAGAAATAGTGCTCCATTTATTCAGTATGCTTATGCTAGAGCACATAATATAATCAACAAGTCGGGAGGATATGAAAAAACTGCTTCAGTAGAGCTGCTTAAAGAGGATATTGAGCAAAGACTGATAGTAAAATTAGCTGAATTTCCAGAGGTAGTTATTGATGCCGCAGATAATCTGAAACCAGAAATTATTGCAAATTACTGCAATGATCTAGCAGAACTCTTCAATACATTCTATGACAAATGTCCAGTATTGACCACTGGGAATGAGCTAAGAAATGTAAGACTTAGACTTGTGAATTGTGTAAGAACGGTATTAAGAAATGGCTTAAACATACTAGGTATTGAAGCACCAGAAATGATGTAAAAATAATAATTAGTTATACAAATTATGCTGTGCAGATTTAAAGAATCAAATTCTGATGATTAGTTTTCTTCGCTCATTAACTAGATTAACACTTAACCTAATTATGTTTATAAGTATTGTTTAAATTTAAGGATTCTAAACACAAAACAACTTACTAAATAAAAGCTTAATAAACCATAGCGTTTTCATAATACAATACTAGGTCAATATTAAACTAAAATCTTAATTTATTTTAAACTCAGCGATGCTTTATGACTTAATTACATTTTACATAGAAACTTATAAATTAAACATTAAACAAAGTACATTAAGGCCTAGACCTTAGTACTTCTAATAGTACATCTTAGCTTAATCCCTTACATATTTCAAGTATATACATTAAGCCATCAACTCTAATAAATAGAGTGAGATTCTCTACATGAAACGTAATTAAGCCATAATTCAGAACCAATATTAGATAATTTACTTCCCAAAGAAAGGGCTTAAGATTTAATGAACATCAGCTAACTTAAGTAAACCTACTAAGGAAGGTTTATAAAGTTTAGAACACTTTAATTTAGAACACTTATGTTTCTTGAAAACTACGAAGAAGAAGTGGAAAGAACTGAGGAGGAAGAAAGAGAAATTCCTTCAGAAATAATTTTTGAAGCTGAAACCCCAAAAAACCTTAAACCATGTATATTATTATCGGTATCTTACAGTAGAAAGAAAAAGACAATTTTATGTCAACTTTATGATGATGAAAGTGGGAAAATATATTTCTGGTATGATAACACTGGTCATAAACCATATTGTCTAACAGATGTTCCTCAAGACGAAATTATCAAAAATAACAATATTATTAATCATAAAGGATTTGAAAAAATAGATTTTGTTAATAAACATGATTTATTAAGAGATAGAGCCGTTAGAATGATTAAAATAATTGCAAAGGATCCTCTTTCAATAGGTGGACGAAAAAGCTCTATAAGAGAGCTATTACCTAAGGCTTGGGAAGCAAAAATAAAGTATCATGAGTGCTATATATATGACACACAACTTATACCCGGCATGTTTTATAAAATTGAGGATGGGAATCTCATACCGTATCTTCCACATCAAAATTTAAATGAAAGAATATTATCGTTATTTACTGATGAGGATGAACAAGTAAGAGAACTTGCTTTAAAGTATATTCCAATATTTCAAACACCTGTTCCTGAAATAAAAAGATTAGCACTTGATATTGAGGTGTATACAGCAACACCTAATAGAATACCTGATCCCAAAGAAGCAAACGATCCAGTATCCTGTATTGCATTAATCGGATCTGATGGATTAAAGCATGTTCTAATATTTGAATATGAGGAATTAAAAAAGGACAGACAAAACTTTAATTTACCTAAGGATGTTAAGCTTGAATTCTATAATAGTGAAAAAAGACTTATTGAGGAGACATTTAAAATTATTCTTAATTATGCTGTAATAATAACATTTAATGGCGATAATTTTGATCTTAAATATCTTTGGCATAGAGCTAAGAAACTTGGAATTCCTGATGAACAAATACCTATTTACTTAACTAAAGATGCAGCCATGCTTGCTGTTGGCATACACTTAGATCTTTACAAGTTCTTTCACAACAAATCCATTCAAGTCTATGCGTTTATGCAGAAATATAAAGAAAACACTCTTGATGCTGTTGCTGAGGCGCTTCTCGGAGAGAAGAAAATTCAACTAAATAAATATCCATCTGAAATGACACCATATGAACTAGCTAGCTACTGTTATAAAGATGCTGAATTAACATATAATCTAACGACATTTAATTCATCATTGGTGATGAAGCTAATAGTTCTATTTATGAGGATATCTAGAATGCCAATGGAGGATGTTTGTAGGCTTGGAATATCAAAATGGATTCAGAGCTTACTTTATGCAATACATAGAGAGAACAACTATCTAATACCATTACCTGAAGAAATACTAGCTATTAAAGGCAAAACTGTAACTCAAGCGATGATAAAAGGTAAGAAGTATAAGGGAGCCATAGTTCTAGAGCCAACACCTGGCATTTACTTTTCTGTTGCAGTACTAGATTTTGCATCTCTATATCCAAGTATAATTACACGTTGGAATCTAAGCTATGAAACCATCAATTGTTCACATAGTGAATGTATAGAAAATAAGGTTCCAGATACAACGCATTGGGTATGTAGAAAAAGAAAAGGAATAATATCATCAATCATAGCCTTGTTCAGAGACATAAGGGTTAAGTGGTATAAACCTATGTCGAAGAAGATGGAACTTCCAAAATCTGAAAGAGACTGGTATAACGCTGTACAACAAGCACTAAAAGTTTTCCTGAATGCAAGCTATGGTGTGTTTGGTGCAGAAAACTTTTCTTTTTACTGTCCCTCAATGGCTGAAAGTACAACAGCAATCGCTAGATACGCAATAATATCCACATTAAACTACGCAAAAGAAATCGGTATGACCATAATATATGGGGATACAGACTCGCTATTTATACATCAGCCCACACAGAAACAAATAGAGTTACTTTTAAAATGGAGTTACCAAAACCTTGGAATAGACTTAGATTTAGATAAAAGATACCGCTACGTTACGTTTTCTAAACTTAAAAAGAACTACTTCGGAGTACTTGAAGATGGAAACTATGATATTAAAGGTCTTGTAGGCAAGAAAAGAAATACACCTGAATTTCTGAAAAAAGCATTTATGGAAATAATTATTGCATTAAGTCATGTTCAGAATAAAAAAGACTTCGAAGAAGCTCAATATAAGATAAAGAAGATAATTCAAGAATGCTATAGTAATTTAAGAGATAGGAAATATTCACTAGTAGATCTAAGTTTTAGAGTAATGCTTTCCAAAGCGGTTAATCATTATGTTAAAACGACCCCTCAACATGTTAAAGCTGCGAAATTACTTCAGAAATTTGGAGTAGAAACTAGAAGTGGAGATATTATCAGTTATGTTAAGGTTTCAGGGCCAATTGGAGTCAAACCAATAAGATTATCCAGCATTACGGATATAGATGTAGAAAAATACGTAGAGCATATGAAAACAACATTTGGACAAATTATGGATGCTTTAGGATTAAATTTTGATGAAATCATCGGTATAAAAACTTTAGATAATTTTAACTAAAGACTTACTGTAAACCTTATTTTCACTACAGACATCAAATATTAATATTTGGTTTCTAATTCTTGCTATCTTAGCATACTAATTAAGAGGTGGTTTCAAAATATTTAATTTTTCTGTTGCTTACTTTGTTTTATGGAGTTTCGTGAGTTGAGTGATGAGGAGTGGGGCGTCATTTCACCCTTTCTCCCACCTAAGCCTAAGAGGGGTAGGAGGGCTTTAAGTGATGACAGGTCATTGATCAACGGCATATTATATGTTGTTACTACTGGCTGTAGGTGGCGTGAAATGCCTAGAAAATATGGATCGTACGTAACTGCATGGAGATTACTTAGAAGACTTCAGGAGGC
>JGI24721J44947_10009223_pt1 | contig 12733 bp, 13 predicted proteins | sample YelNatPaOPGAMG01_FD_44947 | JGI IMG/M metagenome (IMG submission 44947)
AAATTACTGTTTTGATTCATAGCGGTTCGCGAGGGCTAGGTCATCAGGTGGCCACGGATTATATTAAGAAATTTGGCTTTTTAGCCAGTCAATACGGTATTTCTTTGGTTGATCGGGAGTTGGCCGCTGTTCCTTTTTCTGCGAAAGAAGGTCAGACTTATTTTAAAGCCATGCAGGCAGCAGCCAATTTTGCCTGGGCTAATCGCCAGTTAATCACCCACCTTTTGCGCGAATGCTTTTTTAAGATTTTTGGCCCTCGTGGCACCTTGAAAAGCGTCTATGATGTAGCTCATAATATTGCTAAGATAGAAGAGCATGAAATCGATGGCCTAAAAAAGAAAGTGTTGGTTCATCGCAAAGGAGCAACCCGATCTTTTCCGGTTTATCATCCGGAATTGCCCCCAGATTATTTAGAAATTGGTCAGCCGGTCCTTATTCCTGGCTCGATGGGTACTAGTTCTTATCTGCTCTTAGGCGATAAAAAGGGTAAGGAAGCTTTTTATTCCAGTTGCCATGGCGCTGGTCGGTTAATGAGTCGACACGAGGCGTTAAAAAAACTAGAGGGCAATAAGATTTTAAAAGAATTGGCCGAAAAGGGTGTAGTGGCCAGAATTCATTCGATTAAAGGTTTAGCCGAAGAAGCGGCCGAAGTTTATAAAGATGTTGATGAGGTGGTAGAGGTAGTAGCCCAAAGCGGTTTAGCCAAAAAAGTAGCGCAATTTAAACCCTTAATTGTCATTAAAGGTTAAAAATATAATTAAAAAATATAAAAATATGAAAAACTATAATCATGATTTAATTCATCAACTTTCTGAAACTCTAGATAGCATTTGGCGGCTGGATGAATATATCAAAAANGCAACCGAATGTCCGCGTTGCCAAAAGCTTTGGGCGGAATGCAAGGTCGACTTGGAAAAAATTGCCCAAAAGATTTCTGAAGAATTAAAACAGCATATTAAGGAAGAAAAATTTAGCTAAAAAGCAATGGAAAAACACTTGTCAAGAGAAAATAATTTTGAGATAAAACGCGAAGATTTCCGCCAAACAATGAGCTGGCGCATTTTTAGAATAATGGCTGAATTTGTAGATGGTTTTCAGTTTATCGCCGGTTTTCGGAAGGCAGTTTGTATTTTTGGCTCGCATACTACCCCTTCTTCTGACCCTGATTACGAGAAGGCCTACCAATTAGCCAAAAAATTGGCTCAAGCCGGCTATGCTATTGTCACCGGCGGTGGTCCGGGCATTATGGAAGCAGCCAATAAAGGGGCGGCAGAAGCTAAGAATTGGTCCGTAGGATTAAATGTTTTTATTCCTTCCCAGGGCGAGCGCCGCAATCCCTATCTTAATCAGTCAATGGTCTTTCATTATTTCTTTACGAGAAAAGTGATGTTTTCTTTTGCAGCTGATAGTTATATTTTTTTTCCGGGCGGTTATGGTACTTTAGATGAATTAACCGAGATGCTTTGTCTCATTCAAACGCATAAAATTAGAAGGGTACCAATTATTTTAGTGGGTCGTTCTTTTTGGACCCCGTTTGTTAATTGGCTCAATGATTATATTTTAAAGACTAATAAAATTTCAGCCGAAGATTTAAACCTCTTCCAATTAGTCGACAGCCCAGAGGAAGCTTATGACCTTGTTTTAAAATTTAATCATAAAGGTCGAAAAATTTTTGCCACTTTTTAAGTGGTCATTAAATCATGGAAGAAAAATTAATTGGTAAAGTCATCCACTATTACGGAAAAATTAATGTAGCCATTGTGGAGCTTTCTGATAATTTAAAAGTGGGTGACACCATTCATATTGTAAGCGGCACAGTTGATTTTACTCAGCCGGTGGAATCGATGCAGATTGAACATCAAAATGTGGCGAGCGCGAAAAAAGGACAAACNATCGGTTTATTAGTGAAACAGAAAGTACACGAAGGTGCCTTGGTTTATTTAGCGGAATAAAATATGAATAAATTAGCTTTTTGGGAAGGTGTAGCCATTTTGGTTGGCACCATTATTGGGGCTGGTGTTTTTACCTTGCCTTATGCAGCGAGTCAGTCAGGTTTAATGGTAGCGCTTTTTTGGCTCTTGTTTTTGGGTTTGGTGGTTCTCTATATTCATTTGATTTTTGGAGAAATTATTTTGAGGACGCCAGAAAATTTCCGTCTACCGGGCTATGTGGGTTATTATTTAGGGGAGCAAGCTAAAAAATTTTTATTAATTACTAATTTTTTGACCTTTGGTATTTCGCTTACTATTTATTTGCTCTTGGCGGCGCGTTTTATGGCCATTTTAATCAGTCCTTACCAAGTGCCTTTTCAGACGCTCTTTTTGGTTTTGTGGTTTTTGTTAAGCATTGTGATTCTTTTTGATTCTTCTGTAGCCAGTCGTTTGAATTTTTATTGTTCCTTTGGCCTCTTGGCTTTGTTTTTAGTCTTGTTTTTTCTTTTAATGCCCCACTTTCAGGCTGCCAATTTTAATTGGACCAGTCATTTGTCTTGGAATTGGCTCCTGCCTTATGGTTTATTTTTATACGCTTTAGTAGGGTTTAACGCTGTACCCGAAGCTTTAAAGGTGGCTCGGGAAAATAATATTAAAGGCTCTCTCTTTAAAAAAATAATTTTAATTGCCAGCCTCATTCCCGTTTTAGCTTACGCTTTATTTATTTTAGGCATTGTAGGTGTGACCGGTTCAAATACCACCATTGACGCTATTGGAGGATTAGTTAATATTTTAGGTCCTCATATTATTATTTTAGGTGCTCTCTTGGGCTTTTTAAGCGTGGTCACGTCTTATTTAGTTATTGGTACTTATTTAAAACACAGTTTTATCCTTGATTATCGTTGGCCGAGATGGTTAGCTTTAGCTTTGGTAGTTTTCGGACCGCTTCTTGTTTATCTTTTGGGTTTAACTGATATTGTAAAATGGTTATCTTTGATGGGAGCCGTACTTACTGGTTTTGAGGCGATTATGCTCCTTTTCAGCTTAAAAGAAGCAAAGAAAAGAAATGAACGACCACCGGAATATAGCATTAAATTATCTCAGCCCTTATTCATCTTTTTAGTGGTAGTTTTTGTTTTAGGGGCCACTTTTCAAATTTTCTTTTTTAGATAAAGCCCCTGTGGCTTAACGGATAAAGCGCGGCCCTCCGGAGGCCGAGATAGAGGTTCGATTCCTCTCAGGGGCACGGCCAAATTATAGAGGTATCATCAGATTCAATTTTATGATACAATTTTAGCATATAACTTTATGCCCTTAATTATTGATTTTCATCTTCATTCTAAATACTCGCGGGCGACGAGCGCCCAGATGATTCCAGAAATTATTAGCCAAACCGCTAAAATAAAGGGTATTGATATTGTGGGTACAGGCGACTTCACTCATCCTTTATGGTTGAATGAGCTGAAAAATAAATTAGTAGAAACAGAAAATGGTCTTTATCAGCTAAAAGAAAACCAAGATAGAAATTCGCCCCGTTTTATTGTCTCCGGAGAAATTAGCAATATTTATAGCCGCGCTGGTCAAACGCGGCGCGTTCATAATTTGATTATTTTGCCCTCGCTTCAAAGCGCGGAAAAAATTAGCCACCGTTTATCCTTAGAGGGAAATCTTTTAAGCGATGGCCGGCCGATGTTGGGGCTTGATAGCGAGGAATTGCTAAAAATAGTTTTGGAAATAGAACCTAAGGCAATGTTTATTCCTGCTCATATCTGGACGCCTTGGTATTCAGTTTTTGGTTCTATGTCTGGTTTTAATTCTTTGGAGGAAGCCTTTGGCCAAAACACCAAATACCTAGCTGCTTTAGAAACCGGTCTTTCAAGTGATCCAGCCATGAACTGGCGACTTTCCGCGCTCGACCCCTTTAGTTTGGTTTCTAATTCTGATGCCCATTCGCCAGAGCATTTGGGTCGGGAAGTAAATGTTTTAGAAGTAGCGTTTGATTATGACGAGCTTTTCAACGTGATTAAAAATAAAGACAAAAATCGTTTTCTCTATACGATTGAATTTTATCCCGAAGAAGGAAAATATCATTACGATGGTCATCGCTTATGCGGTGTTTGCTTTTCTCCTGCAGAAACTAAAAAGCACCAAGGTCTTTGTCCGGTTTGCGGCCGGCCCTTGACCATTGGCGTTTTATCTCGGGTGGAAGCTTTGGCTGACAGAAATTCAGGCGAAATACCAGCGAATGCTATTCCCTTTAAAAAATTAGTGCCTCTTAAGGAAATTTTAGCCGAAGTTTTAGAGACCAAACCAGCCTCAAAGAAAGTTTCCGAGCTTTACCATAAATTAATTGATTATTTTGGTAGTGAGTTTAAGGTTTTATTAGAAGCCCAAAGCAATGATTTGGAAAGAATCGGCGGAGAAAGATTAGCTGAAGCTCTTTCAAGAGTAAGGGAGGGTAAACTAACAATTAGGCCGGGTTATGATGGCGAATATGGCCAAATTAAAATTTTTAATGGCGAAAGCAATAGCCAGAATCAGGGCGTTTTGTTTTGAAATGCCAAAAAGAGGAAAATATTATAAAATAAAGAGAGTATGAGTTTAGCCTTTGTTCGCTATCTTTTTGTTAGCTTTTTCCGGCTTTTTAGCGATTTTTTGAAACACTGGTATTTAGATGTTTTTGCCTTTTTTTATGAAAAATGGTGGCAAACACTTAAAAGTTTAGATCGTTTTTTTGCCCTGCCCCTCACTTTTAAATATTATTTTTACCCCCTTTATTCCGATTATACTTGGACTGGCCGCTTGATGGGCTTATTTTGGCGTACGGTGCGTTTAATCAGCGGTTTACTTCTTTATTTTTTCATTAGTTTGGTGTTTGTCGCTCTTTATCTTTTTTGGTCTGCTCTTTTGCCTTATCTCATTTTCAGGTGTTTTTATCCTTACCATGTCTAAAGAAATTATTAAAAAATTTCAATTTAAAGACCCATATTTTTCTTTTAATCGCTGGCAGCGTTTTTTTATTAAGCTCTTATTTTACGTTCTTCTGGCCATTTTTATTACCGTAGCCTTTGATTTTTGGCTGTCAGACAGCAACCAGCTTAAAACCATTGCTTTGCTAATGACCATCTTTTTATTTGATTTTGCGCTTAACCATTTTAAACCGCACTTAATCGACGAATACGAATTTAACGAGCGGTCGATTATCTATAGCCATCTTTATTTGAGCCGGAGGGCGCGGAGTTATTTAGTTAATTCTTTAGACGAAAGCGAGATGAAACGCTTTGATTATCTTTTGGTTTTAACCTTAAAACTTTTGGAAGACAGAAAAATTAATAAGAGTTTAAATCGTTTAGAACTGCCCATTAGTCAAATTCAAAAAACTTTACTTAAGATTTTAAAAACCGGCCATTTTTCTGAAAACAGCAAAGAACGATATGAAAAAATTAGTTTATTGGTAAACCAGGCATTAAATGAAGCCCAAGAACAAAAAGCGGCTTTTATCAGTCCTTATCATTTATTTCTGGCCTTATTTAATTTAAATTATTCACCGCTTAGTGATGTTTTTGAACAGTTTAATTTTAAAAAAGAAGATGTTGTTGTGGCCTTTATTTTAAATAGTTTGCCTGTACCTGATCCTCAAAAAGTAGTAGTTGGCGTGAGCGATTTTTATCGCTTAAAAAATTTGAGGCGTCTTCGTTATCATAGCGATCGAGCCTGGCTAGCGCGACCCACGCCTTTTGTAGACCGGTTTAGCTTAGATCTGACGCGTTTGGCTCAAAAAGCCCAAATTGGCTTAATGATTGGTCATCGCAAAGAATATGAATTATTGAAAAATGTTTTGTGTCGACCTTCTAAAAATAAAGTATTGCTGGTAGGCGAAGCCGGCAGCGGTAAAAGCACCTTGGTTTCCAATTTAGCTTTAGATATCTATCGCGATAATGTGCCCTCCGTTCTAAGGGATAACCGCGTCATTATGCTTAATTTTTCTTCGGTTTTGTCGGATTTAGAAAATCCCACCCAAGTTTTAGAAAGGCTGGATAAAATTAATAAAGAAATAAGCGCTGCCTCGAATATTATTTTATTCCTGCCTGATTTTTATAATTTGGCTTTAAGTTTTGAAAAAGGATCTATCCGGGCTTTGGATGTGATTAGGCCTTTGTTTGAAATGCCAGAAGTAAAAATTATCGCTACCGTTACACCTGAAGAATTTCATAAATATTTAGAGCCTGATAGCGCTATTTTGGAATCTTTTGAGGTGATTAGAATGGAAGAGATTAGCCCCGAAGAAGCAGTTCAAATTTTAGCTTTCGAGGCCTTGATTTTAGAAAAGCAATATCGGTTAACGATTAGCTATAAAGCCATTAAGCGAGCCGTGAATTTGGCCAGCCGTTATTTAAAGCCGAAATTACTACCTAATTCAGCCAGTGACCTTTTAAAAGAAGCGGTTATTGGAGCAGTTAATCAAAAAAAGAAATTGGTTACCGAAGAAGATATTCTTAATTTAGTTAGCGTTAAAACGAATATTCCTTTAGAAATTACTGATACCGAAGACCGAATGGCTTTGATAAATTTAGAAAAAATAATTCACGAACGGTTAATTGACCAAGAAGAGGCGGTAAAAATTGTAAGCGCTGCTTTGCGCCAATATCGTACTGGCCTGGGCGCAGAAAAAGGACCCATTGGTTCTTTTCTTTTTGTGGGCCCTACAGGCGTAGGTAAAACCGAATTAGCCAAAACGCTGGCCCAGGTTTATTTTAAAGATGAGTCGGCTTTTATCCGTTTTGATATGTCCGAATTCCAAGATCAAAGAAGCGTTAATCGTTTTATTGGCGATCCGGAAGGCAATATGAGCGGTCTTTTAACCGAAGCGGTTAAAAATCGGCCCTTTTCTTTGATTCTTTTAGATGAATTTGAAAAAGCCCATCCGGCGGTTTTAAATCTCTTTTTGGCTATTTTAGACGAAGGCCGAGCGCGCGATAATTTAGGCCAGGTTATTGATTTTAAAAACACCATTATTATTGCCACTTCTAATGCGCTCTCGGATTATATTAAATCAGAATTAGATAAAGGCACTGATTTTAATCTCCTTTCTAAAGAAATTAAAAATAAGTTAACAGCCGTCTTCCGGCCGGAACTTTTAAATCGTTTTAACGAGGTTGTTGTCTTTAAGCCCTTAAGCCCGGAAAATATTGTATCAATTAGCCGATTGCAACTTTCAAAATTAACTCAAAGGTTGTTGGAAAAGGGGATTATCCTTTCTTTTGAGGAATCAGCCATTACTAAAATAGCACAATTAGGTTACCATCCCACCTTCGGTGCTCGGCCCTTATCTTCGGTTATCAATCATTTTATAGTTGAACCCCTCTCCCAGATGATGTTGGTTGATAAAATAAAAAATCGCGACCGGATTACGGTCGCTTATGAAAATAATCGTTTTGAATTTCGACTCAGTCGGGCGGCAGTTATTTAAGTTCCTTAATGATTTGTAAGAAAGCCTCGGGATAATCGTTAGCCAGTTGGGCCAATATTTTCCGATCTAATTTAATTTGATTGTCTTTTAAGAGCTTAATAAATTGATGGTAACTTATTCCCTCTTTTTTGAGGGCGGCATTGATTTGTACGGTCCATAACCGGCGCGCCTCCCTTTTCTTTCTTTTTCTGTCTTTATAGCTGTGGCTGAAGGCATGAAGCAAAGCTTCTTTGGCCTGACGATATTTATTTTTTCGGCCATAACGAAAACCTTTGCTGTATTTTAAAAGTTTTTTTCTCCTTTTGGCCGCTATTTTTCCACGTTTAACTCTGGTCATAGATATTTTTTAAGATATTTAGAATGCGTTTTATAAAGACCCACGCGCTTTTTTAGGCGGTGTTTTGTTTTGTCAGGCAATTTAGCTTGATTGTGGCCTAAATGACTCGGCCGTCTCATAATTTTGCCTGTTTTTGTAACAGCGAATCTCTTTTTTATAGCCTTGATTCCCATTTTTTTCTGTTTCATTTCTTCAAAATGATATTGATAAAAGATGGATTTGATTTTCTTTCCTGGATGATTTTAAAAGGAATATCAATTGAGTTAATAAAATCGTTGAATTTTTTCAGGGCTAAATCCTGATGGGCTTTCTCGCGCCCCTTCAGCCTTAAAATAATTTCTACTTTTTTATTCTCTGATAAAAATTCTTTTACCCTCTTTCTTTTAAAAGCCAAATCGTGCTCACCTTCGTTAAATCCAATTTGTATCGTTTTAATCACATCTTGGCTTTGCTTCTGTCTTTGCTTTTTTAATTCTTTTGTTTCAAGGTATTTTTGTTTGCCCTTATCGCCCAATTTAAAGACCGGAGGAGAGACGCGATGCGTGATTTCAATCAAATCAAGGTTGCGTTCCGCGGCAATTTTTAGCGCTTCTTGATAGTCGATAATACCGACTTGGCGACCGTCGGTATCGATTAATCTTATTTGATTGTTTCTTGGCTCAATCTTAATACTATTTTTATTGATATTTAGAGGGTGTGGAGATGGTGGGAGTCGAACCCACGTCTGATAAAATTTGGGCTTAAGACTACGAGCGTATTCCGGTTAGTAAACTTTCGTTTTTAAACCGGACAAAAGAAACGAAAGCTGGCCTATTTCTTTAAGCGGCTTGATAGGCAAAAGCCGTTTTTTCCTGTCCTATGAGTAGTTCTAAAACGAGACAGGAAATCGTTTTAGAACCTAGGCCCTTAGGCAAAAGCTAGGGCCGGTTGCCTTATTGAGTTGGCAGTTGAATTTTGCCCCCGTTTAACGAGCGGTAGGCGTGCTCGGCTCGCCTTAAGACCAATCTTTTATCATCTAAGCCCGGCATCCCCTAAAACTCCTCTTTAGATTTTAGGGCTTTTTCTATTTTCCTTTTTAATTCTCTTTTTTTAATGATCTCTCTTTTATCAAATTTCTTTTTGCCCTGCGCTAAAGCAAATTCAAGCTTTAGCTTGTTGTTTTTATTATATACCTTTAAGGGGATTAAAGTCAAATGAGTTTTTGAAATTTTGCCGGCAAGCAATTTTATTTCCTTCTTGGTTAAAAGCAATTTTCGGTTGCGGCGCAAATCATAATCAAGGGGCGCGTTTTTTGGTTGATAAGGCGGTATCTCGGCATTAATTAAAAAGGCCTCTCCATTTTTGATTACCACATAAGAACCCGCTAAATTAATCCGGCCATTTTTAATCGCTTTTACTTCGGAACCGGAAAGTACTAAACCGGCCTCAAAGGTTTCTAAGAAGCGGTAGTCGTATTGGGCTCTTTTATTTTCAGCCAGGATTTTAAATTGATGACCCATCTCCCTTATTTTAGCAGAATATCGCCTTTTTGCTAACCAAGGCAATTTTTCTCTTTATTTTCTATCGCCCTTTGAGTAAAATAAGGTTATGGAAATTAGTTTAATGATTAAAAAAGCTTTAGAGTTTCTGGCTCGCGATTTAGGTCAAACGGAAATCGCCTCTCTTGATTTTGATTTATTTAGAGCAGAGCCGCAGTTTGGCGATTATGCCACCAATGTTGCCTTTAATCTCTCTCGTATTTTAAAGCAATCGCCAACCGAAGCCGGCCAATTATTGGTGAAAAAATTAAAGTCCTTGGCATCGGCTTCAGATATTAGCCGGATTGAAGAAAAGGCCGGTTTTATTAATTTTTGGGTAAGCGAAGATTATTTGATTAAACATGCGGACGGAGTTTGGAAAACGAAGCGTTATTTTAGGCCGGTAGCCAAAACAATGGTGATCGACTATTCTTCGCCCAATATTGCCCGGCCCTTTGGCCTTGGTCATTTTCGCTCCACCAATATTGGCAATGCCTTATATCGACTTTATAGATTTTTGGGCTGGCAAGCGATTGGCGATAATCATTTAGGCGATTGGGGCACGCAATTTGGAGTTTTAATTTACGAGATAAAAGAAAAGTATTTAAAAGATAAAAATTTTTGTCAGGCTAAAAAAGTATTAAAAAGACTAACGATTTTGGATTTAGAAAAATTATATCAGGATTTCCATTTGGCTCTTTCAAAGGACCCCGGTTTGGAAGAAAAATCGCGATATTGGTTTAAAAAGTTGGAAGAAGGCGACCGCGAGGCGATGCTGATATGGCGTTATTGCATTTCTGTTTCGCTTAAGGAATTTAATCGCTTATACCGTTTATTAGATGTCCATTTTGATTATCAGTTAGGGGAAAGTTTTTATTCTAAAAAAATGGATGAAATTGTTTCGCTTTTAAAGCAAGAAAAACTTTTAACCGAAAGCGCTGGGGCCCAAATTGTAAACTTAGAAAATTTACCGCCGGCTTTAATTATTAAATCAGACGGAGCCACTACCTATCTTTTACGCGATTTAGCAGCTTTGAAATTCCGTTTAGATAAATTTAAGCCACAATTGATTATTTATGAAGTGGGTAGCGAACAAAAACTCTATTTTCAGCAATTATTTGCGGTAGCAGAAAAATTAGGCTGGACAAAAAATTGTCGGCTTATTCATTTGGCCCATGGCTTGATGCATTTTGAGGGCGCTAAATTGTCAACGCGCCAGGGTCGCACTTTTCATTTGGAAGACATCATTAAAGAAGCGCAGGAGAGAGTAAAAAAATTAGTTTCAAAGCCCTTAAAGACAAAAGCCCTTCTTGCTATTGCGCTTGGCGCTTTAAAATACAACGATTTAAATCAAAATCCGCTTCAGGATATTTCTTTTGATTGGAATAAAATCCTAAATTTAGAAGGCAACTCTAGTCCTTATCTTCAATACACCTATAGCCGCACCCAGAGCGTTTTAGCCAAAGCCCCTTTTATTCTTTTTTCTAAAAAAATAACTTCCTCTCTTAAACCGGAGGAAAGAAATATATTAAGATTAATCCTTTATTTTCCTGAAATTATAAGAGAAAGCGCGGAAAAATTTGCGCCCCATTTGCTTTGCCAGTATTTATTTCAACTCGCCCAAGCGTATAATAATCTATACAATAATTTGGCTATTCTTAAAGCGGAAAGCAGAGAAAAAATGATTTTGAGGTTGAAAATTAGCCGCGTAACTGGTAAAATCATAAAAATTTCTTTAGGTCTTCTGGGTATTAAAGTTTTAAAGAGAATGTAATCAAAATGGAAAAAAGCGAACCCAAAGAACAGTTTCCTTTTATTAAACACGAGGAAGAAATTCTTTCTTTTTGGAAAGCAAATCAGATTTTCGAAAAAAGCCTGGCCTTAAGAGAAAAAGGCCCTCATTTTAATTTTTTTGAAGGCCCGCCTTCAGCCAATGCGCCGCCTGGTATTCATCATGTATTAGCCCGGGTTTATAAGGATATTATCTGCCGTTTTAAAACCATGCAGGGTTATTTTGTTTTGCGCAAAGCTGGTTGGGATACTCATGGTTTGCCGGTAGAAATTCAAATTGAAAAAGCTTTGGGTTTTAAAAATAAAGATGATATTGAAAAATTTGGGATTGCGGCCTTTAATCAAAAAGCCCGGACAGCGGTTTGGGAGTATAAAAAAGTGTGGGAAGAGTTAACGGAAAGAATTGGTTTTTGGCTTGACCTAAAAAATCCCTATATTACCTACGATCCTTATTATATCGAATCTGAATGGTGGATTTTGAAGAAAATTTGGCAGAAAAAGTTGCTTTTTAAAGATTATAAAGTAGTGCCTTATTGTCCCCGTTGCGGCACACCTTTATCTTCTCATGAGGTGGCCCAAGGCTATGAGACCGTGCAAGATCCTTCGGTTTATTTAAAATTGAAATTAAAAGATAGGGAAGGATATCTTTTAATTTGGACTACCACGCCGTGGACCTTGCCTTCTAATTTAGGCGTAGCCGTTAATCCTCAATTGGAGTATAAAAAATTCAAGCTAAACGACGAATTGATTTATGCTTTAAATTTGCCACCCGAAGAGCAAGGCGAAGTTTTAGAAACAATAAAAGGAGAATATTTGGTTGGTTGGACTTATGAACCGCCCTATGACCAAAGTGATTTTTTGAAAGAAAAAAACAATTTATATCGCGTTTGGCCGGCTGATTTTGTTTCCGCCGAAGACGGCACTGGTTTGGTCCATTTGGCTCCCTATGGCGAGGACGATATGGTATTGGCTAAGAAATTTAATATTTCTTTAATTCCAACCGTTGATGAAAAAGGAAACTTTTTCAGCCATTGGAATTTGCCGCCAGAGGCCAAAGGCAAATTTGTTAAAGAAGCGGATGAAATTATTTTTAATGATTTAAAAAATCGCGGCTTATTAGTTCAAGGCAATCTTAAGGGCACCACCCATGAATATCCCTTTTGTTGGCGTTGCCATAGTCCTTTAATTTATTATCCTTTTGATACTTGGTTTATCAAAATGAGCGCCCTAAAGGACAAAATGATTAGCTGTAACGAAAAAATTAATTGGGTGCCGAGCCATGTTAAGGAAGGACGCTTTGGGGAATGGTTGCGCGATTTACGCGATTGGGCTCTTTCCCGAAAAAGATATTGGGGTACGCCGCTTAATATTTGGGTTTGTAACCATTGCGGTCACCAAGAGGCCATTGGTTCAATTAAAGAATTAAAAGAACGCGCTCTTGCGAAAACCCAATTCTATTTTTTGCGCCATGGAGAGGCAGAATCAAATGTTTTAGGATTTCTTTGCTCGTGGCCAGAAAAAAGAAAGTCCGCTTTAACTCCAAAAGGAAGGGCCGAGATTGTAAAACTGATTCCTCGTTTGAAGCGGGAAAATTTTGACTTGATTGTTAGTTCTGATCTGGGGCGCACCAAAGAAACAGCTGATTTAATTAAAGACCAATTACAATGCCCGGTTATTTATGACGAAA
>JGI24721J44947_10009225_pt1 | contig 12732 bp, 9 predicted proteins | sample YelNatPaOPGAMG01_FD_44947 | JGI IMG/M metagenome (IMG submission 44947)
GAAATCGCAAAGGAAATAGTCGACGTTATGGTGGAAATAATTGAAAGCTATCCTCCTTCTCCAGTGAGAAAAGCCTCCAGGAGGGTCTATTTCTTACCTACGACAGCTCATGTATATTTTGGAAAAGTTACTGGAGCAACGCCAGATGGGAGGAAAACAGGTGTTCCTGTTTCTGAAGGTGTTTCACCGGTTCAAGGGAGTGATAAGAAGGGAATTGCAGCTGTATTCAGGTCGGTTTCTAAATGTGATTGGGATAAAACCGGAGGAGCTTTGCTTAACCAAAAACTCACTCCCGACCTGCTAGAGAGTGAAGAAAATATAAGGAAACTTTCACAACTCATAAGGACATTCTTCAAAATGGGAGGACATCACGTCCAATTTAATGTAGTAAGTGTCGAGTTACTCCGAGAGGCACAAAAGCGCCCTAAAGATTTTCAGGACTTAATGGTTAGAGTTGCTGGATATAGTGATTACTTTGTGAATCTGCCAAAAGGTTTACAAGAAGAGATAATCACTAGAACTGAATATAAAGATGTATAATGGTATACAGGTGGATAGTTTCTTGATGGACAGTAATGGCTTTATATTCGATATAAAAAGATATGCTATCCACGATGGCCCTGGAATAAGGACGACAGTATTTCTCAAGGGTTGTCCTTTAAGATGCTGGTGGTGTCATAATCCTGAGGGTATCTCCCCTGGATATGAACTTATGTACTTTGAATTTAAGTGTATGCATTGTAAGACCTGCCTTAATGTCTGTGAGACGGGAGCTATTACCTTTGAAAACAATAACCTGTTTATAGACCGCTCTCTCTGTACCTCCTGTGGAGTCTGTACTGAAACCTGTCCAACCGGGGCATTAACTCTTGTTGGTAAAAAGATCACTCTAGAAGAGCTTGTCAGGGAGATTGAAAAGGATGTCCTGTTTTATGATAATTCAGGAGGAGGTGTAACTTTTTCTGGAGGAGAGCCGTTACTTCAACATCAATTTTTAATAGAGGCACTGAAAGAATGTAAAAAGAGAGGACTTCATACTGTATTGGATACCTCAGGCTATGCCCCGAGAGACATATTCTCTTTAGTATTGGATTACGTCGATGTGTTCCTCTATGATTTGAAATTGGCTGATGATGAAGAACATAAGAGATATACTGGGGTTTCAAATAGTCTAATTAAAGATAATNTACAGACACTGGTAAATATAGGNAGAGGTAAGGATGTTATTCTAAGGCTGCCTGTAATTCCTGCGATTACTGATACAGAGAGAAATATTAGTCTTCTTATAGAATTTGTTTCTTCACTAAAAGGTATACGCGAGATTGACTTATTACCTTTTCACGATGTGAACGAGAAATATAATAGACTTGGTAAAGAGTATAAGATGCATATTCACAAGGCTCCATTACGAGAAGATTTAGAGTATATAAAAGAAAGATTTGAAAGAATTGGGCTTTATGTAAAGGTTTAGATTGAACTAATCAAATCCAATTGATTCAGCCTCTAAGGGTTTTAGACCTAAACTAATTTCTTTTCGAAGAGAGAGAAGATATTGTCTCATTGTCGCTTGCAGCGACAATCCCCTTGACAGGACAGAAAAATGAGCTATAATTCTCTCTAGGAGAAGGGAGATGAGAGTGGAAAGAGGAATATGATAAGTTTTAATAATTTTGGGAGGCAGTTCAGTCAAGTTAACCCGAAAGGGTAGTCTTATATACTACTTTTGAGANGCAGATTGAAAAGTTAATAGGAGCAGAGCCCGAACATATTGAAAAATTCGGGCAGAGTTCATTTTATGTATAAAAGGAGGGATCTATTATGAAGAGATTATTTTTGATTCTCTTTTTGATTTTTACCCTACTCCCAATATCTAGTACTGCCCAACAACCTAAGAAACTTGTCTTNGCATGGATTCCTAAGTCTTTGAATAACCCGGTTTTTGAAGTGGGAAGAGATGGAGCTTTTAAGAGAGCAGAAGAATTATCTCAGCAAGGTCCATACAAAGTAGAAGTTCTTTATGTAGGGTCTGTTGCCTCTGATGCTGCAGAACAGGCAAGAGTAGTAGAGGATGTTATTGCCCGTAAGGTTGATGGAATCGCAATATCCTGTAATGATCCTACTGCATTAATAGATGTAATAAATAAGGCTACAGAAGCAGGAATTCCCGTAATGACGTGGGATGCCGATTCTCCAAAAAGTAAGCGGTTCACATACCTTGGCGTCAACAATTATGAAGGTGGAAGAGAGGCAGCAAAACTTCTGGTAAAAGCGATGGGGACAAAAGGAGACGTAGCATTACTTACTGGGGTTCCTGGGGCTCTTAACCTAGAAGAGAGAATAAGAGGTTTTAAAGATGAGATAAAGCAATATCCTGATATCAAAATAGTAACCACTGTTGCATGCTATGACGATATCAACAAAGGAGTTCAGGTGGTAGAAGAGGTAATGCAGACATATCCTAAACTTAAAGGATGGTTCTTTGTAGGACTTTGGCCTCTCTTTGCAGAACGTGGTTCTATGCCTCTCTGGGAAAAAGCTGCAAAGTCTAAAAAAGTATTTACTGTAGCTTTCGATACTCTCCCTGTTGAACTTCAATACCTCAAGGAAGGTCTTCTGTGCGGACTTGTAGGACAGAAATATTGGGGTTGGGGATATGATGCAATAGATATTCTCTATCGTAAGGTAGTAAAGAAAGAAGACTTCCCAGACTGGATTAATTCTGGTATGGATATAGTAACTAAGAAGAATGTAGATGCAATGGTTAGGGCATGGCTATTAAAGGATTACAAAACACCTCTACCTCCTCCATACTAATTTTTAGTGTAGGATTATTTTTAAAGTAAAGAAGAGGGGTATTGGTTAGGGATTCTTAACTAATACCCCTCTTTAAGATTTTGGAGGTGAAATATTAATGAAGCCGATATTACGGGTAGAAGGAATATCAAAGAGTTTCCCAGGAGTTCAAGCTCTAGACAGAGTGGATTTTGAGGCATATCTAGGGGAGGTTATGGCACTTGTAGGAGAAAATGGAGCAGGAAAGTCAACTCTTGTAAAAATCCTCAGTGGTGCTTATAAGAAAGATGCAGGGAGGATCTATCTTGAGGATAAAGTAATTGAATTAGAAAATCCCTACCATGCTCAAAAGTTAGGTATAAGTACAATCTACCAAGAATTTAATCTTACTCCTAATCAAACTGTAGCTTCCAATATCTTTTGTAATAGAGAACCGAAAAAAGGGGGTATCCTAGGGAGTTTAGGTTTTATAGATAAGGAGAAAATGGAGGATGAAGCGAAAAAACTCCTAGAAATAATAAGAGCAAATGTCTCTCCTACAGAACTTGTTAGGAACTTATCAGTAGCAGAAAGACAGATGGTTGAGATTGCAAAAGCACTCTCCTTTGAAGCTAAAATTATTATTATGGATGAGCCAACTTCAGCATTAGGTCCTGATGAGGTAGAAAAGCTTTTTGAAATAATTTCTCACCTTAAATCTCGAGGAATAGCAGTGATTTTTATATCCCATAGATTAGAAGAGGTATTTAGAATTGCAGATAGAATTACAGTATTAAGAGATGGCAAATTAGTAGGTTACCTCACAAGGGGTGAGGCTAGTCCAGAGAAGGTTATAAATCTAATGGTAAATAGGCCATTGGCAGAAATGTACAAAAAAGAAGAATCTAAAAAGGGGAGTGTAATTTTCGAAGTCAAAAATTTGTCCAAAAAAAATACTGTAGAGGATATTAACTTTAAGCTTTATAAAGGAGAAATTCTGGGAATAGCAGGACTTGTCGGATCTGGAAGGACTGAAGTAGCAAGGCTAATCTTTGGAGCAGATAAAAAGGATAGTGGAGAGATATATATCGATGGAGAAAAAGTAGAAATTAATTCTCCACAGGATGCTGTACAACTAAAGGTTGGACTTGTCCCTGAAGATAGGCAGAATCAGGGACTTATTCTTAAACTTGCTGTTAGAGAAAATATAGGTATTACTATACTAGAGAAGTTAAAGAATTTTCTTGCAGTTGATAAAAACAAATTAACAGAAATTGCTCAACACTTTGTAGAAAGACTGAATATTAGAACTCCGAGTCTATTCCAGAAAGTTATATATCTTTCAGGTGGGAACCAACAGAAAGTAGTATTGGCAAAATGGCTGGCTTTAAACCCTAAGGTCCTTATCCTTGATGAACCTACAAGAGGGATTGATGTAGGAGCTAAGGCAGAGGTTCATGCTATAATGAGTCAGCTAGCTCTTTCAGGGGTAGGGATAATTATGATATCTTCAGAAATGCCTGAAATTATAGCTATGAGTGATAGAATACTAGTTATGAATGAGGGGAAAATCGTGGCAGAAATTGATCGTAAAGAGGCTACCCAGGAAAAAATTATGGCTTATGCCTCAGGACATCTGAATTGAATGATTTAACTAAGGAGGAAAAATGAGAGAAGAAAATATAAAAAGAAGCATAGTTAATTTTCTGAAATTTCAGAGGATTCAAGAGATTGGCATATTAATGATTCTGATTTTTTTATGTATATTTTTAAGTATTGCTACCACTACATTTTTAACTTCTATCAACATCTTCAATATTTTAAGGGCTTTTTCTTGGATTGCTATAAGTGCTTTCGGAATTAGTATGGTAATTATTACGGGAGGTATAGACCTCTCAGTAGGATCTGTAATGGCTCTTTCTGGACTTGTTACTGCTATGATGCTCAAGACGAATCTGGGGGTTTTTCTCTCTATTTTAGGAGGATTATTAATAGGTGCTTTTGTAGGTTTCATAAATGGTTTATTGGTAAGCAAAACAAACTTGCCTCCATTTGTGGCAACACTAGGGACAATGAGTATCGCAAGAGGTTTTTGTTATGGACTCACAGGAGGATGGCCGGTAAGAGAACTTCCTTCAGGTTTTATGCTTTGGGGACAATATGATATCCCCTTCTTAGGGGTAGGAATTCCCCTTCCTGTAATTATAATGATAATTCTTGCTATAGTTACATCTATGTTTCTAAATAGGACTGCTTGGGGGTATAAAATATACGCTGTAGGTGGAAATGAGCAGGCTGCAAGTCTTTCTGGGATAAACACTGGAAGAGTAAAACTCGAAGCATATACCTTCTGTGGTCTTCTTACTGCTATTGGTGGGTTACTTATGACTGCAAGATTGGGAGTTGCAGCTCCTACTGCAGCTTCGGGATATGAGTTAGATATTATTGCTGCTGCAGTAATTGGTGGTACATCTCTATCTGGAGGAGAGGGTACAATCTTAGGGGTCCTTATAGGAGCTGCAATTATGCAGGTTCTTAGAACAGGGATGGTTCTCCTTGGATTTCCGGCATATTGGCAACCTGCTGCTATAGGAGCGATAATAATATTAGCTATTATTTTTGACCAATATAGAAAAAAAAGAATAGGACTACTTAGATGAAATCAGTTTCTTCTACAGAAGTATCCTCTTTATAAGTATTAGCTAATGGGATAGAAGTTTAATGACCTACTCTACCTCTTCCTCCTTCTCCAGATATCTACAGTTACTGCAGCTACTATAACCAATCCCATAACTACATCATGCCAATAAGATGATATCTCTAATAGAATCAGCCCATCAGATATAACACTCATAATTGTAGCTCCAATAAGAGTTCCTAGTATTGTCCCTTCTCCACCTGAGAGAGAAGTTCCCCCTATTACTGCTGCTGCTATGGCACTTAGCTCGTATCCTCCACCTACTCCTGCTTGTCCTTGACTAAGCCTTGATGCCACAATTATTCCTGTAATTCCTGCTAAGAATGCACTTGATACATAAGCAAATATTATTCTTTTATCTACATCTATACCTGAAAGTCTTGCTGCCTCAATATTCCCTCCCGTAGCATAGAGTTGTCTTCCCAAGACGGTGTATTTTGTTATAAAGAAGGCTATAGCTCCAAAGAATATAAGGATAATGAGAGGAAAAGGTATTCCGTATATATCTCCCTGTCCAATAAAGAAGAAGCCATTTGGCAGTCCAATTATTGGCCATCCTTTTGTGATTACTGATGCAAGTCCTCGAGCAGCTGTAAGAGTCCCTAAAGTAATAATAAAAGGAGGAACCTTAAGTTTTGTTACAAAAAGTCCATGCCAAAGTCCAATAAGGGAAGATATTATCAATACTGATATCATTGCTAACATAATATTTATTCCGTCCTTCATAAATAAAGCTACTAAAACTCCAGTAAGAGCCACTAAAGAACCTACTGATAAATCAATCCCACCCTCAATAATAATCAAAGTTTCTCCTATAGCTAATAACCCGAAGATAGCTACCTCTCTCGCTATAACTTGGAGATTAAAAATACTTAGGAATCTAGGATTAATAATAGCTATTATAGAACTCAGAATTATAAGGGCAATAAAGATATTAATTTCTTTAAACCTTAGATAGATGCTCCTTCTTGAAGTCCTCTTGTTCTTAATATTATCATCCCCTTTCTTGTAACTGAGGTATAAATAATTCTTACAGATTCAAAGTATAGCATACTCCATAATCTTTTCCTGAGAAGCCATCTCTTTTGTAAGTTCTGCTGTTATCCTTCCTTTTGAAACTACTAGTATCCGATCTGAAAGGGCAAGAATTTCTGGAAGTTCAGATGATATAAGAATTATACCAATTCCCTCTCTTGCTAATTCATCAATTAAATTATGGATCTCTGCCTTTGCTCCTACATCTATCCCTCGAGTCGGCTCGTCTAAGATTAAAACTGCAGGCTTTAAAGCTAGCCATTTTGCAACTACTACTTTCTGNTGGTTCCCCCCAGAGAGATTATTCACTGTTTGGAAGATGTGGGGAGTCCTAATTCTCAATTTCTCAATGAAACTATTAACTAGATCAAATTCTTTCTTAAATTGTATTACCCCATTAGGGAAGATAAATGGAAGACTGGGAAGGGAAAGATTCTCATGCAAGGCCATATTAAGGATAAGACCCTGGAGTTTTCTATCCTCTGGTATTAAACCAATTCCCAGTTTTACTGCATCCTTAGGCGAATTTATCTCTACCTTTTTCCCTTTGAGATAAATCTCCCCTGAGATTTTAGGATCAGCCCCAAATAAAGCCCTTACTATTTCTGTTCTTCCTGCTCCAACTAATCCTGCAATCCCTAATACCTCTCCTTTTTTCAAGGAAAAACTAATATCTTTAATATTAGGAGAGGAAAGATTCTTAACCTCCAAAATAACATTATCGGCACTTGTCTCAGCTCTTGGTACTACCCTTACATCCCTCCCTACCATTAACCTTATTACTTGGTCAATTTTACCCTCTTCACATATAAGTTCTCCTACCCTTTGCCCATCTCTTAAAACTACAATACGCTCTGCTATTGAAAATACCTCTTCTAAACGATGGGTAATGAATATTATAGAAATACCTTCTTTCTTTAATCTTCTCATAAGATTAAAAAGTCTTTCTACTTCTTTACCAGCTAAGGCAGAGGTAGGTTCATCCATGATTATCAGCTCTGAATTTAAAGCTAAAGCCTTTGCAATCTCTACCATCTGTTGTTGAGCCACAGTTAAATCTTTAACCAAGGTGTCTGGAGGTATATCTAAACCAATCATCTCTAATAGTTTTTGAGACTCTTCAAAAGCCTTATTTACATCGAAAATTTTTATAAGATTGCCTTTCCTAGGCTCATGACCTAAGAAAATATTAGTAGCTATATCTAAATTAGGAACAAGGGTAAGTTCCTGATAAATTATAGAGATACCTAACTGCTGAGCATGATGAGGATTCTTAGGTTCAATTTCCTTCCCTTTAAATATTATTTTTCCTTCATCCTTAAGAAAAACCCCTGTAAGGATTTTCATCAATGTAGATTTTCCTGCCCCATTCTCTCCTACTAACGCTAGAATTTCTCCCTTATACACTTCGAGATCGACCTTCGAAAGGGCTTGAACTCCTGGAAAAGCCTTAGAAATCTTTTCCATTTTTAATAATATCTCTCGCGACATTAATTGCTATACCTCCATAAATTTAAAGGGAGAGGAGAGATCCTCTCCCTTATCTTTACCATCCTTCAACTGGAATCCCTAAATCTAATAGTTTCTTTCTATATTGTTCTACGTTATTTACAGGGATGCCTTTGATAGCCTTAGCATATGGGTCTGCAACTACAACATCTACACCAGTATCAATGATTCTATTCGATGGGAGGTCTTTAAGAGTAGCATCTACTCCATTTGTCGCCATCTTGTATAATACTTCTACGCTCTTATATCCCATCATATATGGTCTTTGCCCAACAGTTGCTGCAATTGCTCCTTCTTTAATATACTGCATATGTTCAGGGGTAGTATCAAAACAAACTACTAGAACCTGTCCGGTTTTTCCGGCAGATTTAATTGCCTTTGCTGCAGCAGGTCCATTAATGGCGTAGACTCCAAAGAATCCTTTAAGATCTGGATAGGTAAGTAACTCTTGCTCTGCCAATGTTACTGCTCTTCCAGTATCTTCAAAGTCACAAAGAGCAGGCTTCGTTACCACAACGATTCTTTTGTTTTTTGCTATTCCATCCATGAACCCTTTCATTCTCTCCAAAGAGTTCATAGCTGTTAAGGAACCAGTTCCTATAGCGACTTTCCCTCCACGAATTCCTAGAAGTTGTGCCATTACCTCTCCTGCTGTCTTCCCCGCTGAATAATTATCTGTACCGATATATACCAGTCGCTTACTTTGAGGGGCATCAGTATCTAGTGTAATAACGGGGATACCCTTCGCCATAGCTTTTTCAATGGCAGGAGCAATAGCTGTAGGATCTGAAGGAGCTACAGCTATTCCATCCACTCCCATAGCAATAAAAGATTCTATCTGAGCAAGCTGAGCTGGGATGTCCTCTTTTTGAGGGACAAAAAAGGTAGCCTTGATACCAAGGTCTTGGGCAGCTTTTTTAACTCCTAGTTCAACCTCAGCCCAATAGGGATGGACAGATTTGCCAATCACGGCTATATGGATCTCCTTTGAATATCCTATAGAAAAAGAGAAAGCAAGGGTAACTAGGCAAAGAAGAATAATCAACAAAACTTTACGCATAATATCTCCTCCTTTAAAATCTTAAATTTTTATAGAACATCCAAACTTCAACCCATTATTTAAGGCCACTATCTGAAAAATACCCTTTCGGGTCAACTTGACTGAACTACCTCCCAAACTATTGAGACTCCCATACTCTTTTCCTCCTATCTCTCATCTCCTTTCATCCCTATTTCCTAGCTAGAATTATAACTCATTTCTTTAGGTTGTCAATAGAGTGACCTTCTTCAAAAATGACCTTCTTGCCTTGCTTACTTTTAACATCATACTAATAAATATCTATAGCTAATGCTATGGCATACCTTACAAAACTTATCTTCTTTCTCTAGACAGAAAGGAGTAATTTTTAAGAAAGTGATTACAAACCATGTTCTTTATCCCCTTGACAGGTCCTTATGGTATGTTTTATACTTATATCTGGTAAGATGGTAAGACCAGATGGGTGTTATGAGCCAGATTAATAGAGTAGATGGACTTTACTGACCATAACAGAAGGATTAAGAAAGGAGTGATGTGTGAGAGGAAATAATATAGTTTCTATAGATTTGTGATGTCTGAGCTGCCGAGTTAACCCGAAAGGGTAGCTTTAGGTTTAGTCTTAAAATTTTGAAGTGAGGAGGAGTAATATGAAGAAAAAGTTACTTGTAGTGTTAATGATTTTGGGACTTATGTGTTCGCTAGTGCCTGCTAGTTTTTCAGCTGAGGTTATTACGATAAGATATGCACATTGGAATGCTCTTTCTGATAAATACAATTATGTAAAGGCATTTGAGAAAAAGTATCCTAATATCAAGGTAGAATTTACGCTAATTCCTGAGGCAGAATATTCTCAGAAGCTTAGCACTATGGCAATGGCAGGGAATGCACCAGATGTTCTTTGTCTATGGGAGTGCGATATCTCAAGATTTGCTAAAGATGGTTTGATCTCTCCCCTAGATGATTATGTGAGTCAAACTAGAGCCTTTACTCTTGATGATTTTATTCCTGCAGTTAGAAACCTGATAAAAATGCAAGGGAAGCTTTATGGACTTCCTTGGTGTTTTGCTACAGAGATAATGTACTACAACAAAGACCTATTTGATAAAGCCCATGTTCCATATCCAACTAAAGATTGGACCTGGAAAGATTTTGAAAATGCCGCTAAGAAGTTAACGGTAGTAAAAGAGGGTAAGGTAGAACAATGGGGTTGTGATGCCCTTGGTTTCCAAGGTTTATGGTATTCTCTCATAGGGACGTTTGGCGATGATATTGTAAATGATAAAGGGCAGTTCTCTATGGGTAAAGGAGCAAGGGATTTCCTTCAGTGGTGGTATGACCTTACAAATAAAGATAAGGTAATAGCTGCACCACAGGTTAGTACCTCTGGTGTTATCTCAACAGACCTATTTATGGCAGGTAAGGCAGCGATGGCATTTAACGGGAGCTGGATGACTTCAGTCTATAAAGATATAAAGAACTTTAGATGGAGTATTGCTCCAATTCCTAAAGGAGTAAGACATTATACTACTCTTCATACTGGATTTTTTGCTATTAACTCTAAGAGTAAGGTTAAGGATGCTGCCTGGAAGTTTGTTGAATTCTGTATGAGTGAGGAAGGACAGAAATTAATTAATGAGGCTGGAAATAATCCTTCAGCACGTATCTCAATACTTAAGAAAGGGTATTATAGAGTAAGAGGTCCTATGGGCCCAGGGGTCTGGGATGCGATTGATGAGAGTGCTCAATTTGGCCAATGGGGATATGTCCTACTTCCTCCAGGGTTAACTTTTGATATTGTAAAAGATTTTAATGCTGCGATATTAGGACAGATGAGCATAGATGATGTATTGAAGCGTACGATAAGTAGAGCAAAGGAAATCCTTGGAGAAGGAGGGGTTGCTTCCGAGTAATAACCTATTTAAGGGGAACCCTTAGGGTTCCCCTTAAATACTCTAAGAGAGGAGTGAGCAGGCTTATGAGTTCTAAAAGAGGGTCTATTGTCCCATATTTATATCTACTTCCATGGATAATAGGTTTTATCTTATTTACAGGGGGTCCTATACTAGCTGCTATTTTCCTTAGTTTCACAAAATGGGATCTACTAACATCTCCTATCTGGATAGGGTTATCAAATTTTACTGGAATGTTCAGTCCTGGATCAGATTTTTGGGGTATATTAAAGGTCACTCTTATTTTTACCGTATTTTCAGTAATTATTACTATGGCTTGGAGTCTTTTTATGGCTATACTTTTAAACCAGAAGATTTATGGTGTTAGCCCTTTTAGTTTCTTTTATTTTGCCCCTGCAGTTGTTCCTCTTATAGCTTTGACATTTATATTTCAATTAATATTTAGCAAGGAACTTGGGATAGTAAATTATCTCCTGTCTTTAATTGGTGTAAAAGAGGGCCCAAATTGGCTTATGGATTATAGATTAGTTTTATGGGTGGTTATAACTCTTTGTATTTATACATATTTTACAGGACAGATGATGCTGATTTTTGATAGTGCTTTAAAAGAGGTGCCTAAAGAACTCTATGAAGCAGCAGAGATTGATGGGGCTAATTCTTTAGATAAATTTTTTAAGGTTACATTTCCTGCCATATCTCCGATCCTTCTTTTCAATCTAGTTACAGCTACTATTAATTCCCTAAATACCTCTTTTACACTTATTTATCCTCTTACTGGGGGTGGACCAGGAGAAGCTACTCAGGTGATAAGTTTAGATATATATACTAATGCATTTAAAAATTTTAGAATAGGATATGCAAGTGCAGAGGCTGTAATTCTATTCATTCTTGTTGCAATGATATCTATATTAGAATTTAAGTTTTCTAGTAAGTGGGTATATTATGAAGTTTAAAATAATAGGAAGGTCCTTTCAATATTTATTAATGATTATTGTGGCTATTGTGATGTTTTTCCCAATTTTGTGGATCATATCTTCTTCTTTTAAGCCTCTTGTAGAATTTAACTCTTATCCTCCTACTTTATTTCCGTCTCATATCTACCTTAAAAACTTTACTGAACTGTTTCGTCAGAGTAAGATATTTGTTTATTTGAGAAATACTCTGATTCTAATCCTAGGGAATACTCTAGGAACATTGATCTCAAGCTCTATAGTTGCCTATCCTCTTGCACGAATGGAATTTAAAGGCAAAGGTCTCATATTTGGAATTATATTAGGAACAATGATGATACCAAGTTTTGTTACTATCATCCCTCAATACATTCTCTTTAAGGAATTTGGATGGTTAGATACCTTCTTGCCTATGATAGTACCAGCATTTTTTGCTTATCCATATAATGTTTTTCTTTTTAGACAATTTTATAGGACAATTCCTAAGGAATTAGATGAGGCAGCTAAGATAGATGGGTGCAATAGTTGGCAGATATTTTGGAAGATACTAGCTCCTCTTTCGCGTCCCATATTTATAGCAATAGGAGTCTTATCCTCTATATTCTGGTGGAATGAATTTTTTACACCTCTAATATTTATAAATTCGGAAGATTTAAAACCTCTAAGCGTTGGTTCGTATAGTTTTTCAAGAACTATGTTTATTGTAAGATGGGACTTATTAATGGCTATGGCTACTATAATGATAATTCCGCCATTACTGCTTTATCTTTTTGCCAGAAGATATATAACTGAAGGTATTAAAACTACAGGAATAAAATA
>JGI24721J44947_10009260_pt1 | contig 12707 bp, 9 predicted proteins | sample YelNatPaOPGAMG01_FD_44947 | JGI IMG/M metagenome (IMG submission 44947)
ATGCCTGGGAAATGGATGATGGTTGCTTCCACGATAGATATCATCGTAGTGATTTTATTGGCAACGCTTGGAATTTTCATGAATTCAGTGCCGCTTTCTGTAGCTGGATTAACTTTAATCATCGTTGTGCTATTCTTATTTGGCTTAGACTACTTAAAAGTCTGGGTTTTTCGGGTTGCCCATCTACACGGTTAACAATAAATAGATGGGCGAATTTTCTATTCCAAAATAGATATACGTTGATAGAATGGGCTTAAAAGAGCAGTAATTTCAGCCTTGGTATTCTCGAGTAATTTTGGGTTGTGAGAGATATAACTTTACTCGATTTGCCCTTTTTTATTCAGCCAATTTTGGCGAAGGTAATGGAAATTTATACAGGTTATTTTATCCTCCCTTCGTTTTATGCCGATATGATAAGCATTAATTTTACCTAACCAAATGGCTAATATTATTTAGTTTAAGAAAGCGAGAAACTCTTCGTTTTATCCTTCATTTTGCTAATATCTTTTATCCACAATAAAATATGGCTTAAGAGGTTGGCTGCTCTGGAATGACCTCTCCCTTGTTCCAATACTCCTCAAAAAATGCTCTTTTATCCGTCTTGGAAAAGGTGTACTCACTCACATTGCGATGATCACCATAAGCACTTGCAAACGGTGGCATATTGATTGCCTTGTCAGCCGTGTAAAGAAACCGATCATGCGGAAGATCTCGCCGATTAAGAAGCCGAATTTCAAAGTTTATACCCCTCGAAGCGAGTTCTTTTCGGAGGAGATGATACTTTGTGAGTTTGAGTTCTGGTTTGTTGTTCTCACTGGCTTGAGTTAGTTCTTTTGCAGTGAGAAGGCGTATATCTTGTATATAAACATTTGGATTTTTGAAAACATCACGAAACAAATCCATAACATGGTCGTTGAAGTAACGATCTACCCACCAAACAAAATCAGAACAAGAAGAAATAAAACGCCGCAAAGTGGTGCGATTGTATTCAGGATTGTGGGGTGTGGTTACAATTCCAATAATATCAACCCTGGAGTCTTCAAGCCAGCTAGAAATTTGTTCATTGCTGATAATGCGGTCACTTGATCTTTCAACGTATTCAGCAAGCTCTTTAAAACAATGTCCATTTTCCAGTGATTTACAATACTCAAAATCGCCTAACACAAATAGGATTACCCGTGCCCGGGAAACAGCCACATTGAGCAGATTTCGTGTTTGTTGTAACCAGCGTAAACTTTCCTTCTTGATTCCCTGGCTGATGACTGGAGAAAAGATCATCACATCCCGTTCGTCGCCCTGAAACTGATGGGCAGTCCCAATGGTGATTCGATTTTCCCAATCAGTATCTGAGAGTTGCTGTTTGATATAATCATTCTGTGCCCTATAGGGAGTTACAATTCCAATCGTTAATTGATCAAGTCCGTTCTTCTTTAACCATTGGCTGAGCTGTGGTAGGAAGGTCTGAATGTGTTTAACTTCAGTCAGATTGTAGATACTTTCTCCTCTGGGATATTCCGCATATCCCTTTACATCTATCCAATATATGCCTCCAAATTGGTTTAAAAATGTCCTTGGAATTTTTCGTTGCGTAAGATCGGTTTTGATCGTTAATCTATTTTCATAATAAAGCTGATTCGAGAAATTAATAATCCTCGCATCGCTGCGGTAATGTTCATTCAACAGCAAACTACCGGGATGGTTTCCGCTGCTTCTTTCTGCTAAATCAAATAGGGAGTGGGAATTATAGGAAAATGCGCCAATATCAACCCCATGTTTATACGCAAGGCTCTGATCATCTTCTTTTCTTATCGTGGCCACATGTCGCAGCTGGTTGGGATCGCCGATGATTACCGCTTTTTTGCCTCGGAAGAGTAAAGGCAGCGCCGAGGGGACATCGCATTGGGAGGCTTCGTCTATGATGATCAGATCAAAATATTGACTTTCAAGAGGAAAATTCGTTCGCGCAGAAAGATTTGTTGTTGCCCATATCGGAAATAGTTGGATTGTTGGAGACAAATTTGCTTTTTCAATATCCTTATATTTATTTTTGTCAGCTGGCGAAAGATCTTCTGGCGATAGTGCTTCCACCGCAGCAATATAATCGTTTACTTTCTGAACAATTTCATTTGGCGCCTGGCGCACGCGGTCCTGCCACGTTAAACGCATGATCAAACCACCTAGATCGAACATCTGCTCACGATGAGAATTTAACATCTCTATTGCTTGTTCTTCGGATGGTAAAACGGCAAGCTTTCTTGTTGTGTGCTGATAGCCTGCGTCGGCTTTCCAAAACCCAAGCAAGTTTTGCCAATCTCGAATATAGTTCAGAATCTCCTCAATAGGGGAAGAGGGTTCTATCATAGTTAGCAATTTGATTTCGCCTAGCGGAGTCGCTCGTAATTTTTCAAGCAGCTTAAATTGTTCTTGATTCTCTACCAATTGAGAGTGCATAACATGTACAACATTATCGAGGTCATCTTGGAGCTCTCTGGTTTTCTCAACGATCTTCAATAAGGTATTCAATAATACATCATAATCAAAATCCAGACGATTTAACTTATCCAAGTCGTTCAAAATTGGCGCTGCCATCAATTCGATTCTGTCTTCTAAATCCTTTTGGATCCCTTGTTTTGTATCTCTTAAATTCTGTAATTTTTGATCCAAGATGGCGGAATTCATAATAAGCTTTAATTGTCCTGCGATTTGGATTAACTTATTTGCTGTTACCTTTACTTTTATCCAATCTTTTTGCGGCAGATTCAAGTCCAACAGTATCTCAATGATCTCCTGCTTCCTCTTGCGTAACTGCCCTTTGAAGGTGATCAATTCAAAAAATCGTTCGCCAAAGGATAAATCACCTTGGAGGTAACGAACAAGGTACTGAATCATTGCATTGGCGCGGAAGGCATATCCTTCTAGCTGTTCCTGATTTAGCTGCTCAGCAAGCGATTTGTCAAATCCAAGAAGATCTTCTGAGATAGCAGTTTGAGTATCCACAAGCTCATTTTCTAATCTTTTGATTTCGTCCGAAATCATTTGATTTTTGTATTTCATTTTTAATATTTCAATGATATTAATCCAATCGTAAAGATGGGTGAGCAACGCATCAATCGAGGGATAGCTCTGCTTTTCTAAAAGTTTTCCACAAAACGAGCCCCATTGGTCTTTAATTCGATGGAACTCAGCAATGAGAGAATCGTCTAACCTTTCCCGTTCCTCAATTTCTGTTAGGTGATTTTCAATCTTCTCTTTTTCCTCTTTGATTGTCAAGATACTATCCAGATAACTCGATAGTAAATTTACAAGTGTTTCAAACTCAGCTGCAGAATATGGGACCATGAAGTCATTAATGACCTGACAAATAGGTTGTGGAAGAAGTTTTAAGAAATATTCCCGTTCATCTTTGTAGGATTCGAGTAAGCCTTTTAAATTACGAATCGCGTCTAACTGGGTTTGATCTTGCAGCATCTGTTGCCGAATGGAAAAATAATTCTTCTTTATCCCCTCCAAATCTTGCTGTTCACTGATCATTACTTGATTCATCGCTCTTCGCATTTGAGCGGCTGCTTCTGCCCGCTTATTTTTGTTTCCTGTTCGTACTGCTCCGAGGAATTTTATATCCTCTATTAATCGTCTCATGACTACATCAACAGCTTGATTATTTCGGCTCGCAAAAAGAACTTTTTCCCCTTTTAGAAAGGCTTCTGCAATCAGGTTGAGCACCACCTGCGATTTTCCTGTTCCTGGTGGCCCCGTCACAATCACTAATGGTTCTGTCCTTATCGCTTGGATCACTCTAAATTGATTCTGATTGATCGGCGTAACATGGATACTATTATCATTTTCCCAGGGTTGCCCTTCAGGATAATTGTGATCTGGAATGATGTTTAATAATTGCCTCAGAGTTATTGGAGCTTTTTCCCATTTTTCAAGGCCCGCGAGCTCATATAGCTCACGGATTAAATTTGCAGTTGCAATATTATCCTTGACTTTGAAAAGTGCAGGGCGATCATATATAGTATCCGCCTTAAACCAGTCAGTCTCTATTGGGATTGTTACTTTATAAATTTCATTGATTTTATTTTGCACGAAATTTTCCAAAGCTTGTAAGCGCGCTTCGCCGGGTGCAGGGTTGATTTGCTCGCACTTCTGGAGAAAATCAGCAATCTCTTCTTCGCTCATTTTTAGTTCAGTAAGCAATGCATAACTAATTTCAAGGTTATCTGGGACCAAAATAAAATTTTCCTGATCTTGTTCTATTGCTACAGTAATATAAGTGAGGGGAATTGCTTTTTTGGGCTTAGGAACAAAAAAAGGATACCCTAAACACAATTGTTGGTTTCTATCATTCACAACTTCTTGGATAAATTTACTCACCCTACCACGATGGAATCTTTCACCTTTAGGAACTATCAATTTGCTCCCTTTTTCTAGAAATGAGTAAAGTGTCGCTTTATCTATATCAATATTGCAAATATTCTCTGTATCCAAAATGAGTTGTTGCCGGTTTTCAAGAGATAAACAATCTGCGTAGTATTGGATCAAAGCACTCCACTCTTCCGCTTTCGTTACTTTGGCAAATATTGGAATTTTTGGGTGAGTTACATTATTGATATTTGATGTAGAGGGACTTATATTACGGGCAAGAGTGGGTCGAACCGGTGTGCTTTCGGGTGGGTTTTGCAGATATAACAACGCTTCTTTCTCAGAATTGAAAAATTTCCACTCCTGGATGTTATCAACCGTAAAAGTCAGTTCCATTTGCTTTCTATGACAATAGGCTTTGAAAGTCCTGTTGGTAATCTCCCATTTAAGTGGTTTTAACAGCCGTTCGCTTTCATCTCCATTCTTCGTTCGATAATAGACTAAGAGTACTCCTCCATTTTTCATCGCATGATTGATTGTGGATTGCAAGTTATCGTTGTTCATTTTTCCATTCCTTGGAGATAAGATAATAAAAAACGATCTATTTTCACGCCTGATTAAACCTGGATTTCATCTCTAAGCCCGTTGGTGCGCCGGTCTTCCTGGTCGGGATCAGGATCGATAAAATAGGTCATACTACGCTCAGCCGTCTGGCGGGTGCCGCGTGCATAGCGGCGATAGGAATCGCACGAAAAGCGGGCGTCGCAGTTGTGGCAAATACGCGTGCCGAAACGCTCGTGCGTCCATGCGCCGGGGATGGCTTCGCNCAAGCGTTCAATCGGCGGCGGAGCAAACTGGCCATCTTCGATGGCGTCTACCACCTGCCCGAACTCGAACAGGGTGCGGTCTTTGTTGGCNAGGTCATATTCGATGGGGGCGAGTGGCTCCCAGGCGGCCAGCGCCGTCTCCAAAGCCAGTGGGNCGGGATTGGAGAGAGCTTCTTTGACAGCTTGTGGGAAGTCAGTGGCGATGATGGCAGTGCCGTCCAGGGGCTGTCCGCGCAATTCCTGCCAGATGTGGGAGTAGAAGTTCAACTTTTGGTGGTAGAGTGCGAGATTGGCTTCAAGTTGATACTTTGAGCTATTTGGAGCCGGAAATCCCGCCATGAATAACATGGACTGATAGGCCGCAGTGCGCACCTGCCAACGTCTATAAGAACTTTGATCATCCTTTTCAGGCTCATCAAAGGATGCGTTCAAGAAAACGGCAACATCGTTTTGTTGATGGTTCTTATTCTCTTCAACAACTCGACGAATGATCGCAAAGCCATCGTTTAATTGGATATAGAAATTGTTTTGAAGCTCTTCAACATTAGGCGTTTCTAACATCCGATAACGTAGTGTGTCTTCAGGATAAATATCGGTCAACGCCCCCTTGTCTTGCTGATTTGCGTTTGCGTATTCACCGTTGATGTCGTAAATAATCTGTCCTATCTTGTCATGACTCTCATCTGCCACACGCTTGACAACAGAAACCATTTGCTTAATCATTTTCGATTTTCCGGTGCGAGTCATGCCAAGATCTGCGGTGCGGCGCGCCAGAAAATCCGCAGGTTGCACAAAAACAGGCACTTTCTCTGCACGCCGATCACGACGGTGTATGCGGTCAGTAAACGGATAACATGCCTTACCAATCTTATAAGGCTTTATTTCACCTTTCAACCTCAACTGCTCAACCAACGCATGCGCAGCGTTGTGGTAAATGGGATCTAAATAATTAACAATCTTTTTTAATGCTTTTCTATGCAGGCGATAAACACTGAGACAAATGACCATTGCAAAAGATTCAAAATCGCTCCCTAACCAGAGTCCATCTCCATCCATAAAAAATGTTCCCAACACCCTGCATTCCAGCCCTCCAAACTGTAACTCATTTTGCGTGATTTCGTCTATTTGTCGGTCTGGTGTACCTATTGAGCTTTTTTGATCCTTGAAGTGATCTATCTTTGTACGCATTAGGTCATCATCCTGCGGCAATTTCGTTGCTACGAGTACGCACAACAAAATGATTTCCTGTTTTTCTTCGGGCACATGGGACATTTCATTTGGGTTAATAGAAGCTACAGCAAGACAACTATTATGCGGAATGCCTAAGACACGATATTTCGTAAAGTCGTTTGTCATCACTCTGGCTATCTGGTAATCATATACCCAGCCAATGAAATTTTCAAGTTGAATTAATTTCGCGAGCATTGACTCAATAAGTATCAGGTTAACGTTTTGCATGTGAACCTTCATCATCCAAGACGGTTGAAGCCAGATAAAATATCAAAGTTCGAGAGAACAACCTCTCTCCTCTGTTTTCGCTCTTGTACACTTGAAACCATATAAAGTATCTCCACGTGATTGGCTGAGTCATAACCCAAGAGCCATTAATGTGGTAAGCTCAGCAAAGTATTTATTAACCAAAGATCGCTTTTTTGGTTAAAGTAATAACGATAAAGTAACTCAGCCTTTTGAAAAAAGTTTATCAATGTAATAAAATACGTTGGATGGGGGTAGGTTACTTTTGTCTTTTTCAAAATTTCCTCCCTGGATCTTTCCCATACTTCATAAATTCCATCCCAAAAGGAAGCAACATGATGAATACGATTAATAAGAATCTTCATTGGAAAACAGTAATTAATATTATTATTTGTAGAAGCCTGTGTATAACCGCTTATTGTACCTACCTCTGTCCATAAAATTCCAGAAAAAATGGTTCGTTTAAAAAACAAACCAAATCTTATCTTCGTCGAGATATTGGTTTTCTTTGCCTGATACTTTCCGAATCCTTTAGTTTTACAGGTGCTTTTTCAATTTGATCAAATTGCCAATCTGTATCCCAAAATACTTTTCGCTCAAAATTGGTAATCCATGGGCCCGGGTCAATTGAAATGCCTTTATCAATCAAATTTCTTTGGATAAGATATAACCCCGCGCTCTCCCCACCAATGAATGGTTCAATGTAAAGGGAGGGCCTTAAGTCATTTACCTCTAAAGCCTGTGCAATATAAGCCGCAAAATATCGCTTGGAGCCAGGATAACGTAGTGGGCTGATAACACTATTCGTCATATTTACTTCGATTGTGTAGCACACTTACAAAACCACCTGCTTCTACTTCCAGCGGATCCGATGAAAAGATTTACCAGAATTCCTCAACCGTTACTCGCCCCATTAGGGTAATTCATCAACCCTGGTCGGAATCGATCATGAGTGACGGTTTACCTATTATATCCTGAAATTCTTGCAATAGAGGGGAAAGTGACAATAAGGATTACAATCGATAAACAGTGCTATTCACCTTATAGACCAGATCATTATTGAGTGTCACAATTGACGACCAGTCGAAAAGGGGATTTTTATAAATCTACTCTAGAAAGATTTTATACACTGGGCGGTAGATTAAATATTAATCTAGGCGGTCAGCATTGATTCACAGCTTAACCCACCATCGCTTCCTCCCACAATTCGGGCTCATGTTTGCCGTCATGTTCATCAGCGACATTGGCGCACGAATGATTTGGTAGTTCTTGATGATCTACGTCAGAAAACGGCAGAACCAGCTTTTTGGTTTGAACCCCAATTAACTTTTCCTGAAATCGGCGGCTGGTTTGATTAGTTCTTTCATAGCCAGGCTGGTAATGTGCAGGCGATAAATGATTGCCATTGGTTTTCAACAAGCTTTTCAAGGTGGTTTGGATGTGCACCAATTTGGGCTGAGTACCCTTTCTTGCCTTATCTTGTTCTTGCTACCCTTGGATCTGCCGCGTTTGCGTTTTTTCGATTCTTTCTTGGCTTTGCTGGCTGCTTTTTTACATAACGTACACCTCTTATGTCATTTGCAGCTGATACAAACGCGTAGCTTCTACATCCACCAGCGAAAAGGTGAAATATGTCAAGCCCAGCGTGATCCGCTACTGGATACTGGAGAATAATCAATCCACCCCGTAGGTTGCTTTCACAGCTTTGCTGGCTATCACTTCATCACCCGTAAGGAAGTATTGTCCCCCTGCTTTTAACAACTTCAAGAGAACAATCAACCAATGTATGGCTTGCCAGGGTAATTCATTGATAGAACCGCTGGATCGTACGGTAACTACTGCGTTTTCAGTCCAGCATAAAAACCCGCATGGCGATCCGTTTGCTGCCAGCCAACATCCTGAAAATGACCTGGCTCATCTGGAGAAAAGTCATCTTTGAACTCAGAACCGTAAAGATTTATAAAAGCGTTAAAATATCTGCCGTAGGCTTTTCGAGTAATTTTGGGCTGTGAGAGACATAACTTGACTCGATTTGCCCTTTTTATTTAGCCAATTTTGGCGAAGGTATTGTATCTATCTTTTATTAAAATTTCTATCCATTAATCCTTATTCTACGGTAAACTAGCGTTGTAACATATCCCTCCAGGAGAAAATACCATGACTACTAACCCTGAACTTCCGCTCGTAATCCTTACCCATAGTTTGCCAGAGGAGTGGTTGCGTAGCTTAGAAGGCAAATGCCGCATCGTCCGTGGGCCTTGGGATGCAACCCATTTCGATCCCGCTCTGGAACCCTATCTAGATCAAGCTGAAGGCCTGTTTTGCCTGCTCACCATCAAAGTGAACCAGGAATTGCTCGACCGAGCGCCGCGTTTGCGTGTCATCAGTAATATGGCAGTTGGATACGATAACATAGATGTGGCAGAATGCACCCGGCGATCTATTCCCGTCGGTTTTACGCCAGGCGTGTTGACGGATGCCACTGCCGACTTGGCAATGGCGTTGATGTTAGCCATGGCGCGCCGATTGCCAGAGGCAAGTCAAGATGCCCGCAATGGAAAGTGGAAAACATGGTCACCAGCCGGCTGGTTGGGCGCGGACCTGAATGGTGCAACGCTTGGCATTGTGGGAATGGGAAAGATTGGTCAAGCTGTCGCAAAACGGGCTCATGGTTTTGGCTTGCAGATCATCTACACCGATGCTTACCGTTTGCCCCCCGAATCCGAACAACAGTTACAGGTTACCTGGAAACCATTTGATGAACTCATCGAAACAAGTGATTTAATCTCTATTCATGTCCCATTAACTCCCCAGACCCGCGGTTTATTTGGCAGCGAACAACTACGCCGCATGAAACCAACTGCGATACTGGTGAATACTGCACGGGGTGCCGTCGTCCAAACCAATGCGTTACTCAAAGCGCTGCAAGAAAATTGGATCGCTGGAGCGGCTTTGGACGTTACCGATCCAGAACCGTTGCCTGCTGATCATCCGCTTTATACCCTCTCCAACTGCTTGATCGTACCACACATAGGTTCAGCCACCCGCAATACACGTCGACGCATGGCTGAACTGGCTTGTGAAAACCTGCTGGCGGGTTTGGAAAACAAACCCTTACCGAATTGTGTGAANCCNGAAGTCTACCAAGCGAAGCAGTGAAATATGCATATCACGGTTCGCCTGTATTCCACCTTGCGGGATAAACTTCCGCCAGAAAAGCGCGGTGTTGCGACGGTAGACCTGCCACCCGCAAGCACTTTAAAGGATTTACTGACTATGCTGGGAATCGACATCAAAGTAATCTGCTCTATTAATGGACAGGTGGAACAGGACTTATCCACACCTTTACAAGAAGGGGACGAGGTGCGGATTTTTCGTCCTTCCGCAGGAGGCTAATGATAACTTAANATTTAACTTGCTTCCCTAATTGCAATCCAAATCCCCAAGCTGATTAAAACGCCTCCCGCAAAAAAGAGAGGCGTTAATTTTTCTCCTAAAAGCCAGGCGCCTAATCCCGCTCCAACAACGGGCTGAGCGAAAAGCGTCAAAGATGCCAGGCCGGCATCGAGGGTAGCGAAGGCGTAATTCCAAAGGAACATCGCCAGTGCGGTGGAAATAATCCCTAAATATAACACTCCCCAAACGACGCCCATCGTAATCGTCCCGATTCCAGTCGATTGGATTTCCCAAAAACTTGCGGGTATGGTTATCAATAACCCGCCAATAAATGCCACCAGGCTGACCGGCAAAGGCTTTAAGGAACGCGTCACCTTGCGGATCAATACAGAATAGAGCGCCCAAGTGGCAGCCGCCCCAACCAAGCTTAAGTTTCCCCAAAAGAAATCTGGGGAAAGCTTGGCATTCGTTGGGTCAATAACAACCAGCACACCGATGGTTGCAATTCCTAACGCAAGGATCCTGCGCCAGGTGAGGGCTTCTTTCATGATCCAAAACGCAAAAAGGAGCACAAAGGCGGGAGTGGCAGAGGTAATTAATGCCCCATTGGATGCATTCGATAATTTTGTCCCAACAAATTGAAACCCCAACGAGATGCCATAGCCAACCACGCCCACCCCCAAGACATGCAGCCAATCTCGTGTGCTAAATCCCAAGCCGCCTTGGAGGACAACCCATATCGCTAAGACAAAGATGCCTAACAGTAAACGCAGGGTAATCAGGGTAAAAGGGGGAATAACCGCCAAAACTACTTTGCTGACCACGTACATCCCACCCCAAATTGCAGCAGCTGCCAAACCGCTGACAATTCCAATCTTATTCATGGTTTTTGGTTCGGAACAAAGGGGAAATAATACCAATAGAGAGGATAGACTTTTCCAAGCGATGCTAAGGCATCAATACGCCCATATCCATAGGTATTATTGGGTATGGATGTACCGGGGATGCTGCCGCATGATTGAGTCGTCGTCCGGTATAGCTCCTGATTCGATGACGTTTTGGATTCGATCGGGGTCACCTTTTAAAGTGGGATCTGCGGAGATAAGCAGTGCCGCTAACCCTGCCACGTGCGGGGCTGCCATGCTGGTGCCGCTCATGGTGCCATAACCATTATGCGGAAGGCTGGAACGTATTGCGGCTCCGGGTGCAGAGATATCCGGTTTCGTGCGGTTGCTTCCATCTACAGTGACCGGACCGCGGTTGGAAAAAGAAGCGATAACATCAGCGGAATCGGTCGCTCCTACGGTAAACGATGCCTGATAAATCCCAGCTGGATCGGTGATGGAAGAACAATTAGGTCCGCTATTCCCCGCAGATTGAATGGTCAGGATACCGGCCGCGCGCACATTTTCCACCACAGTGTGCAACACATTGGGGTCGCTGCAACCTTCAGATACAGGGCAGGACCAGGAGTTGTTAATCACGTCTGGGGCTAAATCTGGAAGAGGGTCTGAGCCATCCAATTTGGTAGGGGCAAGGAAAAATTGAAAACACTCGGTATAAGTAGCCGGTGAACCAACCCCGAAATTCATATTACGGCAGCCGATCCACTTGGCTGCCGGTGCCATCCCAATCTGGTTTACGCCATCTTCCCCCACCATCGTGCCCATTGTGTGAGTGCCATGGCCGTAATCATCGCAAGGGATGGGAGAATCGCCCGGGCATCGTGAATTAGATACGTGAATCGCGTCGTGCCAGTTGTAATCATGTTCGGCTCGGCTGCCATCCCAACCGCGATACGCGTTTTTCAAGGCGGGGTGTTCCCAATCATAACCGGTATCTTGCCCGGCAATCACAGCCCCTTGACCGCGAAACCCATAATCCCACACTAAGTTGGCATTCACCTTGGCGATGTTCCATTCCAAACCTTCCGTAGCCAGGATCCCTGATGGGTTCAATGGCTGCGGCAGATCTTGTTTGACCATTGGATTGGCATAGATGTGGCTGACATCAGAACGAGACGCTAAATATTGAAGAGCCGTGCTATCTCCATGTACCAAAATCATGTTAGCCACCCAGTAAGGCTGATATTTCCACCCCCTATTGCGCAATGTTTGAATGAGCGCAGGTTGGCTGCGCTTTGCCACAGCCGTCAATTGTTGGTAAACATACCAGGCTTTTTCGTTTTTCGTGGACATCGTCGCTGCAGCAGAGAGATCCGCTTGTTGGTTAAGGAAAAGGATAAAATCCGTTTCCCCTTTTTGTGCCTGCGCGAGCACCCATGGGTCTACTTTTATTTGCCAGGTTACTGCAGCTTGGGCAGGCAAGGAATGAAATAACAACCCAAACAAGACGAAACAGAGCAGGAAAAGGAAAAGCGCAGCAATGATTTTATTGGAATAATGGGATTGGGGTGAAGATAAGTCCATAGAGCTTTTTATTGAAACAAAACAAGTACAATTAGCAGGGTTCTATCCCAATTATAAACGACAACTTCTTGACCTTGTGCCAATTCCGATGTAATATCCAATTCCGCTTTGTTTTTCCCAGACCCTTCATGGGGTCGACAGGATTATAAATGCAGCAATAATTTGATCTCTGGTAGGATCCAGGGAATAGCGATAAGTAGTCCGAAAATCCCCG
>JGI24721J44947_10009276_pt1 | contig 12691 bp, 13 predicted proteins | sample YelNatPaOPGAMG01_FD_44947 | JGI IMG/M metagenome (IMG submission 44947)
AAACTAAAAGGTTATAAGCAGTTAAAATTGAAATATGATTTGATGACGCACATTATGGATTTAATATTATGGGTGATAAGTAAGGGAAACGAACTTGGAGGAGAATATGTGGAAGCAAGATACCAAAAGTTTCACAGCACAAGCATCGAAATTAGAGATGGGAAGATCGTTTCAGCAGCCCCTGGAATAGAGCAGGGAGTTGCAATAAGAGTGCTACTTAATGGCGCATGGGGATTCTCCACAACAAACAACATCGATAAAAGATCACTTGAAAACGCCCTAAACATAGCTACAAAAATGGCTAAACAAGCAAGCAAAGACTCTGAAAAAATGAACCTAGCACCAAGCAATGTGGTAATCGACGAAGTGAAAACTCCAGTAAAAGAACCACTAGAAGAAGTATCAATAGAAGAGAAGATAAAATTCCTATCAAAGGCAGATGAAGCTGCAAGAAAAATATCACCAAACATAAAGACAACATCAAACTATGACGACTACACAGAAACAAAAATCATATGCACAAGCGATGGAACTCAAATGGAAATAAGAAATTCATGGGTTTACTGGGGAATATGGGCTTACGCCAGAGAAGCAGGATTAATACAATCATATAGGGATAGATACGCAATGCTAGGTGGATTCGAAGTAACTGAAAGAATGAAGGTGGAGGAAAGAAGCGTGGAAGCTGCAAAGAAGGCTATGGAACTATTGAAAGCGAAACCTGCACCAGGAGGAAAATTCACAGTAGTAATAGATGGAGCATTATCAGGATTAATGGCGCATGAAGCCATAGGNCACGCNTCAGAAGCCGATGGAGTACTAAGAGGGACAAGCATACTAAGAGGGAGACTCGGGGAAAAGATAGGCTCAGAACATGTAACACTAATAGATGACGCCACAATACCAGAAAGATTTGGAACAGACNTATACGATGANGAAGGCATCAAAACACAAAGGAANGTCATAATACAAAGAGGGATTTTAAAGGGATACTTAACCAATAGGGAAGCAGCTGGGAAAATGAATCTACCAGTAACTGGAAATGCAAGAGCACAAGACTACAGATTTCCACCAATAGTTAGAATGACAAACACATTCTTCCAGCCAGGGGACATGAGCTTCGAAGAATTAATTGAAGACATAAAATATGGGATATATGCGAAGGGCGGTAGAGGTGGACAAGTAAGCCCAGCTGAAGGCATATTCCAATTTGGAGCTCAAGAAGCATACCTAATAGTCAATGGAGAAATAAAGGAGAAGCTTAGAGANTTCAGCATGAGTGGATTCATACTTGAAACATTAAAGAATGTAACTGGAGTAGCAAAAGACTTCGATATATACCCAAGCTTCTGTGGAAAGATGGGACAATCCATGAGAACCACATGTGGAGGACCACATATGAGAATAGAGAATATGATGGTTGGGGGGAGGGGGTAATGGAAATCATTGAAGCAGTAAAAATAGCTGTGGAGAAAGCATTAAAATATGGTGCATCACAAGCAGAAGCCTACGCCACAAGATCCAATAGGATAAGCATAATGACAGCCAATGATAGGGTAAGTGGAGTAAAAACTAGAGTTGGATCAGGTGAAGGTGTGGAAGGTATAGGTGTAAGGGTAGTCATTGGGAAAAGCCTCGCATATTCACACACAACAATACTAGATGAGGCGAGCATAGAAGAAACAATTAAGACAGCAATAAAGCTCGCTAAAATTAAAGAACCAGACCCAGACTTCAAAACACTACCACAACCAAGAAAACCCCCAACAGTAGAAGGAATATATGATCCAGCAATAGAAAACCCACCAATAGACGAAATATTCGATGAAGCTAGAAGAATAGTTGGAGAAGGATTGGAGAAAGATCCAAACTTCAACACTATAAGTGCAAGCTTTAACTTCACATCAACAGAAAGAGCAATATTCAACAGCCTAGGAGTAGAGGTAAACTGGAAGGAGAGTACTGCAAGTACGGGAGTCACAATATTAGGAGAAAAGAATGGCGTTAGAAGCGTGGGATGGGAGGGGGAAGCATATAGGCAACTAAATAAGATAGATGCCAAAAGATGCCTAGCAAAAGCTATTGAAAGAGCAAAACTAGGATTCAAAGTGGCAAAAATAGAATCTGGGGAAAAGACAGTTATATTCGATCCAGATGCACTTGAATCCCTAATGGAATATGCATTTGTAAGAGCAATAGATGCNTATAACGTTCAAGAAGGGAAATCATACTTAACAGGGAAAGTAGGTGAAAAAGTAGCCTCAGAAAAACTAACAATAATAGATGATGGCACAATACCAAATGGGCTGAGAACAACACCAACAGATGCCGAAGGAGTACCATCACAAAGAAACATAATAATCGAAAATGGAGTGTTAAAGGGATACATATACGACAGCTACACAGCACATAGAGAAGGTAGAGAAAGCACTGGAAACGCCTTCAGACAATTCAGAACACCAATATCCATTGCACCAAGAAATATGATTATAACCGGAAAAGAAGTGAAACTAGAAGAATTAATAGATGAAGTGAAGGAGGGGGTATTGGTAATTGGAGTAATGGGAGCCCATAGCACAAACATAGCCACAGGAGCATTCTCAATAACGGCAAACCCATCCTATGCAATAATAAGAGGAGAATTGGCTGGACAATTAAGGGGCTGCATGATAGCAGGAACATTCAAAGAAATGTTAGAGAAATATGCTGCACAAGGAGACGATATAAAACAAAGAGGCACACTCATCGCACCATCAGTGAAGTTTGAAGGTATAAGAATAACAACATAAACAAAATAATATTTTTTAGATAAATATATTGAAAAAAATAGAAAAACTCTACAAAAATTGACAGAAAACTTTAGGAAAAATAAGAGCAAAAGCAAAAAGAAAAGACTTTTGAAAATACATAAAAAGCAAAGCAAATACCATCAAACAGAAATGGGAAAAATGGAAAAAGATAGAAATGAGGAAAAATAAATGAGGAAAATGAAGAAAAATAAAAAATGTGAAAACCCTTATTAGATATACCAATGCTAAGTTAAAAATAGGTATAGAAAATGCCCAAAGCCAGATGTCCAATATGCGATGAAATGATAGACCTAGGAGAAAAGCCACATGTAGGAGACGTAATAGAGTGCCCATCCTGCGGAGTATCACTATCCATAGAACAAAAAGGACGTAGATGGAGCTTGAAAATAGTAGAAGAAGAGGAAGAAGAAGAGGAAGAGTGGGAAGAAGAGGAACTAGAGGAAGAAGAGTGGGAGGAAGAAGAAGAGGAACTAGAGGAAGAGGAAGAAGAGGAAGAGGAGGAGGGGGAGGAAGAAGAGGAATGGTGAAATCCCCACATGGGGATCCTCTCCCATTTTTCTGTTATAGGAGGTGAAAAAAATGGCCGAGAAGAAGCCTGAGGAGAAGGGCAAGAAGAAGAAGAAATAAAATGCATGAAACAACTTAAATAAATTAAAATTTTTCCTTTTTTTGCCATAAATTCTATTCAACATTGTTAGAAAAGCTTTTATCTAGATTGCATGTAGCTTTTAATCAGAAATTTGTTATGCCATTCTACATAATATTGAACGATGAAAGGAGAATTAACGATATAGTTGGGAAATCTAAAACGGTTCCATTAAAACTCAAAAAACACCTATTTATAGCAAATAGAATAGATGAAGATTTTCAGGAGAAGATTAATGGAGAGGATCACATACTAATTCTGAAGACGAGTAGAAGTGTGGAGAGAGCGGAAATAGATTATGAGAGTAACATGTTCAATCTTGGAAGCCTGATATTATTGGCTTATGAACCGATGGGGGATGCGAATGCCAATAGGGTCATATACAGGTTAATTGAAAGATCACCATGTTTTAAAGCTTCGAGCCTAATATACCTCTTCCCATACATAAACTATGACAAGTATATTGAGAGGAGGATAGTTTCTCCAAGCATGATAATAAGGAAGATAATAACATATGGGGGGAGAGCTATAAGTGCATCAAGACTAAAACTAATATATCCAAGTGATGGAAAACCACTCATAGAAGATTTAGAGAGAAACCTTATGAAGAGATTAGAAAAGATTAGTGATGCAATTCAAAAACATAAAATGCAAGAGAAAACTGTTAAAATGAAGACACTTCTAGAGATGAGGAGCGAAATAAAAATGATAAGAAATTTGACAAAAGTATATCATGAAGAGCTAAACATAAATTTGAAAACTGTGGAATCAAAAATCATAAACATTGCGAAAACAGTAAACCAAATGATAGAAGAAACTAGAGATGGTGAAAATAGCATATAATAGGCATTACATGTTGGAATTTACACTCTTAGATATCAATTTAATATCTCTTGAAGCAATATATGGCGTTATAAACATGCTAATAAGAACGCTTACAATAACGACTACAAAGCAGACATTATTATAGAGCTCAGGGTCGCCAATAAACAGTCCCTTTGGATCGTAAATTAATGGAAGCCTAGAAGCAACTAGAGTTGATAGACCATTAGCTATGGAGAATTTAATTATGTCAGATTCAACTACACTCAATTTAACCATATAACCATACAATCTAACGACGAGAAGTCTAGAGCATAAAACCATCAATGACACACCTAAACCAATAAACAGATAGTTGAGGGATATATTGGTAATTAAACCCACATACACAAAGAAGAAGGATTTTAGGAGGAAAGTTATTTCCTCATGAAATTCCCGTAAATGACTTATTTCAATTTCAAACGTTTTTCTAAATCCAAGCTTACTAAAAATGGAATCACTATTAACTAAGAGCAAACCAAAGAACAATAGTGTGAGAGCCCCAGAAGACTCCACAACACCCTCAGAAACAACGTATATTAAGAAAACCATAGCTATGGTTAAAATATAATTGAACTTCTGCCCCCTAATCTTATTTAAAACAAAAACTCCAAAAACATCCACTTAGAGAACCAAAACCCATGGAGAAGATGAAGGATAAAAATATATTCCTAAAACTATCGACAAGAGGCAGCTCTGGAGACATAATCAGCCTAATTAACGTTATAACGCAAATGAAACTTAAGGACGTGGAAAGCACAGACTCCAATAATAGGGTATTCTCCACATCCTTAAAATCAAAATTTAAACGTTTAAGTGAATGGAAGAGGCTTGAAAGAGTTACAGGACTGGTATTCAACATTGCACCTAGAAGTAGGCAATTTAGAAAACTTATAGAACCACTAAGAACAGAATATAAGAGAACTGCAACAAGAATCATGTTCACAAAATAGTACATGAATGCCAAAAGTAAGCTTCTGGAAAAGACTTTAATGAAAGTATCTAAATCCATGTTTATACCAGCATCAAATAGGATTATACATAAAGCTATTATGCTCATAAGTGGGGAAGCCCTTATAAATGGTTCAGGATCATACAATTTAAATACTGGACCAATAATGAAACCGAAAAGTAAAAGCCAAATCACATCTGGAACCTTAGTTTTAACATAAAATAGGTTCCCCAAATATCCAAGAAAAACTGTGAAAGCAAATAAAAGAAATATGCTTATATTAACAGACAAGCAATACCACCCAAAACNGAAAGTCCATAAATAAATATTGTGAAAACTAAAGTTAAACCTTATGAATGGAACTTGCAATATCAGCGAAATACAATATTAATCATAGAAATTTATATGAGTAGATCTAAGCTTCAAAATATGGGTTACGTCAAGCAACTCAAATAGTGTAAGAGAAGTGACCAATGGAAAATGTTATATTAATGATGACGTAAAGGTGTTTGAACAAATTATATGGGGAGTAGAGGGGCTATCCATGAAAAGTGTCATCATGATGGGCTCTGAAAACGACCTAAAAACGCTCTTTAACAAATTTAAAGGAAAAACAACGATAATAGGACCAAAGATCCCAGATGGGGAAATCGCCATAAGATACTGTGAATTAAATAATTACGATGAAATACCGAGAGGAGTGGAGGATTACCAAGAACCCGGCAAATACAGGTTAATGCAAGGAGACTTTTTCAGACATGGTTTCGATTCCCCAAAGAGGTATCTACATCCACCAGCATTAAAAATAGTTAAGGTAGAAAAGGGACTTGAAATAAAGCCATACAATTATGACCCGAAAGAAATTGTGTTTTTTGGCATAAAACCATGCGATGCAGCAGCAATAAGAGTTATGGATAAAACGTTCACATGGAATAAAGATGCATACTATAATGCCCAAAGAGAGAAGATAACGATAATAGTGGAAAACTGCACAAACCCTGGGAAAACATGCTTCTGCGCCACGATGGGAACAGGTCCCAGAGCCACTGAAAACTTTGACATAGCATACACAAGGATAAATGGGGAAGTATTATTTGAAGCTGGAAGCGTTAAGGGGGAGGAAATATTGATGGAAATTGAAACTTTAAAACCAGCATCAAATGAAGTTATAGCTGAATTCATCAAAGTGATGGATGAAGCATATGAAAAAGCAAAAGCACAATTCACAACAACAAACCTACCAGAAAAACTTGAAATAAACATTGCAAACGAAAACCTATGGAAAGAGTTATCTGAGAAGTGCCTCGCATGTGGAAATTGCACAATGGTATGTCCAACATGTTTCTGCTTCGACATATATGATGAATCACACCTAGACGAATACGTTGACAGAGTGAGATACTGGGATAGCTGCTTCACATACAAATATGCAGAAGTTGCTGGAGGACACTTCAGACCTGAAATATGGGCAATGTATAGGCAATGGATGCTACATAAATTCTCATACTGGAAAAAGCAGTTTGACGTTTTTGGATGCGTTGGATGTGGAAGATGCATAACTTGGTGTCCAGCTGGAATAGACATAAGGGAAAATGTTAAAAAAGCTTCTGGGGGGTGTAAATGATGGTTTACAAGGAATACATTCTGAAAAAAGCATTAATAAGTAAGGTGACGCAGGAAACGAAGGACACATANACATACCACATAAAGCCATTAGAAGATGAAATTGAAGGGGCTCCTGGNCAATTCAACATACTATACCCCTATGGAGGGGGAGAAGCACCAATATCCATTAGTGGAATGGAAAATGGGGAAATTATGCATACAATAAGGTTTGTTGGGGCAGTAACCAGAATGCTAAGTAAAATGANGGAGGGAGAAATAATTGGTTTAAGGGGACCTTATGGAAACACATGGCCATTAAATGAAAGCAGAAAACAAGATATACTGATAGTTGCGGGCGGAATAGGGCTAGCCCCACTAAGACCAGTAATAATGGAAGTCAAGAGGAATAGATCAGAATATGGTAAATTGATGATATTGTATGGCGCAAGAACACCGCAAGACCTACTATANAGAAGGGAATTTGAAGAGTATAACAAAATAGAAGATTGCGAATTCCATGTAACAGTGGATAAGGGGGATGAGACATGGACTGGGAATGTGGGGGTTGTAACAACACTAATACCAAAAGTAGAAGTAGACCCGAAAAACACCATAGCAATGGTATGCGGACCAGAAATCATGATGAAATTCACAGTGAAAGATCTTATGGAGAAGAAGGGGCTAGATACATCAAGAATATACATATCCATGGAGAGACGCATGAGATGCGGTATAGGGCAATGCGGACACTGTCAAGTTGGACCATTCTTCATATGTAAAGATGGCCCAGTATTCCAATACACAAAGATAAAAAGGTACTTCGAGGTGAAATACATATGAAAATTGCAATATTCAAATTTGCAAGTTGTAGCGGATGCCAACTTGAACTACTAAACCTAGAAGAAGAACTACTGGAGATAGCGGGTAAAGTTGAAATAGCATATTTTGTGGAGGCTTCAAGAAATCTCATGAAAGGACCATACGACATATCCCTCGTGGAGGGGAGCGTATCAACACCGGAACAGCTTGAGGAATTACATAAGATAAGGGAGGAATCAAAGTACTTGATAGCAATAGGATCATGCGCCACTGCAGGTGGAATACAAGCCCTTAGAAACTGGGCTCAACTTGAAGAATACAAGAAGATCGTATATCCAAATCCAGAATGGATAAAAGCTCTGGAGAAATCCACACCACTATCAGAACATGTGAAAGTTGATTTTGAAATAAGAGGGTGCCCAATAAACAGGAAGCAATTACTATGGGTTTTAAGTCAAATAATAATTGGAAGAGAACCATTTCTACCCACACACAGCTTATGCATACAATGCAAAATAAAGGGGTATACATGCGCACTAGTGGCAAAGGGGGAACCATGCCTAGGACCAGTGGTAATGGCTGGATGCGGAGCACTATGCCCAAGCTTCCAAAGACCATGCTACGCATGCTATGGACCGTCAGACTTACCACAAACAACAAAACTAGCACAACAATTCATGGAGAAAGAATTGAGCAAGAAGGATATCTCATTGTTATTCAAGAAATTTGAATGCTGGAGACCCAAATTCAAGGAGGTGGTGGAGAAATATGAATAAAATGATGGAAATAAACATAAAACCATTAACGAGAGTGGAGGGTGAAGGCGAAGTCGAAATAGTAGTGGAAAATGGAAATGTGAAGAAGATACAAGTGGAAATAACTGAGGCGCCAAGATTCTTCGAAGCCTTCGTAAAGGGAAGAAAGTATTTGGAAGTACCAGATTTTGTGGCAAGGATATGTGGAATATGCCCAGTACCATACATATACAGCAGTAGCAGAGCAATGGAGAAGATACTTGAAATAAATATTCCAAAGGAAATTCAAAATCTAAGGAAAACATTACTATTTGGGGAGTGGATAAGCAGCCACGCACTACACGTATTCCTATTACATGCACCAGACTTCATGAAACTAAACGACGTAATAGAATTGGCAAAAATAAAGCCGGAAATAGTTAGAAAAGCACTAAAGCTGAAAGCCTTCGGAAACTATGTTATGGAAAAAATTGGAGGAAGATCAGTACACCCAGTTTCATGCAGAATTGGAGGATTCTACAGGATAATAAGGAGGGAAGAGCTTGAAGACATTAAGAGGGAATGCAAAGATAAACAAGAAATTGCAAAAGAATTATTAGAATGGATACTCCAGCTAGAAATTCCTAAAATAAAATGTGACTACGAATACCTATCACTACAAGATCCCGAAGGGGAATACCCAACCATAGGCGGAAGAATAGTATCCAATAAGGGGATAAACATATCTGAAGAAGAATTTGAAGACAAAATAGAAGAATTCCAAGTACCATACTCCACATCGCTAAGGTGCAGAATAAAGGGGAGGGGGACATACGTAACTGGCNCAATAGCAAGATTCAACAACAACTACAAAGCTCTAAGAGGAGAGGTGAGAGACGTATTGGAAGCATATGGATTTAAAGCACCTCTAGTGAACACATATCAAAGCATAATAGCCAGAACGGCAGAGATATACCATTCAACATTAGAAATAGAGAGACTTATAGATGAATATAGAGAACCAGAGAAACCATACGTAGAGGGGAAAGTTAAAGCTGGATGGGGATGCGGAGCCTCAGAAGCACCTAGAGGAATACTATATCATTCATACGGGATAAACAGTGAAGGATACGTGGAGAAAGCAAGGATAATAGCTCCAACCACACAAAACTTGGCACACATCGAGCAAGATATACTAGTACAAATTCCAGAAATAATTAGCAAGCCAATAGAGGAAGCACAGTTAAGGGTGGAGATGATAGTGAGAAATTACGATCCATGCATATCATGCTCAGTACATGCCATAAAAGTGAAAATAATTAAAAACTAAATTAAATTTTACACAATTACTTTTTTCCTACTTTACCCTTAATTGGATATATAACTTCTTTAGGAGCCTTCTTGAACATTTCAAGATAAGGCCTCAAAACTTTAGGTACAACTACACAGCCATCAGGCTCCTGATAATTCTCCAATATGGCAGTTATAGCTCTAGTGGAAGCAATAGCTGTGGAGTTAAGCGTATGCACATATCCCCTCTCCAACCCCTTCTCCCCCTTCCTCTGAAACCTAATGTTGAGACGATAGCTCTGCCAATCCAAACAGTTGCTACATGAAACCATCTCCCTATACTTACCTTGAGCAGGCATCCAAGCTTCCAAATCATACCTCTTAGCAACAACAGCACTCAACTCCCCAGAACAGATATTCACAACTCTATATGGTATTTCCAAACCACTCCAAAGCTTCTCAGCATTCCCAATTAGCCGCTCAATCCAATCCCATGAATCCTCAGGCATACAGAAGACGAATTGCTCAATTTTATTGAATTGATGAACTCTAAATATCCCCTTNGTATCTTTACCATGAGCCCCAGCCTCCTTCCTAAAACATGNACTAACACCAGCATAAAGAANTGGAAGACTATCCTCATCCAGCAGATCATTCATATGATAAGCTGCAATGGAATGCTCACTTGTAGCAATCAAGAATAGATCTTCACCCTCAATCTTATACAAAGCCTCCTCAAAATCACTTAAGGTGGTAACACCCTCATAAGCAGACCTCCTAAGCATGTATGGTGGCAAAATGACTCTAAATCCTTGCTGAGACANGAAATCTATGGCGTATAGGAGTAGTGCAAAATCAAGCCAAACAAGATCATCGAATAGGTAGTAGAATCTAGATGTAGCCACCTCACCAGCCTTAACAGTATCACCTAAACCGAGAAAATCAAGCATATCAGCATGACCCTTAGGCTTCCAATCAATAACCTCATAATCAACATTGAACCCCTTAACCTGCTTCAAGAAATCATCCAAGAAGTCCCTAAAAACTTTGGGTTTACCATAAAATCTTATTGGAACATTATCCTCCTCAGACTTGCCAACTGGGACAGACTCATGAATGACATTCGGGATTCCGAGAAGCATTCTGGTGCGCTCCTCCTCTAAATCCCTCAAAACCTTCTCTTCAATNGCAATTTTCTCAGCCAACTTACGAGCCTCCTCAAGCCTTTTAACTCTCTCCTCACCACTCAGATTGGCAATTTCCCGTGAAATCTTATTATGCTCCCTCCTCAACTCGTTAACACTAGTTAAAGTCCTACGCCACCTTAAATCCAATTCTAAAGCCTTATCAACAACAGACTCATCCAAACCCCTAGCACGTTGAGAAGCTTTAATTCTATCAGGATTATTCCTAAGCAGATAAAGCATACTCCACATACAAACCACTAATCAACCAGCAATAAATTAGGTACAAACGGATAAATTAAGATTGCCATTAAATAAGCAATAAAAATATAAATTTACAGGAGGAAATTTAAAAATCATTACAAAAATTTAATGTTATATTTAAGGTTAGATGTATTTTGAATATCATTCGGATAAATCATCTATAACTGCTTTAACGGCTTTCAATGCATAATCAATATCTTCAGAAGTAATGCCATAGTGTGTAACCATACGAATCCTACGTGGACCAATAGCACCACATTTAACACCCCTCTTAGCTAAAGCCTCCACAAAAACCTTTGCACTAATCTCCTTCAACTCGAAAATCACAATGTTGGTTTGAACTGAATCTAAATCAATGGATATCTCCTTTATCTTTGAAAGTCCAAGAGCTAGTTTACGGGCATTCTCATGATCTTCCTTTAAACGATCCACCATATGCTCTAAAACCCATATCCCAGGTGCAGCTATAACTCCAGCTTTCCTCATACCAGCACCAAGAGCCTTACGGATTTTCCTAGCACGCTCAATGAAATCTTTAGGTCCAACCATAAGAGAGCCAACTGGCCCAGCTAAACCCTTGGAAAGACAGAAGCTGAGGGAATCGGCATACTCAACAAGCTTTGAAGGCTTAACTCCAAGAGCCACCGCAGCATTAAATATCCTTGCACCATCAACATAAACCTTCAAACCATGCCTCCTAGCAACCTCAGCCATAGCCTCCATCTGCTTAGGCGTTATAACAGTACCTCCAGCCCTATTATGGGTATTCTCAACACAGAGCAATGTGGTTTCACCACAATGAATATCCTTAGGTCTAATGGCAGCTTCTATGGCAGCTGGATCCATGAAACCCCTAACACCCCTTATAGGTCTTGGATGAACACCTGCAATCCAAGACATNCCACCAACCTCATAATTGTAGATATGCGAATCATACTCAACAATAACTTCATCTCCACGCTTAGTGTGAGCCATAACAGATATCAAGTTAGCCTGCGTCCCACTCGTAACAAGCAAAGCAGCCTCCTTCTCAAATATCTCAGCAGCCATAGCCTCAAGCCTATTAACAGTTGGATCCTCACGGTAAACATCATCACCCAATGGAGCTTCAAGAATAGTGGCTAAAGCTTCCTTAGGCGGAATAGTGACAGTATCACTCCTCAAATCCACAATCCTCAAGCAATCACCAAACTAATAATATGTTACAATAAGCATATAAGCNATGAGGTTAAATGGGTTGGTGATAAACATGGTTAAAGAGTTTACATACAATGGTGAAACGGTATACGTATGTGAAAAGTGTGGCCTGAAGTATAGGGAGAGAATATGGGCTGAGAAATGTGAAGAATTCTGCACAAAATATAATGCATGCTCAATTGAAATAACAAAGCATGCAATAAAATGACGTTAACGTTTGGAGATGGAAAAATTATAATTAATTATTCAAAGTACTTGTATGCAACGTAAATCATCCATATACAACCAACCAGTGATGATAGGAACTCTGGAATTGCAACTCCAGTAAC
>JGI24721J44947_10009286_pt1 | contig 12684 bp, 10 predicted proteins | sample YelNatPaOPGAMG01_FD_44947 | JGI IMG/M metagenome (IMG submission 44947)
ATACACCATCGGCTCCTGCGGGGATTTTCCCCCGGAGGCGGGTTTCTCGGCTTCTGGGGCTACGGTTACATGGCCATAGCCGTTGCGTTACTGGCTAAGGGCCGACCGTTGGCCACCATTGGCACGGCTGCCATTTTCGGATTCCTCGAAGCTTCCAGTTATTTAATGGAAGCAGCCGCGGGGGTTTCCAGATATATAATGATATTCGTCGAGGCGGTGATCCTGATAACAATTGTATGGCTTTACAAGATCCGGTAGGTGAAAAAAATGGTTCTCGACATTCTCGGATACATCTTTTCCACAACCCTCGTTTACTCGACCCCGATTCTAATCGCGGCAATAGGAGAACTGATCGGCCAGCGCTCTGGAGTTCTGAACCTCGGCATTGAAGGAACCATGCTAATGGGATCCTTCATGAGCTACTTCGCCTCAATTTATCTTGGCAATCTTTATCTCGGCGTGCTTTTCGGGATCATCACGGGGATTGTGCTGGGGCTGGTCATAGGCAGCTCAACGATACTGCTCGGCCGAAGTCAAATTGTCACCGGAATTGGCATGAATATGCTGGGCATAGGTCTCTCCAGTTTTCTTTTCGTGAAGACAATCACCGACGTTTTCGGTAAGGTGCCACCAGCAGGGACCATCCCCCCAATTTTGGGAATCAGCCCCTTCACTTTCTTGGCCCTCATTCTGGTCCCGCTGGTCTGGTTCTTTTTGTATCGAACCACGGCCGGGTTAAAAGTCAGGGCAGTGGGAGAAAACCCGGAAGCGGCCGATGTAGCTGGAATAAATGTTTTCAAGGTCAGGTTTTCATGCCTTCTCTTTGCAACATCTTTGGCCGGATTGGCTGGCAGTTCTTTAGCTATCGGGACTACGGGATTGTTCACCCACAACATGACCGCCGCACGTGGTTTTCTCGCCATTTCTGTGGTCATCCTCTCCAACTGGTCCCCGATCAAGTCCCTCTTCGGGGCTTTGCTTTTTGGTCTCGTCTATTCCATACAGTCGGTTTTTCAGGCCTATGGAGTTCCGGTGCCCTGGCAGGTGACGCTGACTTTTCCCTACATTGTGGCCATAATTGCGCTTCTCGTTGCCTCACGCAGGGCCCGAGCACCAGCATCGCTAATGGTGCCCTTTTTAAGGAAGAGATGAAAAATCAGAAAATTATAAGGTATTTGCCGCCTCCCCTACAACCATGCAGTACACAATTGAGACCTTTGACCTGTGCAAATATTACGGCAAAGTCAAAGCAGTGGACAGGCTGAACCTCAGGATAAAAAAGGGGGAAATCTTCGGCCTGCTTGGCCCCAACGGCGCGGGCAAGACCACCGCCATCTCGATGCTGTGCACGATACTGCCGCCGACTTCAGGGACGGCTAACGTGAACGGATTCGACATCGTCAGGGAACCGGCCGAGGTCAGAAAATCAATCGGCATCGTCTTTCAACAGCCCAGCGTGGACGATCTCCTCACAGGCAGGGAAAACCTGCTGATGCACACTCTTCTTTTCAAGATGCCCCGGGAGATGAGGAAGAAGAGAATCGAGGAGGTGCTCCGGCTCGTCGATCTCGAGAAAAGGGCCGATGACCTAGTCAAGACCTACTCAGGGGGGAATGCGTCGCAGGCTGGAGCTGGCGCGGGGGATGATGCACCACCCCGCGGTGCTTTTTCTCGATGAGCCCACCCTCGGCCTCGACCCCCAAACCAGAGAACACATGTGGAAATACATCCTAGAACTGGCGAGAAAGGAGAAAATGACGATACTGCTCACAACGCATTACATGGAGGAGGCGGAACTCCTTTGCGATCGCGTCGGCATCATTGACTCAGGAAGGATTATCGCCCTCGATGAGCCGGAGAAGTTAAAGTCCCGGCTGGGCGGCGACAAGGTCATCATCAGGACCAAAAATCCCAACATCGCTGCGCTGAGAAAAATCGACTGCGTGAAGGTCATCCACCGAAAGGGGGACCTGCTGCAGATAGTCCTCGAAAGCAGGGAATGCGACCTGAGGAAAATCATCCTCAACGCCGGCAAGGTCAAAAGCATTGAGCTGAAGCCCACCACCCTAAACGACGTCTTTCTGCACTACACGGGCAGACAGATAAGGGAGGACGAGGCCGAGGGGGGCTTCTGGCAGAGAATAATGGGTGAAAGAAAAACATGAGCGAGATCGAAGGGATCTATGCCGTCTGGTTGCGTGAGTTCAAAGTCTACCTCAGGGAGAAGGAACGGGTGATCTCATCGCTCGTCTCCCCGATTCTCTGGCTGGTCGCCTTTGGCACCGGCCTCGGCTCCGTCGTGACCATCGAAGGCGTGAACTACCGAACCTACATCTATCCGGGAATTCTCATCATGAGCGTCCTCTTCTCCTCGCTTTTCTACGGAGTCTACGTGATCTGGGACAGAAAGCTCGACTTTCTGAAGGAGGTCCTGGTGGCACCGCTCTCCCGCGTCAGCATCTTCATCGGGAAGGTGCTGGGAGGTTGCACCACCGTGATGGTGCAGACGACGGCGCTGCTCCTCATCGGATACCTCATCAACCTTTACCTCCCCCCTGATGTTTTCCTGAAGGTTTTCCTGCTTCTCTTTCTCCTCTCAATTGCCCTGGTCAGCTTGGGCCTGAGCATCGGGGCCAACATGAAAAGTCCGGAGGGATTCATGCTTGTGGCCAACTTCGTCATCTGGCCGATGTTTTTCTTCAGCGGGGCTCTTTTCCCACTAAGCAACCTGCCCGCCTGGCTCTCGGGCGTGACCTCAGTCAACCCCGTAACCTACGGTGTCGACCTGGTGAGGGGAGCCGTCATCGGAATCCAGCACTTCCCCGCCTTTGTTGACCTCGGGGTTATTCTCCTTTTCTCGCTTCTCGCAATCGCGGCCGGAACCTGGAGCTTCAGAAGGATGCACGATTAAAAGATACTGCCACCTTTATGCACTCTTAAAGATGATCGTCGATTTGTTCCTGTTCTTACGAATCTCATGCAGCCCCTCGCTGGCCAACCGCGCCGCCTTTTCCGCGTTCGGTGCCGCTCCGACACCGGCCTTTAACTCCAGTCCCATCTCGGCCTTGACCTCCGCCAGCACCTCTGCTATCTCAGAAACCTCGAGACCATTCGACAGCGCCATGATGTTATCGCCGCCCATGTAAAACACCAGGGCATTACGGCGAAGAAACATCTGGATCAGGGAGAGGTGGGCTCGCTGAAGTAGAAAGTGAGTGTCATAGATGGGCTCGCTGTCCGTGATCAGCGTGGAATGGTTTATGTCCATGTGCGCGATCTGGACCCAGTCCTGGTCGGGGTAACACACGGGGCTGCCCACCAGCGCGCTTCTCCGCTCAGCAGACTGGCTGCTTCCAACGCGCTGCAAGCAAAGCGTGGCCTGAACCTGGGCCTGATAGGGGGTTGCCGCCGCGCCGACGCTCATGCTGACCGTGACGGGGAACTTCTGGTTGATCAGCCTCTGGATCTCCCGGTGCTCCTCCATTGAGATGCCGTTGGTGACGGCGAGAAGGTTGTCGAATCTAGTAGGGAAAACCAGGCCCCCCCGCGACCCGAACTGTCTCTCGAGCTCGGCAAAGAGCTCGGCTTGAAGCACCTGCAGCTCGAACTCCCTGCGCGGCTCGGGCGTGACCGTCCAAGGCCCGTAGTTGTCTATCTGGATCAGCGTGAGCTGTATTTTTCTCATGACATCCTCTAATTTTATTGCCTAAGGGGTGTAAATAATGTTTCGAAAGCAGACAACCTGCTGCAAAAGGATTATCGTTCGAAACGGGTGGGGTGAGTGAATGAGAGTTCCCTGTGTCCTGACCATAGCCGGCTCAGACTCTGGCGGCGGGGCTGGAATTCAAGCCGACATGAAAACATTTGCGGCGCTTGGGGTTCACGGGCTGTGCGCCATAACCGCGGTGACCGCCCAGAACACTAAGGGTGTTGCCGCCGTGATGGAGCTGCCACCAGAATTCATCGCCAAGCAGATCGACACCCTGATGGATGACTTTGAGGTAAAATTCGCCAAGACCGGAATGCTGAGCAGCGCGGATATCATCAGGGTAGTTGCCGATCGAGTCAAAAAATACCGCCTCCGTGTGGTGGTCGACCCGATAATGGTGTCCGCAAGCGGTTCCCCCCTCATGCGCGCGGATGCCCTCTCGGCGATCGGAGAGCTGCTCGCCTGTACCGAGCTGGTGACTCCCAATGTCCATGAGGCCGAGAAATTGTCAGGAGTAAGGATCAGATCAGTAGAGGATATGAAACGGGCGGCTCGAAAAATCGCTGAGCTGGGCCCAAAGGCGGTTCTGATCAAGGGCGGGCACCTGATGAAGAAAACCGTCACGGATGTGCTCTACTTTAAAGAAAGGTTTGAGGAATTCAGCAGCCCCAGAATAACTGAAGAGACCACCCATGGCACGGGCTGCTCCCTCTCCTCAGCCATCGCCGCAGAACTCGCCAAGGGTGCTGCCTTGAACATGGCGATCAGAAATGCCCGGGACTTCGTGGGCCAAGCAATAAGATGGCGGCTGAAGGTCGGCCACGGCGTCGTTCCAATCAACCAGATGGCGGGAATCTTCAGGGAGGTTGAAACTGCTCGAGCCATCGGCGAGGTCTGGAGGGCCGCACAAATGCTGGTGAGAAATCCCAAATTTGTGAGCTTAATCCCCGAGGTTGGGAGCAACATCGTGATGGCATTGCCTGAAGCTGGATCTATTCAGGAAGTTGTCGGGCTTTCCGGAAGAATCGTCAGGACCAGCCACGGTGCCGTGATAACGGGGTTTCCCGAGCTGGGTGGTTCGGAGCATGTGGCCAACATTGTCCTGACCGCGCTCAGATATGATCCCAAGATCCGCTCGGCGATGAACATCAAATACTCATCAAGCGTCCTGCGGGCCTGTAAAGACCTAGGCCTGACCATTTCCTCCTTCGATCGCGCCCGTGAGCCGCGTGGAGTGAAAACAATGGAATGGGGCACGGCCCAGGCGATAAAAAAGGTCGGCAGGGTCCCGCAGGTTATCTTTGACACGGGCTGTCCAGGAAAAGAGGCCATGATCAGGCTGCTCGGCGCCACGCCCGGCGAGGTTGCCTCGCTGGCGCTGAGAGTGGCCGAAAGAATTGGGTGAGAGGAAAGCTTTTTTACCCAACCGCCAAAACCAGCGGGGAGGGACAACGATGGGAAGCGTGAGATCTCTGTACATCAAACGAGCGGCGCGAGAGATCTTGGAGAAGTATCCCGGAAAGTTCACCAAAGACTTCAGCGAGAATGTTAGGATCCTGGACGAGCTGATAAAAACAGACAGCAAGACCACTCGCAACCGGGTGGCAGGATACATAACCAAGATCATGAGGCGGGAAGATGGAACCGCTGAGACACAGCCCGAGTCCCCCTCCGCGACCTGACCACCAGCTCAGATAATAAATTTAAAGACGACATAGGCTCTTTGCTGAAGAATAGCAACACCTCCTGCTTTGACGGTATTTCTGCTCCCCACAATTTCACCGGAAAAACCGAGTTCCAACGGGCATTTAGAGCAACCAGNGGGATCTTGAAGCCCCTCCACCACTATTTTTAATATCACGAAGTTAATCAATTGGATTCCCATGATAATCCCGCTGATAGTCCTGGCTGCAGTTTTCCTGCTGATCGCGGTCAGGCAGGTGGGCCAGGTAAGATTGCAGATATGGCAGATAATGCTGCTTGGAGCCATTGCGGTTTTAATAACGGGACAAATCTCCCCGGCCGAGGCCCTGCAATCGATAAACGTGGACGTGATGCTCTTCCTGTTTGGGATGTTCGTCGTCGGGGCGGCCATGGAGGAAAGCGGCTACCTTTCCCACCTAGCCTACAACCTGTTCAAGCGCGCGAGATCCATCGATTCACTGATACTGTCGATTTTGTTTGGCATGGGTGTGGCCTCAGCCTTTCTGATGAATGACACCATCGCCATCATCGGCACCCCAGCGATGTTGCTCCTAGCCAAAAAGCACCGCATCTCGCCCAAGCTGCTGCTGCTGACCCTGGCCTTCGCCGTCACCATCGGTAGCGTGACGAGCCCCATCGGCAATCCCCAGAACGTCTTGATCGCGATCAACGGTGACGTCCCCAATCCCTTTATTACCTTTTCCCGGTATCTTCTTCTGCCGACGATCCTGAACCTCCTCGTCGCCTATTTCCTGCTGAAACTTTTCCATCGGGAGCAATTCCACTCAAGGCCGCTGTCCCATTCCCAAGAACCGATAAAGGACCACCAACTGGCGCGGCTCTCCAAGATCTCCCTGCTCTTGATCGTGGCGCTGGTCATAATCAAAATACTCTTGGGTTTTTTCGCGCCCCAAGTGGATTTCAGGCTGACCTACGTTGCGCTGGCCGCTGCCATTCCCATCCTGATCTTCAGCCCGCGAAGAGCCAGAATTCTCAGAAACATTGACTGGCAAACCTTGATCTTCTTTGCGGCCATGTTCGTGCTCATGCAAAGCGTCTGGTTGACCGGATTTTTCCAGTCGACAATAACAAGCCTGAACTTGAACATCATCTCAATCCCCATGATACTAATCATCAGCGTCCTGGTGAGCCAGTTTATCTCCAATGTCCCCCTCGTGGCGCTGTATCTTCCCATGCTGACTCACGCCGGTGCTTCGGTAAAGGAAATGGTTGCCCTGGCGGCGGGAAGCACCATCGCCGGGAACTTGTTCATCCTTGGGGCGGCCAGCAACGTGATCATCATTCAAAACGCGGAAAAGAAATCCGGAGAAACCCTGACCTTTTTCGAGTTCTCCCGGATTGGCATCCCGCTGACCGTCTTAAATGTACTGATTTACTGGGCCTTCTTGTCTCTGCCTTGAGCCCCTTTGGATTTTCAACACGGCTCAAGTCAACAGCTAAGATTCTGATCGTGGCCCACCGGAAGTATCATCGAAAAAAAGCCCTAGCCGAGACAGCTTGAATCGCGATTTGGCCGAAATCAAAGCCATCTCGCGAAGATTTCTCAAGCGGCTGTGGATCGAAAATTTTAACGGAAAAATTTAAATAAATATAATGTTTGGTTTCTTTATCCTGAAAACACCAAAAGGGGGTGTAGTATTGCCGCCAGTTGTTGACCTCAAGAAGTGCACGGGGGCTGGAGTCTGCGCCGAAGTCTGTCCGGCTAACGTCATTGAGATTCAAAATGGAAAGGCCGTTGTCGTCCGCCCGGAGGACTGCATTGAGTGCCGGGCCTGTGAGGCCTCCTGTCCCAACGGTGCCATCAAGGTTCCGTGATCGCGCCAGCTTCAGCCACCTTTTTCAGCTGAGCTAAATTTTTAGAAATTTCCGTAACTTTTGCCTAATCAAATACGGCTGGGTTCCAAATTAACGCCAACAGCAGCCGAAGGTTTGCCCCAATTAAGTTCCTTAGAAAAAATGTGATCATGATAGCCATGCATAGGTCGCACCGGCACTAGCCAGATACTGGAACTTTCAGCCGATATGTGCCACCGGGCTGAACACCTCGCCGAAGCTCGGTGCTTACACCCGTGGTCATTCAACGGGATCTTCTAGTCCCAGGCTGCGGGCTACCCAGCAAGCCGTGTCGCCACGGCCCGCCGTGACGGAGTCACCGGTAGCCCAGGGTGCCTATTTTCGGGTATCGCTTCGGCCTTAGATGCTTTCAGGCCTTATCGATTGGCGCGTAGCTGCCCGGCTCTGCCCTGTCGGACAACCGGTAAACCAGAGGCGCCGGCATCCTGTTCCTCTCGTACTAGGGATACCTTACCCTCAGGCACCCAGCACCCCCGAAAGATAGCATCCGACCTGTCTCACGACGGTCTAAACCCAGCTCACGTTCCCCTTTAATGGGCGAACAACCCTACCCTTGGCCGCTGCTACACGGCCAGGATGGGAAGAACCGACATCGCAAAGATCTCTCTTCGGACTATTTCTCCACCCCGCCCTTAAGCGGGGGCCGGCGTATTTTGGACCACACGGCGTGGCCCAACTCATCTGCCCTATCGGCATCAGTCTCTACGGGGTGGGCAACTTATTTTTAAACTCCTCTAAGACATAAGGACCTACTATTTCCGTGAATCGTCGGTTGTGTCTCTTCAGTAGCCTCAGGCGGTAGTAGTCTCCATCCCTGTTCAGGTTGAAAATCAAATGAAATTTTCTAAGAGCCTTTATCAATCGAAACTGGTCCTTCAGGGAAAATCCTTGAGTGTTGAAGTAGACTGCGTCTCGGCTCTTGCTGCCATCATCCATGAACCAAACTGCAATCACGAACGGTGTCAGCAACTCCTTGATGTTCTCAGGCACCACCTTGCGACCCTCGTGGTAGAAAAGGCGGTAAAGCTCCATCAGCTCGAAGTGTGTCCTTGTCACTATCTTGTAGTATTCGCGGTCATTTTTGCTGTGATAAATCTTGGGACAGGCAATGTCCTTCAGGATTCGATGCTTCCATTCCACGTAAAACCTGCGCCTCGCCGTCTGCAGGAATTCAAAGACAACTTTTCCTCGGTGGGGACGCAAATGTCCGTCGCCCAGAAGTGATCCGATGATGAGCTCTCGTTGAAGACTGGTCAAAGGTCTTTCCATGTGCCCACTTCCCTCGGAGTTGCCTCCACAATACTAGATTCTCACCCTATTCAATTATTGTGGAGGGTTCTCCGATATTAGCCGGTGCCTTGGTCGGCATTGCTGCCGCCATACCCCGAATTTCGAGGTAGCAAACCGCGGGGTCGATAGGGGCTCTCGCCCGCGACAACTCTGTTATCCCCAGGGTACCTTTTCTGTCATCCCGAGCCCTCACCAAGAGGGACATCGAGGTTCGCTAGGCCCGGCTTTCGCCTCTGCGAGCCTTGGTAGTGAGCTCACAGTCAGGCCGGCTTTTGGCCTTGCCCTCTACGGCGGAGTTCTGACCCGCCTGAGCCGACCTTTGGGCTCCCTTGATATCTTTTCGAGGGACTGCCGCCCCAGCGAAACTGCCCACCTGCCGCTGTCTCCCTTGCGGGGTTAGAGACGTAGTCATGAAAGGGCGGTGTTACATTGGCGCCTCCACCCGACCCTAAGGCCGGGCTTCGAAGGCTCCCGCCTACGCTCTGCAATCACGACCGCGCCTCAACGACAAGCTGCAGTAAAGGTCCATGGGGTCTTCGTTTCCCTTCGGGGGTCCCCGGCATGTGCGCCGGCCAGTGGGTTCACCGAGTTCCAGGCTGGGACAGTGGGGCTATCGTTGATTCCTTCATGCAAGCCGCCAATTAAGCGGCAAGGTATTACGCTACCTTAAGAGGGTTATAGTTACCCCCGCCGTTTAGCGGCGCTTCTGCCCGTTGGACCGAGCTTTCACGTACCGCCACTGGGCAGAATTCACTTACTGTACAAGGGCTTTCGCCTTCGCAGTAAGCTACGTTTTTATTAAACAGTCGTAGCCCCCTAGTCACTGCGACCTGCCCCTCGCGGGGCAGGCACCCATTATACCGAAGCTTTTGGGCCAACTTGCCGAATTCCCTAGCCTGGTGTATCTCGACACGCCTTAGGCTTCTCACCTAGGGGCACCTGTGTCGGATCTAGGTACGGTCACCTAGGGTCCCATTTCCCGGCTCCCTTTTCACGGGCTCCAAGAATCAGCCGAACCCACCTAACGGCAGGCTATTCCCGCCTTCACCCGGTTCTCTCCATTACGGAACTCCCCGGGTTTCAACGGTTAAATGAGGCGACGGCCTCACTCGGCCTATCTCAGAGCGTCGGAAGCCAGGCTTGCGTTGCCGCAGGTACCTAGGTGGTTCCGGAATATTAACCGGATTCCCTTTCGATGGCTTCTGGTTGAGGGCCACCTTAGGACCGACTAACCCTCGACTGACGATCATTGTCGAGGAACCCGAGCCCCTTCGGCGGTTGGGATTCTCACCCAACTTTGCTGCTACTACCACCAGGATCCTCATTCCAACGTGGTCCATACGACCTCACGGCCGTACTTCTCCCCACGCCGGACGCCTTCCTACCAGATCAGTCTACTAAACTTCGACTGCCCCGAGGTATCGGCAGTCGGCTTAGCCCCGTGAATCTTCGGGGCCCCCGCCCTCGATGGGTCCGCTATTACGCGTTGTTTAAAGGATGGCTGCTTCTGAGCCTACCTTCCCACTGTCTGAGGACGAGGACGCCCTTCTAGGTTGACACTTAGCCGACATTTAGGGGCCTTAACCCCGGTCTGGGTTTTTCCCCTCTCGGAGCGGGAGCTTACCCCCCGCATCCCGTCTCTAGCGGTCTACGGTGCCGGCAGCTTTGGAGTTCGACAGGAGAGCCGGGGGTTTCCCCCCATGCATCCCCAATCGGTGCTCTACGCCACCGGCGACCTCGCGCTAGGCCTGACTGCGGCCAGCTTCGGAAGGAACCAGCTGTCACCGGGCTTGATTGGTCTTTCGCCACTAGCCCAAGGTCATCCGACCGAATTGCACATCAAGACCGGTTCGGCCCTCCATCCCTCAAAGAGGGACTTCAGCCTGCCTCGGACTAGATCGCCCGGTTTCGGGTCTTCGCGCCGTGACTCCGGGCGCTGTTAGCACCCAGTCCCTCGCCCTTGCGGGTTGCGGACCTTTTGCTTTCGCTCTGGCTCCGCGGTTGAACCGCTTAGCCTCGCCACGACACGAAACTCCCTGGCCCGTGATTCTAGACGGACGGCACGACCCTGATTCCCTCCCCTCGTACCACCGCCTCGCGACGGCTTCCTTCGGGNAGGATCAACTCTTTCGAGCCGTGCCCTACTATCGCCACCTAGTTTCAGGCTCTTTTAACCCCCCTTCCGGGGTGCTTTTCAGCTTTCCCTCGCGGTACTGCGTCCGCTATCGGTCTCGAGACGTGTTTAGGGTTGGGGGTTGATGCCCCCCGGCTTCAGGCACCAATTCCGAGGCGCCCTACTCAGGATCCTCCCCCTCGTACCCTGCGCGATTACGCCTACGGGGCTGTCACCCTCTAAGGCGCAGGTTTCCAACTGCTTCGGCTTCTCACGCGAGGGATTGGAGGGAGTCCTACAACTCCACATCCCCAGTGACTTTCGTCACCAGGTTCGGTTTGCCCTTTACCGGTTTCACTCGCCGTTACTCCCGGCATCGCGTTTGCTTTCTTTTCCTCCCGGTAATAAGATGTTTCCGTTCCCGGGGTTCCCGCTCGCTCGCGCGAGCGACGGAGGTTTCCCTCCGTCAGGAAGTCCCATTCAGCGATCCCAGGTTCAACGGTTGCTTGCACCTCGCCTGGGCGTTTCGCCGCTTGCCACGGCCTTCTTCGGCGCTCGAGCCAAGCCATCCCCCAGGTGGCTTACTTAGTTCTCAGTAAACCCAGCTAGCACAGCTGCGACCTATGCATGGCAATCATCTTGCGTTTTCCGCAATCTGCCCTTAGCACGAGAAGACTTCTTCGCGTGCCGCATGTGAAATGTGGACCCGGCGGGAATCGAACCCGCGACCTTCGGCTTGCAAAGCCGACGCTCTACCTCTGAGCTACAGGCCCCACGAGGGTTCGGTACTCAAAACTTCAAAGGAGGTGATCGAGCCGCAGGTTCCCCTACGGCTACCTTGTTACGACTTAGCCCCTCTTGCAGAACTCGGATTCGACTCGCCCAACTTGAGCGAGCCTCATCCGAACCCCACTCGAGTGGCTTGACGGGCGGTGTGTGCAAGGAGCAGGGACGTATTCACCGCGCGGTGTTGGCGCGCGATTACTAGGGATTCCAGCTTCACGAGGGCGAGTTGCAGCCCTCGATCCGAACCGAGCGTAGGTTTAGGGGATTAGCTTCCTCTTACGAGGTCGCAACCCATTGTCCTACGCATTGTGACCCGCGTGTGGCCCAGGGGATTCGGGGCATACGGACCTACCGTCGCCCTCTCCTTCCTCTGGCTTAGCGCCAGCGGTCCCCTTATAGTGCCCAGCTTTCCACTGTGGCAACTAAGGGCGAGGATCTCGCTCGTTGCCTGACTTGACAGGACGCCTCACGGTACGAGCTGACGATGGCCATGCACCACCTCTCAGCTAGTCCGGCAAGGTCGTCAGCCTGGCCTTCATCCAGCTGTCGCCCCTGGTGAGTTTTTCGGCGTTGAATCCGATTGAACCGCAGGTCCCACCCCTTGTGGTGCTCCCCCGCCAATTTCTTTAAGTTTCAGCCTTGCGACCGTACTTCCCAGGCGGCGGGCTTAACGACTTCTCTCCGGCACCTGGTGCTCTCGAGGAACACCAGACACCTGGCCCGCATCCTTTACAGCTAGGACTACCGGGGTATCTAATCCCGTTCGCTCCCCTAGCCTTCGCCCCTCACCGTCAGGTCCGTTCTCGTCAGGCGCCTTCGCCACTGGTGGTCCCCCGAGGATCAGAGCATTTCACCGCTACCCCCGGAGTACCCCTGACGTCTCCCGGCCTCAAGGCTGGCAGTATCCCTTGCCAGCCGAACGGTTGGGCCGCCCGATTTCACAAGGGACTTGCCAACCCGGCTACGAGCGCTTTAGGCCCAATAATCGCGACCACCACTTGGGCTGCGGGTATTACCGCGGCGGCTGGCACCCGACTTACCCAGCCCTTATTCGTGGAGCTTCTTACACTCCACAAAAGCCGTCGATCAAAAGACCAACGGCACTTGGGGTTCCCCCGTCACGCTTTCGCGCATTGCGGAGTTTTCGCGCCTGCTGCGCCCCGTAGGGCCTGGGGCCTTGTCTCAGTCCCCATCTCCGGGCTCCGAC
>JGI24721J44947_10009291_pt1 | contig 12679 bp, 8 predicted proteins | sample YelNatPaOPGAMG01_FD_44947 | JGI IMG/M metagenome (IMG submission 44947)
CGCGAGCCCCGAGGCGGGGATATTGGCGGCGGCTCCTCTGATGTCGGCGATGTCTCCCTCGTTGCTCCCTTGGCTACTATTCGTTTTCCCGGACAAGTACCTGGCGCCATTGGCCATCACTGGTCCTCAGTCGCCTGCAACTACGGTTCTACTGCCTGGAAGGGCCTCAACGCTGGAGCCAAGGCTATGGCCGCCTCCGCCATCGACCTTCTTACCAAACCTCTTGAGCTCAAGAAAATTCGTGAGGAATTTGAGGCTTATTCTAAAACCCATCATTATAAATCCTTTTTGCCGCCGGACGCCCAACCTCCCTTGGACCTTAACGAAGAGCTGATGAAAAAATGGCGACCGCAGCTCGAAAAGGTCTTCTCAGAAAAAAGCCGCTGACGTTTTAAAGAAAGAGCCCTCGCTTAGCTGGTTTCAGATTTCGTTGACCAAGGGCTGCGTTTTGCCTATAGCCAAAGAAAGTAATTTCTCCCAACTTTGAAAGAGTGAGGTAGGCCAGCAAAATAAGACAAGACAAAATCGAGGGTTTTTCGGTCAATAGTCGCTTTCATTACCCCTCATCAGGAAGACCATAGTCTCTCCCCAGTAAAGGTCTTTTTTCCCCCCTGCTCAAGCCGTAAAACTCCAATCTTCACTTTCATTGCCGTCGTTGGCGATATGGAGCTCCGGCTGGCAGCACAGGGAACTTCAATTTTGATGTTCTTTAGCCCAAGGCTCGTTGGTGGCGCCAAAAATCGCCTCTCAGTAAGCTTTTGGTTTTAGTTTCCTGGAAAGATTAACTTTTCGGCCTTTCCAGGTTACGTACCTGAGGCAATAAGTATAAAAAAAACTCCGGAAAAAAATGATTATAAAAAATAGCAGGGGGAGAGGATAGAAAGCCGCGGTCGCCAGGCCAAAATTACCGAGTCGGCTTAGGCTCCAATGGATTTGACCGGCATAAAGTAGATAAAGAATGATAGAAAAAATTAAGCTGAGCCACTGCTGAGCCCTTATTTCCTTAATTATGTTCAGAGGAATTGAAAGACAGAAGGTAATCCAAACAGCACAGATAAAAAAACCAAATATATTGGAGGAAAAGGCGCCCGAGGCGAAATTTTTTGTCCATCCTTCCACGAGTTGCTTAAGACCTTGCGGATACATACGAAAATAAACTTTGCCTTTGCCTCCAAAAATATAAACCGAGAGCCCTTTCTCCAGAAAGCGCCGGGCAAGGCAAATATCCTCTAATATTTCTGACCGCACTGCCTGGTGGCCGCCAACAGCCAAGTAATCTTGGCGGCCAGTGATTAAGCACGGACCAAAGGCGCCCCTGGTCTTAACCAGAGGCTTAAGAATAAAGGAAAGGGCCATGTTCAAAGCGAGGACCAGATTGAAAAAAGCGGATAACTTTTCATAGCTTCTGATGGTAAAATGATAGGGCTGAACAGAAACTAACCCTTTTTTCACCTCATATGTTTGGAGGAGAGAAAGAATAGCCTCTTTTTCCAAAAAAACGTCAGCATCCAGAAAAATCAGGACCTCTCCTTTCGCCTTTTGAGCCCCCAACCAGCAGGCCCAACTTTTCCCCAGCCAGCCAGCCGGCAGGTCAGGCGCCCTTATAACTGTGGCCCCTAAGCTTTGTGCCAAGGAGGCCGTCTGGTCAACAGAATGGTCATCGATAACGACCACCTCATCCGGCCGAAGACTCTGTTGCTCTAAGGAACGTAACAATCTTTCCAGGTTGTCCGCCTCATTTCTTGCCGGAATAATAACAGAGAGGCGAGGATAAAGGCCGCCGCTCGCTCCCTTTGCCTCCCGCTGCAAAAAAGGCATCCGGGAAAAGGCGATGACGACCACGGCTAAAATAAAGAGGGGCAAAGCGACGGCCGGCAAGCTCAAGGCCATAAAATAATTTTATCAAAAAAGTAAACTAAGTCCCAAGAATAATTTTATTTGGCCAGCGGCATTTTTGCGCTTGAGATTTTCTTTTTTTTATATTAAATATTAGCTATAATTTTTCTGAGATGCCTGCAAAGAGGAGGAAAAGGTGAACCGTCTCCGGCCTGCGGTGGGCTTTTTATTATCTGCTTTATTAATGCTGGCGTCAGTTTCGCCTCTCGGGGCAATCAAAGATGATTTACTGGGAGCGAAATTGGCCTACAATCGAGGACAACTGCGAGGGCAGGAAACCGAGCCTGGTTTTCAGGTAGAAAAGATGACCCTGAGCGGTTTTGCAGCCGGACTGATGCTCAACTGGAAATTAAGTCGACTTTTCTCCCTTCAGCCTGAAATATTATATTTTCAGAAGGGCGGAGAATATGAAGTTGATGTTCCCGTTAACCTTCCGGGTATAGAGATAAAAGTCAATGATACCCGGAGCCTGAGTTATATAGAAATGCCTCTCCTTTTCAAATTCTCGCTGCCGCTTTCAACTAAAATTAATCCAACTTTTTTAGTCGGCCCCTCGGTGGGAATCAACCTTAGCGGCAAGCTGCGGAGCAAAATCAGGATAAAAATTCCTGACCTCCAATTCACTTTAGTCGAAAAAAAGGATTTAAAAAAAGAGGCCAATAATTTGGAATGGAGCCTGGTCATTGGCGGCGGCCTTGATTTTAGACTGCCGCGGGGAAGACTGGTTCTTGACCAAAGATTTTTCTTTGGCCTCAACGCCAATCACTATCAGGTCCTTGTTCCCGCTTCCCAATTCGCCCCCCTGGGTTTCCCTATGGCTCAGGATATGACCTATGAGCTTAAGATGAATAACTATGTCTTTACTGTTTCCCTGGGCTATTTCTTTTGAATCCGCCAACCCTTAGGCAGTAACCTGGCTTCTTTTCAATAGCCTTGGACTTAAAAACCTCGAAGCGAGGAAAGGTCTCTATTCAGGTGAGACTTGATTGGGGCCAAAAAAATAAAATTTTTTCTTCCCTCAGGAAACGATAACGGCTACTATAAAGATTGAAAATATCTTGAATTTAAATTTATTAAAAAAATCAGTTAGCTTAACCGAGGGAGAAAAATGAAAAATCTGCTCATTATGACTTTAGCCTTAGGCTGGCTCTTTTTCTTAGTCAGTTGTTTTCCCGGCCCCAATAGTGTCGAGAAATCGCCCTCTCCTTCAGGCAAGGTTGCCGGCTTCTGGAAGGGGCTGTGGCACGGCTTACTTTCTCCTATTACCTTCATCATCTCGCTCTTTACTAAAAACATTCGCTTTTATGAGGTTCACAACAACGGCAACTGGTATAATTTTGGGTTTGTTTTGGGAGCTGGGCTTTTCTTGCGCGGCGGCATCTTGGGCTCGCGGCGGTTTCGGAAGCAGAGGAGGGTCTGACGAATATTTAGGTAAAGATAAAAGCTAAGGGGAGTCGCCAAAATTGACCGGAAAATGTTAGGGGAGTATATTTTATAAGCAAAGCAGCTTAAACGGTCACAATTTATGACTACCGCTAATATTTTGCGCCGGGATACGGAAATTAATTTTCCGGAATTTGTTCTGCTTAAAGCCTCGGCCGGCACGGGTAAAACCCACGCTCTGACATTGAGGTTCACTCAGTTCTTGCTGTCAGAAAAAATAAAAAATAACGACCTGCGGCAAATGCTGGCTATAACCTTCACTCGTAATGCCGCCAAGGAAATGAAAACCCGNGTCCTGCAATGGCTCAAGGAAACTTATTTTGGTGANGAAGCGACGCTCCACCAGCTTCAGAAGCTTGTTTCCCTAAATAAAGAAGACCTGGCTGCTAAGGCTGAGAGGACCTTAGAAAACATATTGTCTCGTTATAGTGATTTCCGAGTCATGACCATCGATAGCTTCATGGCCGAGGTCTTTCGTGCTTCGGCTGTCGATTTAGGAGTGACGCCTGATTTTGAAATTACTCTCGACCCTTCCCGGCTCATCGATTACGCCTTCTACCGCTTGCTCCGCCAAGTAGCCCCCGGCTCGCCTGAGGCCGAGACGCTGAGCAACATCGTGGCTTCGCTCCAGAAACTCGGCAAAAGCGAGGCCGCTTTTATCTGGGACCCGACAAATGACCTAAAAACTAAGTTTATAGAGTTATATAACCAGCTCGAAGCGATGAACCGCCGTCCCTGGATCGAAGGAGATAAGGAGGAGCTTTCTGCCGTTCAGGGGGAGATACTCCAGGTCGCTCTTAAGATAGAAAAAATCATCGCCGACTCTGGCCTTCGTTTCCGACAAAATTCTACTTTCCCCTCTCTCCTCGAAAAAATCAAACAGGGATTTTTTGCTGACCTTTTAGATAAATCAATCGGGACCATGCCCATTAATAAACCAGCTAAGAGCAGCCCTCAACAGGTTCAGGCATACGAGTTAGCTTCTCAAACCTGGGAAGAATTCCGCCGCAGCCTCGGTCGTTATAGACAGGTCTATGCTCGCACCTTCTTCTACCCCTACCTAAAAATTTATGATGATTTGATTAATCTTATAGCGGAAGCAAAAAGGGAAAGGGGTCAAATTTTATTAGAAGATATCAACCACGCTCTGTCCTCCTATCTTACTCAAGGGATAGTTCCCGATGTTTATTTCCGCTTGGGGGACCGAATCTATCATTATCTGATTGATGAATTTCAGGATACCTCACCGGTTCAGTGGTTTAACCTGAAGCCCTTGATCGAGAATTCCCTCTCTCAGGGTGGAAGTCTATTCATTGTGGGCGACACCAAGCAAGCAATTTATGGTTTCCGCGAAGCTGACTATGAAATCATGATGAATTTAGAAAAAGGCCTTGAATATTTTGCGCCGGCGCCAGTTGACGTCAGAGAATTATCCATCAACCGCCGCAGCCGCCAAAAAATCTTAGATTTCGTCCGAGAAATTTTCCCGGTAGGAATAAAGCGAATCGAGGATTATGCCGAAGCCGCGCAAAAAAGCGGTTTGGACGATTTCTCGGTCATGGTGGCGGAAGTAAAAGACAAGGAGGACAGTCATCCCGGACACGTGGAGGTTGAATTCTTGGCCGCTGAGGAGGGCATAAATTCTCAAGATAATGAAAATAGCTCGGGCAACGAAGAGGAAGAAGAAACTGAAGACCAGACGACAAGGGTGAAAAATAAGGTCCAGAATCTCCTGGCCGAACTTAAGACCCGTGGTTACCGATATTCCGAGGTGGCGATTCTCGCCTATAAAAATGAGACCGTTAAAAAAATTGCCCCCTGGCTGAACGAGAAAAAGATTCCCTTTATTCCCTTTTCGGCGCTGGACATTCGGGAGCGTAAGGTCATAAGGGAAATTCTGGCCGGGCTTCGCTTTCTTGATTTTCCCCCCGACGATTTGAGTTTCGCTACTTTTCTCCTCGGAAACATTTTAGAAAAAGAAATCCACCGCTCCTTCCCCGAGCTTAGCCCGGATATCTTTCATGATTTTATTCGCCGCTCCGCCCAGACAAAAAATTATCCCCTTTACACCTCTTTTCGTCAGCAATTTCCCGTTCTCTGGGAACGGTATTTTGAACCTCTCTTTAGAAGCGTCAACTATTACCCGCTTTATGACCTGACCACCCAGCTCTATCGCCTTTTGAACGTCTTCCATCTTTTTCCGGAAGAAGAGGCCGCCCTTGTCAAATTGCTTGAAGTCATCAAGGAATTTGAGGGCCAGGGGAAAAACAACCTCCGAGAGTTTCTGCTTTTCGCCGCCAGGGAGTCGGCCGACGAATCTCTCTGGACGATTGACGTAGCGGCAGAAATCGACGCCGTCAGGATAATGACCATCCACAAGGCCAAGGGACTTGGGTTTCCCGTCGTCATTCTTCTTCTTTATCCGGAAGGTAATATCAGTCCGACTTTTTATCTTCAGGAAAAGATGGTGGCCGACGACCCGGCTGCCCGCGTCCTGGTCCTGAAACTTAATCAGAAAATCGCCATGGCCTCCTCTGAGCTGAAGGCCGTTTATGAGCGCCATCACACAAAGGAAAAGGTTAACAGATTAAATACTCTCTATGTAGCCCTAACCAGGGCAGCAAAAGAATTGTATGTCATCGGGGTTAAGGGAAAAAGGAAGGCTTACCCTTGGGCGCTGTTTGAAGAGCTGGGGCTTCATTCCGCCCCTGATTATTCGCCGCCTAAAGAAAAACCTCTGGTCAAAAGAAAAGAAACCGAGCCCAAAGAAAAGTCCATTTTACCACTCAAACTCCCGGCGGCGTTGACCCCAGCTTCCGCTCAAAAAAGAACTTTCCGCCACCGGGAAACCAAGCGAGGTGAGTTAATCCACGCTTTTCTTGCCTCCATCGAGACTCTGGAAGGAAATTGGGAAGAAAAGCTGGGGGCCCAGGCAGCTAAGCTAAGAATAACAGAAGCCGACCCGGAACTGGTGGAAGAGGCAAGACAAGCTGTGCGCCGTTCCTTAGAGCAATCGTCCCTGATTGAATATTTCAAGCCAAGAGAGGGCCGGGTTGTTTTTCGCGAGCTGGAAATGGTCAGCCGGAAAGGGGAACTTTTCAGGGCTGACCGGGTCGTCATTGACCCCGAGGTGGCGACAGTAATCGATTTTAAAACAGGCGCCGCTGATGAAACCGACCTAAGACCACTGTACCGGCAACAGCTCAAGAATTATCAAGACATTTTGAAGGAAATCTATCCTCAAAAAATGGTCCAAGGAATAATTTTTTATGTCGACGAGAATTCTTGGGAAAAAGTGGAATGAACCTCAAGCTCCTCTCGCCAGAAAAAGATTTAATCACGGTTATCGCCGACGAGCTCCTCAGATGGCAACCTGATTTTAGGCAACTTCTGGTTGTTTTCCCGGAAAGAAGACCGGGACATTATTTAAGAAAAGCCTTGGCCGAGCGGCTCGGCCGGAGCTATCTTCCGCCGCGCTGTCTTTCCTTGGATGATTTTATTGACGACGTTTATGCTGAAAAGCTTTGCCGCCAGGATAGAAAAATAACTCCGTTAGAAGCTGTCGGTTTTCTCTACGAAATCCACCGACGCCACCCTCAGCCCTTGGGCGGTGCGGCCTTTCTTCAGTTTGACCAATTTTTCCCTCTGGGGTTAAAGATTTACCGTGATTTAGAAGAGCTCAAGCAAGCTCAGGTTAAACCGGAGGAGCTGGGACAGGCTGATACTTTAGTCCAATTCAATCTTCCCGCCGAGACGGGCCGAAGGCTCCAGGGCCTTTCTTTCTTTTACGAGAATTTTTACGGCGAAATAGAAAGGGCTGGTTTCTCCACGCCGGCTTTCCGGCTCAATTTTATTCTAAATAACTTTTCTCCTGATATTTTTAAGGAGGAAAGAATTATCCTGGCGGGGTTTTTCTCTTTGACTCGGAGCGAGGCCGAACTGCTTATAAAAATGCTTTCCTTACCTCAAACGCAATTATACCTGATAGAGGCCAAAGGGTTAGCCTATTTGGAAAAATTACTCGGCCTTTCTTTTGACGCCGAGACTATTCACCCCCGCCAAGACATTCCCTCAGAGAAAGAAGGATTAAACGCAGAAGAGAAACCTCGAAGGGCGGAGCTGAAATTCTGCCTGGCCCCGGATAGCCATGGTCAGATTTTTGCCTTGAACCAGGAAATAGAAGCCCAGTTAAAAAATCCCGAAGGGCTGAATGAGCGACAGGTGATCGTTTTACCCGCCGCGGAAACGCTTTTTCCTCTCTATCACCAAACCCTGAGCTCTCTGCCTTCTGAAAAGTTCAATATCTCCCTGGGTTATCCTCTGACGCGGACGCCTCTTTATAGCTTTTTCGAGGGCCTTTTCAATTTAATCCAAACCAAAGATGAGGCCAACCGCTTTTACACCCCGGAGTATCTTCGTTTCGTCCTCCACCCCTATACTAAAAACATCTATTTCCCGGGACCTCAGCGCCGCGCTGATTTCACCCGCATTCTCTTCCACCTGGTCGAAGAGACCTTGACTAACCTTAGGGGCAAACTCTTTTGGTCCCTCGAGGAGATTGAAGGCCATCCTCAGATAGCCAATTCTCTGAAGAGATATGCCTTTAGCCACCCGGACGCGGCTGAACCTGACCTTTTTTTGCTTCATCTGCGCCAGATTCATAGGAAAACAATCCTCCCCTTTCTGGAGATAGATAACCTCGGGGACCTGGCAAAAAAATTAATTGCTTTGACTGAATACATCGGCAACGAGTCCACGGCCAGCCTCCATGCCTTTTTTGAACCCTATGCTGAAGCCTTTCTCCACCAGTTTGAAGCCTTGGAGAAATCCCTGATTAATCGCTTTCGCTTCGAGCATCTTTTCAGTTATTTCCAGTTTTTCCGCCAGATGATGGCGGAAACCACGGTGCCTTTTCCGGGAACGCCGCTCCGTGGACTTCAAGTTCTGGGTTTCTGGGAAACGCGATGTTTGCCCTTAGACGAGGTTTACATGCTGGATATGAATGAGGAAGTTATCCCGGCCACGGCCAAGGTCGATTCGATTTTGCCCTATGCTGTCCGCAAAGCTTTTGGACTGCCTACTTATGAGGAGCTCGAAAGACGGGTAGAATATTATTTTGATATTTTGACGAGGCGAGCCAAAAAGGTCACTTTTTTCTTCGTGGAAAATAGCGAAAAGGAAAAAAGCCGCTTGGTGGAGAGGCTGATTTGGGAAAAACAGAAACGGGAAAATCAACCCGACCCGATGGCCTTTATCCATTCAGTCCGCTATCAGGTGGCCCTGCGCTCGAGCGAACCAAAGCCGATTCCCAAGACTGAGTCAATGATAGCCGGGCTGCGGCAATTTCAGTTTTCAGTTTCCGCCCTGGATGCTTATTTAAGTTGCCCCCTCAAATTCTATTACCGCTTTATCTTGAGGTTAGAAGAAAAAGAAGAGCTGGCTGAGCCAATGGAAAAAAAGGACATTGGTTCTCTGGTTCATAATATCCTGCAAGGCTATTTTAAAAAATGGCTGGGGCAAAACCTCAACCCCTACCATCTCCAGGAAGGGCCGCTAAGGCAGCTGGTGGAGAAAAATTTCACCAATTATTTTGGCTCTTCCTTGAGCGGAGCAGCTTATCTCATAAAACAACAGGTTGAAGCTCACCTCGTTGATTTTCTCCACAATTATCAGATTCCACTGCTCAAAGAATATGAAGAGGGGAGAAAAAGCGTTTTTCTCCAGAGCTTAGAACTGCGGCTGGAGGAGCAGTGGGCCGTCGACGGCTCTGTTTTTTCGGTGGTCGCCATAATTGACCGGGTAGAAAAAAGAGATAAGGAAATTTATATAATTGATTATAAGACTTCGGCTCGAGAAAAAAATTTTGAAATCAAGTGGGATAGGCTTGACCCAAAGGTCAGGACAACTTGGTCCCAAGCGATAAGTAGCCTTCAGCTTCCCTTTTATACTCATATCTGGGCCAACCACTTTGGCCTGAAGCCGGAAGAAATTAAGGCTATCCTGCTTCTTCTGGGCAAAAATAATTTAAATAAAAAAATAGAATACTGGCCTTTTTCCGAAGACCCCGCCGAAAGATCCAGACAACTGGCAATGTCCTTCGAGGTGATTAAAAATCTTCTGCTGGAAATAATTAACCCGGCCCTTCCATTTAGCCATGAGCTGGCGCGAGAAGAAAGCTGCCCTTATTGTCCCTACACTTCACTCTGCGGTCAGTAAAACGTGGTGAGAGCACACATATTTACCTAATTTTTCGCCAAAAAATTGGTGATGCTTTGTTTATCTGTTCTTTTATGAGAATATCTAATAGTGAACTGGATAAACAAAGAGCCCAACATGAGCTCAGAGATTCTCGGAATGTATTTATAACCGGTGAAATGAATTCTTCCGGCTCGGAGAATGGCCAAGACGAAACAGCGTTAAAAACCTGAGGAAGAAGGAATCGATTCCGGAGGGCCTAAGGCCTAACTCACCCAAGAGAAAAAAGAAGCACCTTTTTATGGTCCTACGCTAAAAGGCCTCTGGCTTTCTTCATTTTTTGAGAAGACGAACGCTGATAACAGGAGCAATTTCACTTTCTGGCTGCGCTTCAAACCGGACGATAATTTTCTCTTTGGCCTTCATCAGTCTTTCTGGTAGCGGATATTCTTTTTCTAATAACCGAGGCGCAGGAGACCTGGTTATTTTTTCGGTCGCTAACTTTTCGCCTTCAACCAGGATGGTAAAATTGGCCTCTCCCTGTCTATCATCAGAATAATACGTCACCAGAAGAGTGCCTGAACTGATGGAAGAAGTAGGCAGGTCAAAGGAAAACCAAGTGCTACCACGGCGACTCGGCCGGCCTAAAACTCTTTGCATCGTAATATTTTCTCCGGCTTGGAAATTAAACTCCTTCTCCGCCTTAGCGTCACCCAATGGAACCAAAATAACCGTGGCCGCAGCGATGGCTTCTTGCCTTGCCCTTTCCCTTCGATAGGCCTCTACCCTTTTCACCCACTCTTTTTCATCCAGGTAATCCCAGTAAACTGAATAGGTTCGGCGATGAAGCCGATAGAAAGGCATAAGGTCAACCTCAACTATCTTCTCCGGCGCCTCTAAGGTTCGGCCAACGCCCACTATCCGAAAGGAACCTGGCTTATCAGCGATTGGCTTTAACCATTCGTTAACCGGCCGCGGCGCGGCGACCAAAAGAGGGACAACAGGCTGAGAAAAGGTAGGTATGGCTGGTGGCTGGGCGGCTTCGCTTCTTCTTCCCCTCTCTCTTTCTGGGCCGAGGTCGCCAGCTAAAACCAGCGGCCCCCAGAGGATGGCGGTCACAGTTGGGTCGTCGGGGGTTGGCTCAAGATGAAGCGCCTTGGGTAAGGTAACTTCTACTACATCGCCTGATTTCCAGATTCTTTTTATTTCTACATAGCTACTCGTTTTTTGAGCGATTCTTCTGGTGGATTCATATTGCGGGTTAGCCACCACCGGCAGGTCAAGCCGAGCCAGCATTTCAGCCGGAACCGGCTGGCCGTTGACTTTAACGGCAAAGCCCTCTCCAGTCCACCAGGGACGTCTTAAAGCCAAGATGAACTCCTCAGGTTGGTGGAGGTGCAAAGTAATTTTAGCGGCCTCGCCTTCAGGAAAGTCCGTTTCCAGGCTGACCTTTGCTCCCTTAGTTGTCCATTCAGCCTGCGAGGGAACATAAAGATTAACCCAGAGCTTGTTTTCGCCTTCGTAATAAATGCCCAAGCCATGAAGCGCATGATTTTCCATGCCTGAACCGACACAACAAGTGAAGCTGCGAAACATATCCTGATATTCATGCTGGACGGCCCGGCCTACCGGCACCATGTAGCACATCCGGCCGTCCTCAGGGTCGATAGAGCTGAGGACATGGTTGAAAAGAGCTCTCTCCAAAAAATCAGCATAACGAGCCTCAGGACAAAGGGAAAAAAGGACGCGGGTCAATTTAAGCATATTATAAACATTGCAACTCTCGGCAGTTCGACCGTCGAGGCGAGCTCCCAGCTCATCCGGCTGACCAAAGTATTCATTAAGGCCGTGGCCGCCAGTAGCATAACTATGATGATTAACCACTCGGTCCCAGAAAAAGCTGGCCGCCATGAGGTCAGCCGCCTCGCCGGTATAAAGATAGCGAACCGCCGCGCCTACCATCTTCGGAATCTGCGTATTACCATGTTTCCCAGCCAGGTTATCCTCATGGCGCCTCAAAGGAGCGACGAAAACATAATGCTCAAACTGGCGAGAGAGGTCCAGCCAGCGACGGTCTCCGGTATCAACGTAAAGGTCAACTAAAACTTCGTTCATGCCTCCAAATTCCGTGTTCAGCATTTGCTGAATTTGCCTCTCGTTTAGCCCGGAAAGGATTTTTCCCACCCAAGAGGCAAATTTAATTTCTATTTGCAGGGCGAGCTGGTTTCGGGTCAGGCGATAGGCGTCTCGAAGCCCAGCAAAGGTCTTATGGAGAGTGTACCAGGGAGACCATTGGCCATTGAGGTCAAAGCTGGCGGTGCGGATTTCGCCTCGAGCCAGCGCTTCAAAACACTCCCGGCCTTTTTCCAGAGCACTGAGATAGCCGTCGCCGTGTTTATCCTGAACCTCTTTAAGTTCTTTAACTATATAATCAGCCCTCTCTTTATAACGAGTATCGCCCGTAGCGGCATACATTAAGCTGACAGCCGAGAGATAATGGCCGGCAATGTGCCCGGTAAGGTTCCGTCCTGGACCATCCCATCCGTTGTAGGGTTCAGCCTTTGGCTGGAGGCCGGCGCGCTGACGATAAAAAGCTAACATTCGGTCTGGCTCGAGCTGCAGCAAATATTGACCGGTAAGATACTGGGCCCGAAAGAGCGGGCCTCCTGTTAGGCGGACCTTTTCTAAGGGAAGAGGCCGAGCTCGCCATAGTTTATCCTGAAGGTTCTTAGCCTGCGGGTCAACGGCCTGGACAAAGGTCTGTGAGCTTAGAGTCGAGATAAAAATGACCACCAGGCTTAAAACAAAGGACAAAAACCTGAAGCTGGGAAAGAAATGAAAAGAATTAAAAAGGCGCTTAATTAAGATTAGCCTATTTGGGTTGATAGTGAGCTTCATCCTGTCCTCCTCAGCCCGCCATTTTACCAGAACAGAAAGCTTTTTGTCTTAAATAATAGGAGGTAGATCTAATGATTCTCTTCCATCGAAAAATATGGTAAATGAGTAAGATGGCACCGATTTTAAGGAGGTCAAGATGGTGAAAAGCGAGGGAGACAGGTTGCGTCAGGTAATTGTTTGCTCGCCTCGGCGTGAGTACTTCCAGGTCGATGACCTTAAAGCCCATAACATCGAAGCCTTAGCCAAC
>JGI24721J44947_10009293_pt1 | contig 12679 bp, 10 predicted proteins | sample YelNatPaOPGAMG01_FD_44947 | JGI IMG/M metagenome (IMG submission 44947)
AGCTCATTTGTATTAATAGTTGATTTTGGCGAGGAAGTTGAAGTATTAAACGCCAGAATCCAGTTCCCCTTCGAGATTATGTCGCCAAAACTTCCGCTTGTTTTAAAGCCCAACGACAGGCTNGGTTTCAAAATCAAATTACTCGGAAATCAGATTGGAAAAGTATCGGGTGAGCTTTTGGTGGTTTATTCCTACACCGGTTTGGTCGATACTTTAATTGTCCCTGTGGAAGGCTTAATTGAACAGGTTAAATATGAGCTTACTTCTGATGTTCCTTCGCTTGNGGTTTTCGACGAATGCGAAAATGTAAAATCCTTTAAAATTGGTATTAAAAACTCTTCTAAATTAAGTCTTAATCTTGAACTTGTGCCGTCAAATAGTTCATTAGTTTTGATGAAGGACAAGTTCATAATTGATGCAAGCGATTCTTTGACAATACCATTTGAATTAAAACCAAAATCTATTGGAAAGGATTCAGTTCGTTTAGTGTTTAAAATCGAACCTTGCAANCTGTTCGATACTTTGATTGTGAATTTCGATAAAAAGGGCATAGTTGTTACTTTTTCGGCGGATACAATTGATTTCGGTTTGGTTTCGGCTTGCAATAAGAACATTTCAATAAGTAAAATAATAAAAGTTTCGATTCAGGGCGATAATTTGGGCTTAACAAAAGTTGAAGATGTTGATGTAAACCTTCCATTTAAATTTACTTTTCCAAAGGATTCTCTTTTGAAGGATGGTGATTCGTTAGCAGTTCAGTTTTTACCCGATGCGAATGGGGATTATTTTGATGAAGTGAAAGTAAAACTTGCTCCTTGCCACAATGAATACAAATTCTTTGTCAGGGGTAAATTTGTTCGTGGTGATTTTTCTCTTTCCAACGACACATTAGATTTCGGTGATGTGGAAGTTGGTAGTTCCGTTGAAAACTATGTTGTATTAAACAACATAGGGGAAAGTATTATTAATTATGATTCAACGGAAGTTAATCCAACTCAAGGTTTTGCGGTTACAAAAGTTCAACCAGATGTAAAGTTGGTACCAATTGATGATTCTTTAAAAATCTTTGTTAAGTTTAATCCGAGTGATGTAGGAGAATTCGTTTCTATTTTGGAAGTTCATATTGGTTTTCCTTGTGATACAATTGTCAAAATTCTTCTTAAAGGGAAAGGCATCGCTCCAAAACCCGAAAATTTGGTGGTTTCAATCGATAATTATCGGTTCCGACCATTTGCTTACCCCAAAGTTCCGATAACGTATGAAATGAATAGTTCGCGGCTCGATGGCGTAGATTCTATTCAATTTACACTCAAATTTAATCCTCGTGTATTTTATATCAAGAAAATACTCGCCGATGATTATTTTACCAAGACCGAGTTAAACTCGATAAGTGGGACCTTGAAAATCACGGGAAGTCCTTCGGATAGAAACAAAACCAAAGGCGTTGTTTGTATCTTGGAAGGAGATGTATATCTTGGCGACGAAAAGACTACTTTCCTGAGATTTACTGATGCAAAACTCTTTGGAAGTCCCAAAATAACTCTTCTGACAAATGATGGAAGTATAACAATCGACAGTGTTTGCGAAGCGGATTTGAGGCTGATTTCAAACGAACTTCTGCCCGATTTCACTCTTTTCGCTTCAGACGGCGAAATAATTTTTAGTGCTTCTCCAACACAAAAAATTAATGCTTGTGAGATCACTCTTTATAATCTTTTAGGTCAAAGTGTGTATAGGACACGACTAACTGGTATTCAAACGGGAGATTACAGATTAAAGCTTCCATTTGAAATAAAATCGGGAGTTTACTTGGCTACTGTTGTTGTAGATGGTATCCGTAGGACATATTACTTAGTAATTTTTGAATGATTTGTTTTAGATTAGTATAAATGCTTAATGAAGGCTTAATTTGTTTTGCTTTTAGTAATGGTTTTTGTAATTTAGTTTTTTTTTGTGATTGAAAAATGGACAAATATCCAAAGTTATTGTTGCCCGATATTCCAAATTTAATCGATTTGGATGTGTATCTTTCGAATGGTGGATTCGAAGCCTACCGCAAGGCAATTCAGCGGACACCTGATGAAATAATCAACGAAGTAAAAAAATCGGGTTTGAGAGGAAGAGGGGGAGCCTGCTTTCCTACAGGCTTGAAATGGTCTTTTATGCCTAAGTCCAACAATGTTCCAAAGTATTTATGTGTAAATGGTGATGAATCCGAGCCAGGTTCCTTCAAGGATAGGCAAATATTCGAATTTAATCCCTTCCAACTTATCGAGGGGATTTTAATTGCTGGTTATGCAATGGGAATTACTACTGCTTACATTTATATCCGCGGCGAATATCACAAGTGGATTGATTTGATGCAAAAAGCTTTGGATACCGCATATTCCCGGGGCTTCGTCGGACCAAAAATGAGGGAAACCTTTGGCAATGATTATTGGCTGAACATCTATATTCACAAGGGTGCTGGTGCTTATATTTGTGGCGAAGAAACTGCTCTTATGAATTCTATTCAGGGGGACCGGGGTTATCCTCGGTTCAAACCGCCATTCCCAGCCCAAAGGGGTCTTTGGGGTTATCCAACAACTATTAATAATGTCGAAACAATTTCTGCTGTGCCCCCGATTATAAGAATGGGTGGAGAAGAGTATGCAAAAATTGGTGCCCAAAAACATCCGGGAACATTGTTGTTTGGAGTTAGTGGGCATATAAACAAACCCGGTGTTTACGAATTGCCGACAGGTACACCATTGAAAGAAATTATTTATGAACATTGCGGTGGCGTTTGGAAAGACAAGAAATTGAAAGCGGTTATTCCCGGTGGTTCATCTATGCCACCTTTGACGGCAGAAGAAGCAGAAGTTGCGCTGATGGACGAGGAGTCGCTCCAAAAGTTTGGAACTCATATTGGCACAGGTGGTATTATTGTTATGGACGAAGATACTGATATAGTCAAAGTTACTTATAGAATTGCACGATTTTACCACCATGAATCTTGTGGGCAATGTACACCTTGCCGTGAGGGTTGTGGGTGGATGGAAAAGATGCTCAAACGAATTGTAGAAGGTGATGCAACATCGAAGGATTTAGATTTGCTTTATTCAGTTGCCTCGAACATAGAAGGTAATACAATTTGTGCTCTTGGCGACGCAGCCGCCTGGCCTGTAAAAGGGTTTTTAACCAAGTTCCGAGAGGATTTTGAGAAAAGGGTAAAGCCATCGCGTGAATTTGTTGCTCCAAACATTGTTCACGGTAAAAGGGGTAGTGCACAGCTGCTGATTGAAAAACGTAATTAGCCGTGTCGGATGTGCATTATGTCGCCATCTTGGACGATGTAATCTTTTCCTTCGAGATGGAAAACGCCCTTTTCCTTGCATTTTGCAAAGGAGCCTAATTCTTTGAAATCATCGAAATGGACTACTTCGGCTCGTATAAACTTATTGAAGAAATCGGTGTGAATTACGCCTGCGGCTTCTTGGGCTGTCATTCCTTTTCGGATAGTCCAAGCACGGCATTCATCTTCGCCAACGGTGAAGAAGGATTGTAAACCCAGCAAATCGTAGGTGCTTCGCAATAAACGCGTGAGAGCAGATTCTTTCAAACCATACTCTTTCATAAATTCTTCTCTTTCGTTTTCGGGCAATTGCATTATTTCTTTTTCTATTCTTGCAAAGAAGGGTTCAATCCTTGTTCTTTTGCCCGAAAATTTTTGATTTAAATCCGAAATAATGTCGTTGGCAATATCTATTTGGCTATCGGAAAGATTTATTGCGATAACAAGTGGTTTCATTGTCAGAAGTTGGTAATTTTTTTGCAAAAGTTCTTCATCCTTTGTCAATTCAATTTCGCGGAGTGGGATTCCGTCCTGCAATGTATTATGCCAACGTTTCAAAATTTGCTGATTCTTTTGAATTTCCTCTTTGTTTTTGGCTCGGCTAAATTCTTTTTCGAGTTTTTCGAGTCGATTTTCGATGAATGATAAATCGAAAATTGTTGTGTCTTCGATAAAAGTATTGATGTCTCTTTCGATGTCAATAGTCTCGTTTATATGAGGAATCGAAGGGTCTTCGAAGCCNCGAATAATAAGAATGAAAGCATCATAAATTTTTGCAGCCACAGAGAATTTNGAATTATAAGTGGAAATTTCTGGATTGGAGCTTCCCATAAAGTCATCAACTTCGAGCGTTGCATTCACTTTGCGGCGAGGATTGAATATGGCTGTTAAAAAGTCTAATCTTTCGTCGGGTATTTTGATGACCGAAAACGAAGATTTGCTTTTGGAATGCTCTGCCGAAGTTCCTTCGTCGGAGCTTAATGATTCAAAAAAAGTAGTTTTTCCTGAATATGGTAAACCAACTATGCCTATTTTCATTTTCTTAAAAATAATTTATAGATTTTCAAAATTAATAATTATTTGAGATTTATTTGACGATTTAAAATATATCATATAACTAATCGTTTATGTTTTTTTAGATTTTTATTAGGAGTTTTTAATGGAACATTTAACAAGGCAAACGTTTATTGAAAAAGTTTTCGATTTCGAAAACAACGAGGAATGGGTTTTCAAAGGGAAAAAACCTGCAATTATCGACTTTTANGCAGATTGGTGNGCACCTTGCAAGATTGTTTCTCCGATTCTCGAAGAACTTGACCGTGAGTATCAGGGTTTGATTGATTTTTATAAAATCGATACAGACCAGGAACAGGAACTTGCCGCTATGTTTGGAATTCGCTCTATCCCGACGATTTTGTTTATTCCTGTTGACGACCAACCAAGAATTGCAGTCGGGGCGATGCCGAAAGATGTTTACGAGAAAGCAATCGAAGACTTGTTTAAATTGAAGAAGCCCTTGATTCACTAACAATGCAAGAAATTTTCGCAATAATTAGGAGAGCTTTGCTCTCCTTTTTCTTTTTTAACTTTTTTATTTGGTTATTTTCAAATGATTTATTAATTTGCAACTCTTTAATTTTTATGTTTAACAAATTATAATGGAAAAACGGAGGTTTCTGGATGACTGAAACTACTATTAGCCAATTAGAAAATGTAGAACCAGTCGATAACACACAATTTGAATCTGCAATGAAAGTTCCAACCAAGCCAAGCGTTCCCGCAAATCTTTTGGATATGAATTTTAGCGACCTTGAAATCGATGAAAAAACATTTTCTGAACTTATCGAAANGAATTTCAAGGACATTAAAGAAGGTCAATTGATTCGCGGTAANATTGTCGATATNACNAAAGATGAAGTTTTTGTAGACCTTGGCTTTAAAAGCGTTGGGGTTATTCCTCGGAGTGAATTGTTGAATTCTGAAACATTAAAGATTGGTGACCAGATTGATGTTTTCGTCGAGGCTCTGGAAGATAGCCAAGGTAGGGTTTTGCTTTCCCGCAAGAGAGCCGATTTTATGAGAATCTGGCAGGAGATAAACCGAATCTATGAGAATCAGGAAGTTGTTCCTGTTAGAATTTTGCGGAGAATTAAAGGTGGAATGGTAGTAGACCTTCTCGGGGTCGAGGCTTTCCTACCCGGCTCGCAAATCGATATCCGCCCTGTTCGGGATTTTGATTCTTGGGTTGGTAAAACCTTGGATGTTAAAATTGTAAAAGTAAACCATCCAAACGAAAATGTTGTTGTTAGCCATAAAGTCATTCTCGAAGAACAACTAAAAGACCAGCGCGAGGCTTTGCTATCGAAATTAGAAAAAGGATTGGTGCTCGAAGGCGTTGTGAAAGCCATTGCCGATTTTGGTATTTTCGTCGACCTTGGTGGTGTTGATGGTTTGGTGCATATTACGGACTTATCTTGGGGAAGAGTTACCCATCCAAGCGAAGTTGTCGAACTGGACCAAAAAGTCAAAGTTGTTGTTTTGGATTTCGACCCNGATAAGAAGAGAATTTCTTTGGGAATGAAACAGCTTACACCACATCCGTGGGATTCAATTGGCGACAAGTATGAGAAAGGTACCAAAGTTCGCGGAAAAGTTGTCAGTTTGACCGATTATGGCGCATTTATTGAGATCGAAAAGGGGATCGAGGGGTTGATTCATATCAGCGAAATGTCTTGGACACAACACGTCAAACATCCTTCGCAAGTTGTTTCTCTTGGGCAAATTGTCGAGGCCGTTGTTTTGAATATAGATAAAGAGGAGCGGAAGTTGGCTCTTGGTATGAAACAACTTGAACCAGACCCTTGGGAAGAACTTGCCGAAAAATATCCGGTTGGTTCACGCCACAAAGGTATTGTTCGCAACATCACCAACTTTGGTGTGTTTGTTGAACTCGAACCCGGTGTTGATGGACTTATACACATTAGTGATTTATCGTGGACAAAGAAGATTCGCCATCCCGGTGAGTTTGTAAAGAAAGGCGAAGAGTTGGAAGTTGTGGTTCTAGCAGTAGATAAGGAACAACGAAGAATTGCTCTTGGACACAAGCAAATTCAAGAGGACCCGTGGGATTACTTTGAACAAAAGTATAAAGTTGGAACTCTTACCGAAGGCAAAATTGAACGCATCATCGAAAAAGGTGTTATTGTTGAGTTGCCCGATGGCGTAGATGGTTTTGTTCCAGTGTCTCAGCTTTCATTTGCACCTGTCCGAGTGATTAGCGATTACTTCAAGATTGGGGACCGTTTACCCTTGCGTGTTGTTGAGTTCGAAAAAGCCTCGAAGAAGATTGTCTTGTCCGCTGTCGAAGCGTTACGGACAATGGATCAGGCTGCAATTGATGCATACAATGCAGAACACCCAGTTCCGAATGCTGATAAAGTTGTTATAGATACTTCCCGAAGTTACTTCGATTCTTCCGAAGCTGCGGATTACGAAGGTATCGAAACCAAGTTGCAACCCGACGAACATATATCGAGTGCGCTTTATCCTTCGCTTGTTACTTCATACACTGTGCCTCCCGCAGAACCGAAAGATGAACCAATAATTCCCAAGACCGAGGNAACAGCCCAAGTTCAAACTTCAGAGAGCGAACAACCATCCCAATCTGAATCTTTGAATGTCGAAACCACGGCTGAATCGCAAGTTGAATCTGGGGAAGTTTCTGTTGAATTTGATTTAGAGCTCAAACCCGAAACACCTGAAAGTGAAGATAAAGAGCCACAACAGTAATTTTAACATATATAATAATAAGGCTATTCNAACCATTTCGGTAGCCTTTTGCTTTTTAAAAAAATGTTGATTTCGCTTAACAGTAAGGTTGCTATTGTGTGTGGTGCTTCCCAAGGAATTGGGAAAGCCATTGCTTACCAATTTGCTTTCGCGGGAGCCAAGGTAATTCTCCTTGCCCGAAACGAAGAAAACCTCTCCAAAAACGTTTTTGAATTAAGGCAAAAAACAGGGATTGAGCATTCGTATATTTGTTGTGACATTTCAAATCAAAATGATTTGGAATCAAAGGTTAAACATATACTTGAACAAAATCAATCGATAGATGTTTTGGTGAATAATACCGGTGGACCCGCCCCGGGAAAGTTGACCGATGCAGAGTTGGATGATTTCCAAAAAGCTTTTGCACAGCATATTCTTTCCGCTCAGCTATTGGTTAAATTGCTTTTGCCCGGTATGATTTCCAAGAATTTTGGAAGAATAATAAACATCGTTTCTGTTGGGATGCGGCAACCAATTGACCATCTTGGTGTATCTAATACTATTCGCGGAGCAATGGGCAGTTGGGCAAAAACTCTTTCGCGCGAAGTGGCTCCTTATGGGATTACGGTTAATAATATTTTGCCGGGTTATACAGCGACGGAACGATTACAATTTCTGCTGGAGCAAACCGCTTTCCGCAATAATACTTCCTATGATATGGAATTGAATAAAATTCTCGAAAGAATTCCTGCGAAAAGACTTGGTAGCCCCGATGAAATTGCTTATCTTGCAACTTTCTTAGCATCCGATTATGCAAGTTACATTAATGGTGCAAGCATTCCTGTTGATGGTGGCTTTTTATCTTGTGTTTAGTATTTTAAATAAAAAGGAGTTTTTATGGAAAATATTCTTAAACGGCTCAAAGAGGATAAGGTTACTTTTGTTAACCTTCAGTTTGCCGATATTCTTGGCACTTTGAAAGAAGTTACTATCCCTGTTTCGAAGATAGAGGATTCGTTGCGTTATGGCACTTGGTTCGATGGCTCTTCGATAGAGGGTTTTGCTCGAATACACGAAAGCGACCTTTACTTGAAGCCAGACCTTTCGACTTATGCAATTATTCCTTGGCTTTCGAAAGGCGAAGACCGAACTGCGCGCTTCATTTGCGATATCTATAAGCCTAATGGGGAACCATTCGAAGCCGACCCTCGGTATATTTTGAAGAAAATCCTCGAAGAAGCACAGCAATTGGGCTTCCAATATAATCTTGGTCCCGAAGTTGAGTTTTTCCTTTTCAAGATGAATGATTCAAAACATCAACCAATTGACAATCGAGGCTATTTCGACCTCGCAGGTGAATTTGCACAGGAGATAATGCGAGAAATCACCAAGAATCTTGAATATTTTAACATAGAAGTAGAGGCTACCCATCACGAAGTTGCTATTGGGCAATTCGAAGTTGATTTTCGTTATGGNGANGCACTTTCGACTGCCGACCGAGTTCTCACCCTGCGTGCAACAGTTAAAGCNGTTGCCCAGAAGTACAATCTAATTGCCTCGTTTATGCCCAANCCAATATTGGGAATTAATGGCTCGGGTATGCACGTTCACCAAAGTCTTTACGATATTGAAGCAAAACGCAATGCTTTCTTCGANGATAAAGATAAATACAATCTTTCGCCCGTAGCATATTCATTTATTGCGGGGCAATTGAAGTATGTGAAGGAAATATGCGCAGTGTTGTGCCCAACGGTAAATTCTTACAAGAGATTAGTTGCTGGATACGAAGCTCCCGTGTATATTTCTTGGGCGAGAATTAATCGTTCAGCACTGATAAGAATTCCAAAGTGGTTCGAAGAAAAGAAAGAATCTGCACGAATTGAGCTTCGCTGTCCAGACCCTTCGACAAATCCTTACCTTGCCTTTGCTGTAATGCTTTCGGCTGGGTTGGATGGAATTAAAAACAATATTCAACCCCCAGAGCCAATCGAAGAGGATTTATACCACTTTAGTAATCATCAACTCGAGGAGCTTCATATCGAAACACTGCCATCCTCGCTATTCGAGGCTATTGAGTATTTCCGCCAAAGTNAATTGTGCAGAAAAACTCTGGGTGATGTTCTTTTCCGCCGATACATTAGAATTAAAGAGCGAGAATGGAATGATTTTAAAATCCAAGTTACTGAGTGGGAAGTTCAGCATTATCTCGACATTTAAACAAGCGTTGTGAAAAGCAAATTTAAAAACTTAGTTCCTATTTATATTTCGATTTTAGTTGTATTAGCATTTGTTTTTTACAAACCAGTTCTCTCTTATCAATTTGTTTGGGACGATACGCAACTATATATAAATCCAAGCAAAATCCCGCCCGACAATCCTTTTGATAAGGTCTTCGAGAATTTCATTCCCCAAAAAGACAAGATGTACATCCCAGTTACTTATTTCTTTTGGTCTTTGATTAGTNCTGTTGGCGGAGTTGATAATGGAAATTTTAATCCTTTCCCTTTTCATCTTCTAAACCTTCTACTGCATATTTTAAATTCTATTCTTGTCTTTTTGCTTTTCAAAAGATTGCTGAACGATGACTTTTGGGCTTTTGTCGGGGCATTTATCTTTTCGCTCCATCCAATACAAATAGAATCGGTGGCGTGGATTTCGGAGGCTCGGGGGCTTTTGTCAACTTTTTGGGGTTTGCTTGCGTTATTGATTTATCTTCAGAATTCAAAGAAAGGAATTAAAATTGTTGCTTGCTTGGTTTTGCTTTCGCTTTCGATTTTGTCCAAACCAAGCGGTATAGTCTTCCCGCTTATCATTGTGTTATTGGACTGGTTCTGGAACAACATAAAAAACCCAGTCGATTTGTTGAAAAGGAATGTCTTTTACTTGTTGATAACTTTGCCGTTCATTTTTATTTCGTTTCAAGGTGAAGCAACCAAGACTATTTCGTTCGAAATTCCAATTCTTTGGCGACCCATTGTTTGGATTAATTCGCTGGGCTTCTATTTGGAAAAATTTTTCATTCCTTGGAACCTTTCCCCGGGGTATGGCTTGACTTTCAATTTTTTAAAAAACAATCCAATTTATTTCTATTCAATTTTGGTTGGCTTGGTTGCCGTTGTTCTTGGTTTTGTAATTAAAAGAAGGGAATACTGGTTTGGGCTTCTTTTGCTTTCGCTTGGCTACTTGCCTGTATCGAATTTAGTGACTTTCTATTACCAATATTGGTCGACTGTTGCCGACCGATATGTTTATTTTTCGGTCATTGGATTGGCATTTTTAATTTCCTACCTTGCTTCTTTGTATTTGAAAAAATACAGAGCTTATTATTTAATTGGTTTGGGTGTTATATTCTTCTTGGTTTCGCAAAAAGAAATTTCCAAGTGGCAAGATGAGTTTTCACTTTGGCAGGACTGCATCGAAAAATACCCCGAACGCATTCCACATCCATACTTAGGGCGGGGAATGATTTTTGAATCGCAGGGGAATTTATATTCCGCTTTGAATGATTATTCCAAAGCAGTTAATATTGATTCATCATATTATTTTGGATATTACAATCGTGGAAATATAAATCTCGATTTACGCAGGTATTCCGAGGCGATTAAAGATTTTACACGTGCAATTCAATTGAATCCAAATTATGTCAATTCTTACGTGAATCGTGGATTATGCTATTTGGAATTGGGCGAATATAGGAATTCAATTGAAGACTTTACCAAGGCATTGGCATTGGATTCCCTGCAAGCAGATGTTTGGTATTCCCTTGGCGATGCCTACTTTTCCAACAAAGACTATTCTCGTGCATTGAGTTGTTATCTTAAAGCCAAAGATTTAGGTTTGACCGAAAAAGATTTGCTCGAAAAGATTGAGCAAGCGAAAAAAGCCACAAGCCAATACCAATAGACATCGAATGTATTTGATAAACCAGATGTCTTTCCACATTCTATTTTTCACTTTTTTGTTCTCTTACCCGAATCCCGAAAAAAAATTTGTTACTTCATAATTTTTTGTTAATTTAGTAATGTCATTATTCACTTGGAGGATTTATGAAAAAAAATATGGGTTCTTTCGACCGGACTTTAAGGATTATCTTGGCGATAGTCCTTGCTTTATTGATTGCCTTCGGGCAGCTAAAAGGTTTGGGGGCAATAATATTTGGCATAATCGCTGTAATTTTCGTCATAACTGGACTAATCGGAGTTTGCCCCTTGTATTATCCTTTTAAAATTAACACAGCAGGGAAAGAAAAAGAAGAAAAACCTTCCTAATTTCTTTTTACAATACATCATAAAAGGAGGGAAAAATGAAAATCCTTTTGCTTTTCCTTTTTGTAGTCTTTTTGAAAGGGGATAGTATGAATCTGAAAATTTATAGTTCTGCATTCGAAGATGGGGGGATGATACCATCGAAATACACTTGCGATGGTGCAGACATTTCCCCTCCTCTTGCGTGGTCTGGACTTCCCGAGGGCACAAAGTCGATTGCTATTATCAATGACGACCCTGATGCTCCAATGGGGACTTGGGTGCATTGGGTGATTTACAACATTCCGCCCACTGCCAAAGGACTCGCCGAAGATATTAAACGAGTGGAGAAACTTCCCGATGGAACTTTGCAGGGGAAGAATAGCTGGGGAAGGATTGGTTATGGTGGACCTTGCCCTCCCGGTGGCACTCATCGCTACTTCTTCAAAATTTTCGCACTCGACAAGATGCTGAACTTGAAACCCGGCGCCACGAAAGAGGAGCTACTTACCGCTATGAAAGGTCATATTCTTGCACAGGCTCAGTTCTATGGGAAATACTCAAGGAAAAGGTAAGGCTGTTTCTTCCAAAAAATATTTCGATTACTTTCTTTTAGGATTTTGGTATTTATTCCGACTCGCATTCTTTTTGCTCGTGATGTTTATGGTGCTTTTCCTTTGGACAGAAGATTTTTTCGATTATACTCAATGGGATTTACCGCTTGGGTTGCAGCTTCTTGGCTTTGTGGGTTTAATGGTTGGGATGATACTACTGTTTTTCCGACCCAAATATTCTGGATGGGTCATAATAGCATCTTCTTTATTTTTCTGGATAGTTACCTTTGTTTTTCGCAATAGTTACTGGCTGGGATGGTTCTTTTTGGTTTTCCCCTTTTCTGGATTGTTGATTATAATCTTGCAAAGAATTGAAAGCTTAAGTTCAATTATTACCAAACGGGGTCGAAGCCGTTAGAAAAGCAAACTCAATTTATTCAACCTAAGCATTTTCGTGGCAGACACATAGGTCTGCCCCTATGATGTTGATTATGATGTGTGTATGGTTGTAAATTGTGTTTTATTGTATGGGCGAATAATTATTCGCCCCTATTATTTGTTGGATTGACCGAAAACCTTTGTTCTTGACCCAAACGGGATACATTACAAAAAGACATCGGATGTTTGTGAAACATCCGATGTCTGAGATGGTTTTTGGTGCGACTTATAAACTATCCAAACAATGGAGCAAATTATGATTAATTTTTAAAGTTCAAGTGGATTGTAATGAGTAATAACCATTATCTCTTCAANAAACCGTATTCGTAAACTTTGGGTTC
>JGI24721J44947_10009298_pt1 | contig 12673 bp, 10 predicted proteins | sample YelNatPaOPGAMG01_FD_44947 | JGI IMG/M metagenome (IMG submission 44947)
ACAGGGGCTGCCATCGCGCAGTCCCTGCCGCCCGAATCTTTTTTCTTCCCTTGCTGCCGCATACTTGGCATGGAGGTTTTACTGCATGCGCTCTGTCTGCCTCGCTCTGGCTCTGCTGGTTCTTTCGTCCTCTGCCTTTGCCGCAAAGATCGTGGTCTTTCAGGAATCCGGATTCCCTACCGTGAACAGCCAGCCGGTGAGCGCCGCCACGTTGCGCGAGGCGCTCGGCCCCAACGCAACGTTTGCTGGCATCGCTGCACTGCAAAATCCAGCAACACTGGAGCACGCTCAATTGCTGGTGTTGCCGTATGGCTCTGCCGTGCCGGTGAGCGCGTGGAGCGGCATGCAAACCTACCTGAATCACGGCGGCCATCTACTTATTCTGGGCGGCAAGCCCCTATATGTACCCGTCACCGGCACACATGGGCATTTCAAGCAGGAGTTTGGGCAGGACACCTTTGGCCGCACGCTCGGTTTTGACCACATCTATGCAGTGCCCGTCACGAGCGGATCGCACTTTGAATGGCGCAGCGGCTATGGCTTTTTGCCGCAGGCCAGCGTGCAGGCCACAAAATACTATGCGGTCGCCGGACAGAATCTGGATGGGCTCGGCTACATGATTGCGCCCGGCGGCGACAAGGTGGCCGCGCCGGTTATCGTCTCAGACCATCTCTACGGAAAAGCCATGCAGGGCGCGCGCATTGTGGCGCTGGATTTCACACCCGCCCCGGACTACTGGGCGTCTCACGATGGCATCGCGCTGATGCGTGCGGCCGCGCTCTATGCCGAACAGGGCGCCACACAGTTCTGGATCGAAGCCCAATACTCCGCCATTCGCCCGGACGAAATTCCGCAACTCACGCTGCATCTGCGCCATCCTGAGCCTGCTTCCACATCGCCTGCAGCAGGCAGCGCCAGGGTGGAACTGCTCTCGCAGGGAAAAGTGCTTCGCACGGTTACGATTCCGATGCCGCTCGCGGCCAGTGTCGATGCGGTGATTCCCTTTCACCATGCATTGCCCGCGGGCTTCTACACGGTGAAGGCGACTTACTCGGTGGGAGGCCAGCCGCGCGAATTTTACGCAAACGGCTTTGTGGTGGAACAGCTTCAGGCGCTTGACCGGGGGCCAAGGCTCGGCGTGAACGGCAACTTTCTAAGCCTCAATGGCAAGCCGTTCTTCCCGGTCGGCACCAACTATTTCACAACAGAAAATAACGGATGGGACTTCTCTGGCCCGCGCAACGCGCTCGTGTGGGAGCATGACTTTGCCGATATGGAGCGCCACGGCGTCACCTTTGTGCGCACCGGCGTCTGGATGCCGAACACGAGCCTTATAGAACCCTCGACGGGCGGCGTGAAGGAGCGCTTTCTGCGGAACCTTGAGGCGTACCTCGCCGCCGCGCAGGCGCATCATATCGTCATCAATTTCAATTTCTTCTCAGCGGTGCCGCGCCATGCTTCGGCCTCGCGGCAAGCGGCCAATGGCAAGACCGTTCCGCCGCCGAATCCGTATCTCGACCCGGCCTCGGTGCGCATGGAACACGCATACGTCACCTCAATTGTGCGCCGCTTCGCGCAGGTGCCGTGGCTATGTTATGACCTGATCAACGAGCCGAGCTTTTCCAATCCGCTGGTGGTGTATCGCGGCAACGTGCCCAACGGCGACCCCATCGAGCTGCGCGATTGGGACCAGTGGCTCGCGCAGCGCTACGTCCATCTGGACGCGCTGGCGAAGGCGTGGTCCGTCACGCCGTCGTCGCTGGGCAGCTTCCGCAGCATTCCGCTGCCTACGCGCGACGACATGACGTGGACGCGCTACGGCAACCCCAACGAAGTGCGCGCGCTCGACTACAACCTGTTTGCGCAACAAAAGTTCTGGCAGTGGACGCATGACATGATTGCGGCGATTCGCGCGACCGGCAGCCGGCAACTCACCGATGTGGGCCAGGACGAAGGCGGCGTGACCAATCGCGTGCTCAACCAGTTCTATGCGACGAGCGGCGTCTCCTTCACGACCGATCACACCTACTGGCAAGACGACGCGCTGCTGTGGGATTCAGTGGTGGCCAAGTATCCCGGCATACCCAACATCACCGGCGAGACTGGCTACCAGCCCGTGGATGCGCCGAACGGCGCGTGGCGCTATGACGAGTTCACAGGGCAGGGCCTGGAAGAGCGCAAGTGGGCGCTGGGCTTTGCCGATGGCACCAGCGGCGCGCTGCAGTGGGACTGGGCGCGCGAGCCCTACTTTGGCATAGAGCGCAGCGACGGCTCCGCGAAGGTGTGGGAAGGCATGATGCGCGACCTGGGCCGCTTTGCAAAGCAGGCGGAGCCCTATGCCACCGGACTTCAGTTGCCGCAAGTGGCCATTGTGTTACCGCAATCGTTACAAATGTCGGTCTACAATCCGCAAGCGCTCACCGCGCAGCAGAATGCCGTGCGCGTGCTCTTCAACTATGACCGCGCTGCCGCCTATGCCGTCGGCGAGTACCAGATTCAGACGCTCGGCGATCCCAGGCTGATCATTCTGCCTTCGGCCTATGGGCTCACCCGCGCCGCGTGGCAGGCGCTCGAAGCGCATGTGCGCGCGGGAGCCACGCTGCTCATCAGCGGCCCCTTCAATGAGAGCCCGCATCTGCATCCAACGCATCGCGCAGCGTCGGTAGGGCTCGGCTATAAAAATGCTCCGCTGGAGCTGCGCAATCAGAGCTTCACCTTTCCTGGCGGAACGGTTCCGCTGGTCTATGCCGGAGACACGACGACCATTCTGCGGCGGGCCGAGCTGACCAGCCATCAGGACTGGAAGGAAGTGCCGCTCGGCAAGGGGCGCATCCTCTTCTCGGCGCTACCGCTGGAACTGAACACGCGCCTCGGCTCCGTGGCAAAGGTATATGCCTACGCGCTGCACACAGCCGGGGTCACGCCCGAATACACCACAACCGTTACAGATCCGGGCCTGCTCATCTGCCCCACGCTGCTGCCGCACGCCACGCTCTACGTGCTCGCCTCTGAGACAAATCAGACGCATATCGAGTTTCATGACGCACGCAGCGGCGCGACCTTCACCGGCACGCTGCCGCCGGGCCGCGCGGCGCTGCTGCTGGTGGGCACCAACGGAAAACTGCTGGCCAGCTATCACTGGCACGGCCACGAGTGAGTTCTGCTGCTGGCGGCACTCGCCGCCAGCACTTTTTGCTGAAAGGATTCTCATGCAACGCCTCCGCCTGTTCACTGCCCTCACACTGGGCGCATGCCTGCTGCCTTTTGCGCATGCGCAGCAACACGCCACTGTGACGGATACAAATTCCGCCCATGCCACGGCTTCCCCGGCGCTGCAAATCACGCTCGCCCCTGACGCGCCGGTGCTCTCCACGTTTATGGGCCTGGGCATTGAGTTTGATCCCTACCAGAATCCTCCGTCACCCGCACGCTGGAAGACGATTGAGCAGCGCGTCGCGTGGGCGCATCCCGGCTTCTTTCGCGTGATGTCGAGCGCGCAGGACTATTGCCTCGGCTTTGACGCGCAGGGCAAGCCTATCTTTGTGTGGCAGCACCCCAAAGCGGCCGCGCAAGCGCGGCTCAACAAGCTTTATGCCGTGCTCAACTTTGCGCAGCAGCACCACATCAGCGTTTATCTCGGCGAGTGGTCGCCGCCGGGGGCGCTCGGCATTCACAGCCCCGCTGACCCGCGCTGGCCGGCCATGATTGCAGACTTCGTCGCTTACCTCGTGCATGTGCGCCACTACACCGTCATCCGGCACTACATCTTTTTCAATGAGCCGAACGGGCAGTGGATGTGGCCGCATTCCGCGCCCGACTTTGATGCGTGGTCTACGGGCATTCGCCATCTGCGGCGCGACTTCAACGCGCTTGGCCTGCAACAGATTGCCATCGCGGGGCCAGACAACTCCGGCGACATGGCCTGGTTTGACCGCTCGGTGAAGGCGCTGCACAACGACTTCGGCGCATGGGAGATGCACATCTACGCTACCGATGCGCAGGTCTTTGGCGATCAGATCGAGACGCAGCTTGCACAGGCGCGGCAGACCATTCTGACCGATGACCCCAACGGCGCGAGCAAAGAGCGCTTCATTGCAGAGTCGGGCCTTGTCACCGGCAAAATTGAGGCTCTGGACCGCCAGCCGCGCGTGCGCACCTTTCAGTACGGCGTGGAGATGTCAGACTACGTGGCGCAGATTGCACGCGCCGGGTGGATGGGCGCCGACGCCTGGGACCTGGACGACGCCATGCACGGCGACGGCCACGGCATGCTCAAGCTGTGGGGCTTCTGGAACTCCTCGCCAGACGCGAGCATGGCCATTCGTCCGTGGTTTTACACGTGGTCACTGATGTCGCGGCTCTTCCCTGCGGGTGCGCAAATCGTAGCGATTCACAGCACGCCCGCTCCGCCGCGCTTCCGCGTCACCGCTGCACACTGGAGCAGCAATGCCGTCCCAGAGACCGCCGTGATGCTGGTGAATGACAGTGACGCGCCGCGCACCGTGGCGCTCTCGCTGCCCGGCCTCAAGGGCCGCGCGCTGACAATCTACCGGTACTTCCGCTACGACCGCCCAGCGAACGCCGCCGGACTGGCCGTGCCCGCCGCGAGCATCCGCGCCAGGCGCAAGGATGAGCCGCTCACGCTGCACCTGCCCTCAGCCGGGGTGGTGTTTGTGACAACCGCGGATGCGGAAGCAGTGCCATAGCAAGAGCATGATCCCGTTTCCTGTTTCATCGTGACGACGGCTCAGCCGCACATCACTTCCCGGCACTTATCTTCAGGCCGCAACCCCCTGTGCAGCGCGGCTTTCGCCGCTCGAACCACAACGATAAATGGGCCCCTGCCTCGGCATGACCGCGTTGCGGTGTTAACTTGAGGCGGGGGAAGCAGATGGAACTGAATGTGGCGAGCGTACGCGCATACCTCAAGGCTGGATACTCCGCAAAGAAGAGCCTGCGCGCGGGTGGATGCCTGCTGATAGCGCTCACCGCTCTCGCCATGGCGCGCCCGGCCCAGGCCGTGGTGCATGCGTCGCTGCTCATGGATGCGCGCTCGGGCAAGGTGCTGTATGCGTATCACGCGAATGAACGCACGCATCCTGCCTCGCTGACAAAACTGATGACGCTCTATCTCACCTTTCAGCGACTGCAAGCCGGACGCATGAGGCTCGACGAGCGCCTGCACATCTCTCCGCATGCAGCTGGGCAGCAGCCTTCGAAGATGTGGCTGCGCGCGGGTGGCACCGTGTCGGTGAGAAGCTGCATCCTTGGTATTATTTCGCACTCGGCCAACGATGCCGCCGTGACCCTCGCCGAGGGCATGGCTGGCACCGAATGGCGCTTTACGCGCCTGATGAATGAGCAAGCACGCAGGCTGGGAATGACTCACACCATTTTCTTCAACGCCTCGGGGCTGCCCGACGGCCGCCAGTGGACGACCGCATACGATATGGCCAAACTGGCCCGCGCACTCATCTACACCTTTCCGCAGTACTACCATTTCTTCGACGTGCACGCGTTTCGCTATCAGGGGCGCACGCTTTACAGCTATGACCGTCTGCCGCTGGAATACACGGGGGTTGACGGCATGAAGACCGGCTACATCAACAGTTCCGGCTTCAACATCGTGACGTCGGCGGTTCGCAATCACCGTCGCCTCATCGGTGTTGTTCTAGGCGGCGCCACGGCACACTCCCGCGACTTACAAATGATTGCCCTGCTCAATCGCGGCTTTCGCTCTCCGCTGCTGACGGCGCACGTTACGAGTCATCCCCGCCTCGTGCACCATCGCCCCGCGAGAAAGGTACTCGCCAGTCTCCCTGAGAATCCGAACCAGACGGGAGACAACACCTGGGTGATTCAGGTGGGAGGTGGCTTTCGTTCTGCCTATCAGGTGCGCCGGGTACTTCATAGCGCGCGGCTTTCAGCGCCCTCTTTGATGCATCACGGGCATGCCATTGTCGTGCTGCTTCGCGGCCGGCAGTATCGCGCACGCTTCGCTCATCTCAGCCGGATCAGCGCCTTTGAGGCCTGCTCCGCGCTTCGATCGCGGCGCTTCACCTGCCGCATTCTCAGCCACGCGCCCGAGCGTCCGCAATACATGGCCTCCACCGCCGAAGGAGCGCCCGCGAAGGCGCACTGATCGCAAGCTGGCCTGCTCGCCGTTGCGCGATGGCCCTCGCATTGCGGTCCACGCAACCTGAGCTGCCTGCAATCCAAGTTGCAGCCGCGGCCTGCGACGAATAAAGTGAAAATAGTTCGACCGGCCCAGCGCCGGACGAATGGCTCTGCCTGGCGGGAGTAGTTCAGTGGCAGAACGTCAGCTTCCCAAGCTGAATGTCGCCGGTTCGATCCCGGTCTCCCGCTCCAAATGCTTTTCGGTCACGGGCCATTCCGCCTTTGATCTCCCGCTAGAAAATCCTCAGCCAGGCCAGCAGCGATACGGCTGCCAGCAGCACACCGATACCGGTGCAGGCGTAGTAGCCCCACTCGCGGCTCCAGGGCCAGCGCGGAATTGACCCGAGGAACATCAGCGAGAGCACGATCAGCAGGAACGTAAGCAATTCAACTTCTCCTCAATCTCTGCCCGCGGCGTGGCGAGCGGGAGCTTCTTGAGTGGCCCCATCTTCAAAGTATCGTCTACTGGATGCGGCGGGCAATGGCCGGGATGTCCGTCGTGCCGTGCATCCCGTCTGACGGCTTCATCGGCAGAGGCCGTCCCATGCTTCTGTCAGCCGCCGGCCTCGATGCGCGCCCGTGCCTCGGCGAGCGCGTCCAGCATCATTTCGCGGGTCAGCTTGCCGGTGTTGGTGTTCTGCAGGCTGGGGTGGTAGCTGGCCATCAGAAACCGTTCCCCGGGAATGGCGTAGCAGACGCCGTGGCCAAACTGCAGCTCGCCCCGCCGCGCGATCTGCCCCGTGCGCAGGAGGTGCCCGACGATGCCGTCAAAAGCAATCTTGCCGAGCGCAAAGACCACGCGCACGCGCGGCAGGGCGGCGATCTCCTCATCGAGATAAGGCGCGCAGTTGGCCAGCTCCGTGGGCAGCGGCTTGTTGCCGGGCGGCGCGCAGCGGCCCACGGCGGTGATCCATGCATCCAGCAGCCGCAGGCCGTCGCCGCGGTGCGTCGCTTTGGGCTGCGAGGCAAAGCCTGCCTCATACAGCGCGGGATAAAGGAAGTCGCCCGAACCATCGCCGGTGAAGGGCCGGCCCGTGCGGTTGGAGCCATGCGCGCCCGGCGCCAGGCCCACCAGCAGCAGCCGCGCCCCGGGGTCGCCGAACGAGGGCACGGGCTTGCCCCAGTACTCCCACTCAGACCACATGCGGCGGCGCTTCCGGGCCACCTCTTCGCAATATTCGCGCAGGCGCGGGCAGCGCTCGCAGCTCACCACGAGCTGCTCCAGCGCGGCCAGCGCCTGGGGCAAGGGAGACGGCCTGGCAGAGGCGCGGGCAGGCGTCACGGCGAGATTGTTTTGGGCTTTGGCTTGCGAAGCGCGGCGGGCAGGCATCACACAGATTGTAGCGGTCATAGGCACCGATGGCCTCGGGCCGCCGGCGCCCGGTAGACTGGTGGCCGCCTTTCATCCATTCAAATTTCTTCTGTTGAGGTGTTGCTGCATGTATCGCTCTTCTCGTCTTTTGTGGCTGGCCGCCGCCGTACTGGTGGCCGCTACCGGATGCAACCACAAACAGAACTCCGCGCCGATGACCAACAACACCAAGCCTGCCGTGCCCAGCCCCGGGCAGAGCGGCGCCAGCGCCACGGCGTCGGCGGTCGGCTCCACCAAAATCAACGGCGAGCCGGTCGTGCACCTCAGCCGCCAGCAGGTGGGCAATGATGCGCAGTTTCTGGGCATGACGGTGATTCCGGGCCGCGGTATGAACGTCTTTCAAATCACGGCCTACGTACCGGGCCAGGGCAAGGTGCAGTTGCTGGCCTCGCCGCCGCTGGCCAAGGCCGCCAGCATGATGAACGGCCAGAAGATGGACAAGTACGGCGCGGCCAGCTACAGCTTTGGCGGAGCCTTCCTGATTCCCTACCCCAACCGAATCTTTGGCCAGTACTCGGCCAAAAACCACACCGTAACCGCCTACTGGCACGGGCAAAAGCTGGTGCTGCCGGCCAATGCCGGCAACGCCGCCATGCATGGGCTGATTCTCAGCTCAAAGGTGCAAAACGTGCAGGTGCTCAAGACGGCCGGCGGAGAAACACTGGTGGGCACCCTCAACGCCCGCCGCTTTGGCGGCCGCTGGCCATCAATGACCGATCTGCAGTTCCACATTGCGCTGACCGGCGACGCCATCGACGTAAAAATCACGGCCACCAACGCCGGGCCCAAACCGGAACCCATGTCGATTGGCTGGCATCCATACTTCCGCCTGCTGAGCGGCGACCGCGCCCAGGCCCGGCTGTATGTTCCGGCCACCGAGCGCGCCACGGTCAACAACTATAAGGAAGAGAAACCGACCGGCAAGCTGGTCGCGGTCAAGGGCACGCCCTATGACTTCAACACGCCAGGCGGCCGGCCGCTGGGCAGCACCTCTCTCGATGACAGCTTCACCCACCTGGAGCGTACCAACCACGCCGTGGACGTGCGCCTGAGCGACCCGGCGGCGCACTATGGCATGGAGGTGATGGCCCTCTCGCCCCAGATTCGCGCCGTGCAGATCTACTCCCCGTCGAGCCAGAAGTTTCTGGCCGTGGAGCCGCAGTTCAACCTGGTGGACCCCTTTGGCAAGGAGTGGCATGGCCAGAACACCGGCATGGTGACGCTGCCGGCCAGCGCCTCGGTGACTTGGCACGTGCGGCTGCACCTGTTCACGCCCAAGGGCAAGTAAGCGGGTCAGCGGGTCAGCCATCGGATGAGAGTTTGCTTGCTGACTTGCTGACTCGCTGACTCGCTGCCCGCCCGCAAGCCATTGATTCCATTTGCCCTACCTTCCTGCATCCTTTTGCCGATTTAGACCATCAGATAAGTTGACAAGAACTCACTCAAGGTGCGANGCTAGCTCTACCAGCCTCAGCACCAAACGGGTTTGCATACAGGAAGCAGGGAGAGAGCAATGGCAAAGATTATTGGAATTGACCTCGGAACCACCAATTCCGTGGTGGCCGTCATGGAAGGCGGCGAACCAAAGGTGATCGCCAACGAAGAGGGCGGCCGCACCACGCCTTCGGTCGTGGGTTTTACCAAGAGCGGCGAGCGTCTGGTCGGCCAGGTGGCCAAGCGCCAGGCCATCACCAATCCTGAGAACACGATTTACTCCATCAAGCGCTTCATGGGCCGCCGTTACAACGAAGTGAACGACGAGATGAAGATGGTGCCCTACAAGGTCAAGCAGCAGGGCGACCACATCGTCGTCGAGGCGCAGGGCAAGGACTACACCGCGCCGGAAGTCTCGGCCATGATTCTGCAGAAGCTCAAGAAGGCCGCCGAAGACTACCTGGGCACCTCGGTGATGGAAGCCGTCATCACCGTGCCGGCCTATTTCAATGACGCGCAGCGCCAGGCCACCAAGGACGCCGGTAAGATCGCCGGGCTCGACGTCAAGCGCATCGTCAACGAGCCGACCGCCGCGGCGCTGGCCTATGGCCTCGACAAGAAGAAGGACGAAACCATCGCCGTGTATGACTTTGGCGGCGGTACGTTTGATATCTCCATTCTGGAAGTGGGCGAAGGCGTCATTGAGGTCAAGTCGACCAACGGCGACACGCACCTGGGCGGCGACAACCTTGACCAGAAGATTGTGGACTGGCTCATCGACGAGTTCAAGAAGGACGAAGGCCTCGACCTGCGCGCCAAGGGCAACGAAATGGCCCTGCAGCGCCTCAAGGATGCCGCCGAGCGCGCCAAGATCGAGCTTTCGACCGCGCTTGAAACCGAGATCAACCTGCCCTTCATCACGGCGGACGCGACCGGCCCCAAGCACCTCGTCAAGAAGCTGACCCGCGCCAAGCTGGAGCAGCTCGTCGAAGACCTGCTGCAGCGCTCCATTGAGCCCTGCAAGCGTGCCATGGCCGATGCCGGCGTGGACGCGAGCAAGATTGACGAAGTGGTGCTGGTGGGCGGACAGACCCGCATGCCCCGCATTCAGGAAGTGGTCAAGCAGCTCTTCGGCAAGGAGCCCCATCGCGGCGTGAATCCCGACGAAGTGGTAGCGATTGGCGCGGCGGTGCAGGCCGGCGTGCTGGCCGGTGAGGTCAAGGATCTGCTGCTGCTCGACGTGACTCCGCTGACCTTGTCGATCGAAACGCTGGGCGGCGTGGCGACGCCGATGATTCCGCGCAACACGACCATCCCGACCAAGAAGACGGAGACCTTCTCGACGGCGGCCGACAGCCAGACCGAGGTCGAAGTACACGTGCTGCAGGGCGAGCGCCCCATGGCCGGGCAGAACCGTACGCTGGGCAAGTTCAAGCTGAGCGGCATTCCTCCGGCTCCGCGCGGCATTCCGCAGATCGAGGTCACCTTTGACATCGATGCGAACGGCATTCTGAACGTGACCGCGAAGGACAACGCCACCGGCAAGGACCAGAAGATCACCATCACTTCTTCTTCGGGTCTGAGCAAGGAAGAGGTGGAGCGCATGGCCAAGGAAGCCGAGGCGCACTCAGCCGAGGACAAGGCCAAGCGCGACGAGATCGAGGCCCGCAACCAGCTAGACAACCTCGTCTACAACATCGAGAAGATGCTGAAGGAGAACGGCGACAAGGTTTCGGGCGAGGAGAAGGCCGAGGTCGAGACGGCCCTGGCCGACGCCAAGAAGACGCTCGAAGGCACTCCGTCGGCCGAGGAACTGAATGCGGCGCGCGAGAAGCTGACCGCCTCTTCGCACAAGCTGGCCGAGGCCATGTACAAGGCCAACGCCGCTGCCGGAGCACCCGCGGGCGAACCTGCCCCGGGCGAGCCGCAGGCAGAGCAGAAGAAGGACGAAGGCGTCATCGACGCCGAGTACGTGGACGTGGACGAGAAGAAGTAAGCCGCCCGCGCCACCAACCAGAACCACGAGCAAGCCTCCTGCGTAATAGACAGGAGTGGAAGCACGAAAGGGCGTCTCTGCAGAGACGCCCTTCGCATAACAGAATGCATCCGTTTCCCCGGAGCGAGCAGTACAGCAGTAGAAGGAGAAGTACCCGAGATGACCGACACGCTTTGGATGTGCGAGCAATTACGCGCCGGACAGGTCTACAACAAGGTGAGCTTCAACACGAAGAAGGAAGCCGAAGACTTCATCGCCAAGATGCAGAAGATGGAGCCCGATCTCTTCTGGCGCATCGAGCCGGTCGCCGCGAAGATGGTTTGGAACTGAATCGGATCAAAAGGAGCAATAGGGCTGGTGGAAACTACAAGCTTGTTTGTGCCTCCGGAACATCGAAAAGCGGGTTTTACATGCCCTTATTGCCAGGCATATGCGAAGCATTTTTGGGCGGATGCTTCTTATTGGGGCGACGGACTCTGCTCGATTAAAGAGCTCTCCGTGGCATTTTGTACCCACTGTGACCGTTACTCAATCTGGATTTCGGACATTATGGTCTATCCTGTGTCAGCCGTTGCACCCGCGGCCCACCCTGACATGCCGATGGCTATTCGAGAGGACTACGAAGAGGCTAGGGCTATTGCAGCCCGGTCTCCGCGTTCCGCCGCAGCGCTACTGAGACTCTGTATCCAAAAACTATGCAGAGTACTCGGCGAAAAGGGCAAAGACTTAAATTCTGATATAGCTGCACTGGTGGGCAAAGGTTTGCCGGTTTTGGCGCAACGCGCTTTGGATATCGTGCGGGTCATAGGAAATGAGCAGGTCCACCCTGGGACACTTGACGTCAGGGACGATCCTCAAGTGGCCATCGAACTGTTTAAGCTAGTGAACTTCATAGTGGACAATCAGATTGCACAACCAAAAGCCATACATGCCCTCTATGAAAGCCTTCCCGAAACTAAGAGAAAGCAAATTGAAGAGCGAGATCGTAAATCGGAGAAGGCGTAGCTTCGTTATCCATCCCGGCGAATTCCTGCGCGAGGACTTCATGAAGCCTCTTGGCCTCACGCAAGTCGCACTTGCGAATGCGCTGCATGTATCGGTGAATCAAATCTCTGCCATCGTGCGCGAGAAGCGTGGACTGAATGCGGAGATGGCACTCCGGCTAGGCCAATACTTCGGCATGACGCCGGACTTCTGGATGAACATGCAGTCACGCTACGACTTGGAAACAGCAAAAGACACTGCCGGGAGGCGGATCATGCGAGAGGTGAATCCCGGCCCACACCTGAAGCTGCAACCACACCAGGAGTCCGCCTAGCCCATGCCTGAAGGCAACGAAATCCATCGCTTCGCCGAGCGCCATGCCGCCGCGCTTGCGGGCGGGCGTGTCTCGGCGGACTCGCCCAATGGAGCCTTCCCCGACGCCGAAGTCCTGCATGGGCGCAAGCTGCAAGCCGTGGAGGCCTACGGCAAGCACCTCGGCTATGTCTTCGGGCGCGACATGATTCTGCACGTGCATCTCGGTATGTACGGCGACTTCCGGGAGGGCACGATGCCTCTGCCGCCCGAGAAGGGCGCGCTGCGACTGCGGCTCTGGAACAGAGCGAACTGGGTCGAGCTGCGCGGGGCAACCGACTGCTCCATTTTCGACGCGGAGAAGTGGCAGGCGCTGCTCGCCCGCCTGGGGCCAGATC
>JGI24721J44947_10009302_pt1 | contig 12670 bp, 9 predicted proteins | sample YelNatPaOPGAMG01_FD_44947 | JGI IMG/M metagenome (IMG submission 44947)
CACACCTATGAAAACAGAAAGTTGTCCATGAGCCCTCATTAAATCCATTATCCAATGAGTTAAATCTGAAACCAAAAAATCCTCCAATTATTTTTTACTTCATAACCTTAGAAAATGATTCAGTCAAGTAAAAAATTTTTCCTTTTTCTACATTGTTTGTTTTTATTTTAATAAATTATGACAATATCTTTAAAAGAAAAGAATAAAATACTAAGGCACCCTTCTATATATGAATTTCAATTTATTTTAATTCAGTTAGAATGAGAGAAAATAATTCACGATCTTAATGGAGAGAGAATCGAATATTTTATGGTTCTTCGACCGTAATAAGATCTTCTATTTCACTAAAGATATTAGTTGTGATTTCTTTAACATTTTTAATATCTGTTATATTTTTAAAATTTCCATTGGCGTTTCTATATTCTATGATAGCCTTAGCAATCTTTTTATCAATTGAGGGAAGCTTCATCAATTCCTTTATTGATGCTTCATTAATATTGATTGGGCTTTTTAGGCCCCGAGCCTTTATCTTCTCCAATTTATAGGCTTGATAATGCTCTTCAAGATGCTTCTTTGCCTTTTCAAAATTATTGGGATCTAACCATTTAACTTGATAAATCCTACCCAAAGCACTCTTTAAATGTGGAATATCAAGTTCTCCAAGATGATTATGATGTGGAAGATGGCGGATCTTTTTTCCATCTTCTCTTATTTCAACTATTGCAAATGCAGAATCAGGGAGACTATCTATATAATGCTTGCTCCAAGTTTCTCCAAAAACGTTTGTTATAAGAAAAAATATATAAAAAATAATATAATTTCCAAACAAGATTTTTGGAATAAATTTTAAATTCATATGTTTTATTATTTATCTAAACTAATAAATAATTTCATTATATATAAAAAGATGTTATTTTTCAACTTAATCAAAATAAATGTTCGCATTAAATATAAATAAAAGTAATATGATATTTATTTTCGATATAGAGTTAAAATGGAGGAGTTTAATAAGAAAAATCGATTGATGATAAAAATTATATTTATTACAATTTGGCTAATTATTTTATTTAGATTTTGAGTCATTTTAATTAAGTCATAACTCTCCTTAGATGGAAAAGAGATCTCTATGATCTCAAGGTATGCTAATCCTATAAAGAAAGCTTAAGGGATGACGTTTGGGTTTTGAATCAAGTCAAATGAAGGTTTAGTATATTTGTAATATATTAAAACACAGAAGACTATTAATTTAAAGATTGGCGCGCCCGGGGAGACTCGAACTCCCGACCTGCGGATTCGAAGTCCGACGCTCTATCCAACTGAGCTACAGGCGCTTTGGGGTGAGTGAAGGGATTCGAACCCTCGACCGCTGGGGCCACAACCCAGTGCTCTATCCAGCTGAGCTACACTCACCATATACTATCCAAGAATATAATTTATATTCTGGCGCGCCTGGAGGGATTCGAACCCCCGACCCACGGATTAGAAGTCCGTAGCTCTATCCAACTGAGCTACAGGCGCTTACTTTATTTATATATACGTCTTTCTATGATTTTGGTCAAGAGCAATTAAAATTTTTATTAAAATTATATCCCATTAATATTCATTGGGCAATCTTATAGATTTGAAGGATTAAAAGAAGTAATTTTTTAAAAAAGAAATACTAAAAGTTTAGTTTTATTGAATGGATTAAAGAGCGTTAAAAATTTCTATTAGAGACTATATTCATTAGTTGATTCTTCAAACATCAGTTTCAATCCATATAGAAGTTGACCCTTTGTAAATGGTTTTGTCATATAATAACTTGCTCCAATCTCATATCCTTTAAACATATCTATATCCTCATTCCTTGCTGTAAGAACAATAATCGGTAGATCTTTTGTCTTTGGGTTTGCTCTCACCTCCTTAATGACCTCCCATCCATCTTTATTGGGCATCATAATATCACAAATAATTAAATCAAAATCCTCACTCGCCAATTTAGCAATAGCTTTTTCTCCATCCTCAGCTTCTCCAACCTCGTAACCAAGTTTACTGAGTTGAATCTTTACAAATTTACGGATTACCTCTTCATCATCAACAATTAAGATCCTTTTATTTTTCATACATAATCCCTCCTTGGAAATTTAATTGTAAATGTAGTTCCAACCCCTTCTTTACTCTCCACATTTATTATACCGTCATATTTTGTTACAATGCGATAAACAATATTCAACCCAAGACCTGTTCCTTCTCCAACTTTCTTCGTTGTAAAAAAAGGATCAAAGATCTTATTTAAATGTTTTTCCGGAATACCTATACCATTATCTTTAATTTTAATCTCGACAAAATCTTCCGAGGCTTTCGTCATTAGACTTACAACTCCTTTCTTTCCATTTAAGGCCTGAAATGCATTTGTAATTAAATTGACAAAAACCTGCTGAATCTCTCCTGGATTAGCCTTGATTTTTGTAAGAGGCTGAAATTGTCTCTCCACATCTACCTGAATACCTTTAAAGGCAAAATTGACAATCTTCAAAGAGGATTCGAGAATATCATTTATATCAATTTCAACAAGCTCCTCTTTCTTAGCCATCCTCGAGTATGATCTTAATCCATTAGTGATCTCTGCAATCCTTTGTGCACAAGATAAAATATCGCTTAGATAATTCTTTTGCTTATTAAGATCATCCTCTTCTAAGGCTAATTCTGCCATCCCAATGATACCACTTAACGGATTATTAATTTCATGAGCCACCCCAGAAGCTAAAATACCTATACCTGCCAATTTTTCAGACTGAATCAATTGATCCTGAAGACGTTGTTGTTCTGTGACATCCTTTACATATTCGATTACAGATAAGAGATTTCCCTGTTCATCTAATATAGGATATGAAAATATTTGAAGGGTTTTATCAATTTCTAACAATTTATATATGGAAGAAGATGGCTTCTTCGTTTCTATGGTAATTTTTACTGGACATTTTTCACATGGAGTACTCCTCTGGTAATAAGCTTCGTAGCATTTTTTACCAAGCAAATCTCCAAAAGTTGTCGAGTAATTTTTAATCACAGCTCTATTTACCCGTAAAATTGTAAATTGAGGCGACTGAATAGAGAGTTGGTCTTGTATTCCATCGAAGATAGCTTCAAGACTCCTTTTACTATCCCTAATCTTTTTTTCAAGTATTCGTTGTTGAGTGAGATCCCGAAAAATTATTTGATAAAATGCCTCTTCTCCCAAATCAATTCTCTTGCCAGAAATATCTACTTCTATTGGTAATCCATCCTTCTTTATTAGGGAAAGCTCGTCTGTTCTTGCACCATCTTTTTGTTTGATCTTATGGAAAAAATCTTTAGCTTTCTCTATCTCTTCACTTCTTATTAAGAAAAAAATATCTTTGCTAAGAAGATCTTCTTTTCTATATCCCAAGGCTTTCTCCACTTCCATATTTACATCGATAATCTCTAAGGAAGGAACTTTTAAGATAATAATGCCGTCATTGGCATTTTCAAATAGGCCCCGATATTTATCCTCAGAGATTACAAGTTCCTCTCGCTTTTCTTCTGTCAGAGTTTGAACAATATATCCATAGAAGGCGGTCATGATAAATATAAACGGAATTCGAAGAAAATAACTACCACCTTCAGATGTAAGCAATAATCCCCTTGAATAGAGAAGTAAACCATAAACACATGAGCTAATACTACCCATAATCATGAGAAGTTTTAAATTTCTGCTAATCGATGCGAAGATAATGATCAAGAAAAAAACAATATAAAAATCACTTATCATCTTCTCTGATAAATACATTCCAATTGAAACAATTAGAGTATCAAAAACTACGAGCGAGAAGAAAAATTTTGAGCTGTAAAAAAGACTCACGGGTAGAAAAATAAGGCAAATATTACTTGCAATATAAATTAAAATTAGAAGATTACTTAAATTTTGATCAATTATCCTTCCTCTACCGAAAAGAATAAGGTAGGAAATAACAATAATGATTAACCACCGAAGAATTATTATTAAACCCTTTCGGTTATCCATAATAAAAAATAATGTGCAAAAAAAATACCAAATTTGAAAGTTTATTTATATTTTAACTAACCTATTGAAATTTTTATAATATTTCTAATTTAAGTAACCTTATTATAACAACTATCCTTATCTTGTTTATATTTTGATTCATTTTTATCCAATTTTTTGACATTTTTTACTAAAAAAATACTTGACAAACTGTAAAAATTGTAGTAATTATAATTTCTGTAAATTCTATAAAAGGAGAAAAAATGGAAATTCTTACTGTATCCCAAGCAAGTAAATATTGTAAGGTTTCTCCAAAAACCATCATTAATTGGATTGAGGCAGGCCATCTTAAAGCTTATAAGACTGTGGGAGGTCATCGAAGAATAAAGAAAGAAGACCTTGATCAGTTTCTTAAAGAGAGGGGAATGCCTCTTCCTGAGGAATCAAAAGCGGAGGAGCGTAAAAAGATTCTTGTTGTTGATGATGATAAGATCATTGTTGAAACAATTGTCCAAGCGCTTGAGGAAGACGAATATGGCTATGAGATGATTTCTGCCTCAGATGGTTTTGAAGCAGGGCTTCAGGTAAGCCACTTTAAGCCTGATCTGATTATTCTGGATATTATGATGCCTGATATCAACGGTTATGAGGTTTGTCAGAAGATTAAATCAAATCCAGAAACAAAGGATATAAAGATTATAGTTCTTTCTGCTTATCTTAATGATGAGGCATTCCGACAGATGAAAGAATTCGGCGCTGATGCTTGTTTTTCAAAACCATTGCCATTGGAGCAATTAAAATTTGAAGTCGCTAAGCTTCTCGGCCTTAAAAAATAATTTTCCTGTTTTTTAAAAAGGAGAAAACTATGAAGTTAGAAGAAAGTTTAAAAAATAAAAGGTTTGTTGTAACCTCAGAGATTCAACCACCAATTGGAACAGGGGTTCAGGAATTATCACGAAATATTGAGAAAATAAGAGGAAGAATTGATGCACTTACTGTCCCTGAACTTAAGATTGAAGGCCTCGTTACAGATACTTTGGGAACTTGTCGAGTTTTAAAAGAGCAGAAATTTGAACCTATCCTCCAAACAACATGTAGAGAAAAGAGTCGAATTGATATTCAAGAGCATTTGATTAGGGCAGCGGAAACAGGGATTGAAAATATCCTTGCATTTACAGAAGATTATAGAATTACAGGTGATAGTCTCCAAGAAATTATGTTCTTCCACGTTGATTCAGGAAAACTCTTCTCTGTCTTAGAGAGTCTTCAAGAAGGACATGACATATCAGGAAAAGAAATACCCTTTAAACCTAAGTTCTGTATAGGGTCTGGTATTGACTCGAGTTGGGGCAAGAAGGTGCCTGACTTAGAGCTTAAGGAAATGGAGGAGCTTGCAAAACTTGGTACGAGATATTTTCTTACTACTCCTGTTTTTGACCTTGATTCTTTCAATCAATTTATGAAAAGGATTGAACCTATGAGAATACCTGTTATTGCAGAAATTATACTTGTTCGATCTGCTGAAATGGGTCTATTTCTGAATAAACATGTAAAACCTGGGATGGTTCCAAATCACATTATCGAGAAATTGGCAAAGGCACCTGATAAAGAAAAGGCAAGTATAGAGATTGTTAGTAACCTTGTAAAAGGGCTTAAAGATCTATGTCAGGGGGTTCACTTTATACCCATTGGTGCAGAAGATAGAATATCGAAATATCTTGATGCCCTGAAGCTTTAAACTCTATTTTTATCTTAGCTCTTTTAAAAAGAGACTATTTAAATTTGAGAGGAAATATATGAATCAAAAGATTGGTGCTGCATTAGTGGTTGGAGGAGGAATTGCTGGAGTTCAGGCAGCTCTTGACTTAGCAAATTCTGGTATTAAAGTCTACCTTCTTGAGCGGGGAGCAGCAATTGGTGGAAAAATGGCTCAACTCGATAAGACTTTCCCAACAAATGACTGTGCAATGTGTATAGTCTCTCCAAAACTGGTTGAGGCAGGAAGGCATCTAAATATTGAAATCATCACAAATTCTGAATTGGTTTCTCTAAAAGGAGAAGCTGGCCATTTCATAGCCACCATTAGAAAGCATCCTCGTTATATTGATGAAACTAAATGCACAAGTTGTAACGATTGTACAGAAGTTTGTCCTGTTATTCTTCCTAATGAATTTAACGAAGGACTCGATCAGAGAAAAGCAATCTATAAACCTTATCCTCAAGCTATTCCTAATACCTATTTAGTTACTAAAAAGGGAACAAGCCCTTGTAAGGCAACTTGTCCGGCTGAAACAAGCGCTCAGGGATATATAGCACTAATTCAACAAGGTAGATACAAAGAGGCGCTTGAAGTTATAAAAGAGTATAACCCATTTCCTGCAACTGTTGGCCGAGTATGTAACCATCCTTGTGAAGATAAATGTAATCGAGGAAAACTTGATAGCCCTGTAGCTATATGTGCCCTAAAAAGATTCGTAGCCGATTGGGTTTATGAGCATCGTGAGCAAATAAAAGCAATACCTGAAACCCATGAAATAAGTTCAAATGAGACAAAAAGACCTGATGCGAAGGTAGCCATTGTTGGTGCAGGACCTGCAGGACTAAGCTGTGCACATCAACTTTCACAAATGGGATACAAAGTTACTATTTTTGAAGCACTTCCTGTAGCAGGAGGGATGATGAGGGTTGGAATTCCCTCATATCGTCTTCCAAGGGATGTGCTCCAAAGAGAGATTGATGATATTGTAAATCATCCAAATGTTGAATTAAAACTTAATACTCCAATTCGTAATATTAATACCCTATTTGATGCTGGTTACTCAGCAATCTTTTTAGCCATAGGTGCTCATGAACCTCAAAAGCTTGGTATCCCTGGAGAAGATGCCTTAGGTGTCCATCATGGTGTCCCTTTTTTGCAAGGAGTTAACCTCGCCGAAAGATATGGAGTAATGGAGGGATTTGAAGACCGATTCATCATTGCTTTTGGAATTCCAATTGCTCCTAAGGTTGGTGAAAAAACAGTTGTTATAGGAGGTGGAAACGTTGCCATTGATTCTGCACGTACTGCCCTTAGATTAGGGGCAAAGAAGGTCACTATTCTTTATAGACGCTCACGCCAGGAAATGCCTGCAAATTCTTGGGAAGTTGAGGCTGCTGAGAAAGAGGGTATAGAGATCAAATTCCTAACTGCCCCAATTGAGGTAATGGTTGAAAATGGTCATGTTAAAGGAATAAAGTGTATTAAGATGGAATTAGGAGAACCTGATGCCTCTGGTCGAAGAAGACCTATTCCCATAAAGGGTTCAGAGTTCATTATACAAGCTGATACAATGATTGCAGCAGTTGCGCAAGCCCCTGAAATCTCATTCCTTGATGAAACCCATGGACTGGAAGTTACCGATAAAGGAACATTTGCTGTTGATCCAGCAACTCTTGCTACAAATCGACCTGGAGTATTTGCAGGTGGAGATGTGGCAAGAGGACCATGGATATTAATTCAAGCCATTGCAGATGGGAGAAGGGCTGCCTTATCCATTGACCGTTATTTAAGAGGAGTCCCCCTCCTTACCTCGAGAGAGAAGATTCCTCTTCCTGTGGTCGATCTATCTCGGGAAGAAATTGAAGCTATGGTAGAAGAAGGGAAAGTAAATCTTTCACCAAGAACAAAGGTTCCTGAGCTACCAGAAGCAGAAAGGATTAGAGATTTTAGAGAGGTAGAACTTGTTTTAACAGAGGAAGAGGCAAGAAAAGAATCTTCTCGATGTCTTTCCTGTGGGATATGCTCAGAATGTCATCTATGTGTGAAAGTCTGCAAGCGAGAAGCAATTGATCATCAACAAGCAGATGTATTTGAAGAAATCGAAGTTGGGTCTGTAATTCTCGCTCCAGGATATTCCCTTTACAACCCTAAGCTTTCTCCTGAGCTTGGCTATGGCCGTTATCAAAATGTGATTACAAGTATGGAATTTGAACGAATGCTCAGTGCCTCTGGACCATTTGGGGGCCATATCACAAGAAAATCCTCAGACCATAAAGAACCTAAAAAGATTGCCTTTATTCAATGTGTTGGCTCAAGACAAAAGGATATGGATTACTGTAGTTCTGTATGCTGCATGTATGCTACTAAAGAAGCTATGCTCGCCCTGGAGCATATACCAGGGATTGAAATAAAGATCTTTCAGATGGATATGAGAGCCTTTGGAAAGGGATTTGATGCATACTTTGAAAGGGGAAAAGAAAAGGGTATTAAATATGTTCAATGTAGAATATCCTACCTCGAGGAAGAACCAGATACTAAAGATATTATTATTCGATATGAGGATTCAAGAAATGGCCATAAACTCATTGAGGAAAGATTTGATATGGTGATATTGAGCGTGGGCATGGCCTTTCTTCCAAACATTGAAGAACTTTCAAAGGCTTCAGGAGTGGAACTTAATTCATATAATTTTTGTCTTACTAAGGATTTTAAACCCCTTGATACAAATCGTGAAGGAGTCTTTGCCTGTGGAGCATTTACAGAACCAAAAGATATTCCTGATAGCGTCATTCAGGCAAGTGGAGCAGCTTCGCGGGCCCTTTCATTAATTGGAGAGGCGAGAGGAACCCTAATTAAGAAAAAAGAGTATCCACCAGAGAGATGTCTTTCTCCTGATGAGGAACCAAGGATAGGAGTATTTATATGTAGTTGTGGGACAAACATTGCTGGAACTGTAGATGTGAAAGAAGTAACAGAATACGCAAAGTCCCTTCCATATGTTGTCCATGCTGAGAATACTATCTATACTTGTTCATCAGATTCACTAAAACTCATTCAAGATAGGGTAAAAGAGCTAAACATAAATCGTGTAATTGTTGCCTCATGTACTCCAAGAACCCATGAACCATTATTCAGAGATACAATCAGAGAGGTTGGATTGAATCCTTATCTCTTTGAGATGGCAAATATACGGGATCAATGTTCATGGGTTCATATGAATCAAAAACAAGAAGCTACAAAAAAGGCAAAAGAGCTCATTCAAATGGCTGTTGCCTGCTCAAAAGGTTTGGAACCAGTTCATGAAATCCCAAGAGGTATTGTAAGAAACTGCCTCATTGTTGGAGGTGGTTTAGCTGGAATGGTAAGTGCCTTAAGTTTAGCAGAACAAGGATATGGGGTCTATTTGGTTGAGAGGGAAAATGAATTGGGAGGAAGATTAAGAAAGATTTATTACAGTTTGGATGGAGAAAATCCTCAGGCATTTTTAAAAGAAATAGTCAGCAGGGTTTTAAGACATCCAAAAATTGAAATTTTTAAAGAATACAAGGTAATTGAACATGAAGGATCAGTAGGAAATTTTAAAACAAAGATTTCAAAATTAAATGGCTCAGAAGAAAGGATTTTAGAGCATGGAACAACCATTATTGCCACTGGAGGAAAAGAATATAGGGGCAAAGCTTACAATTTAGGTGAACACCCAAGTATCTTAACACAGGAAGAGTTTGAAGAACGCCTCTATAAATCACATCCTTCTATTCGAGAAGCTAAAACAATTGTTATGATCCAGTGCGTAGGCCCATGGGATGAGGATTCAAGTAGAACTTTTTACTGTAGTAGAATATGCTGTTCAGTTGCTATCAAGAATGCCCTTAAGATGAAAGAAGTAAACCCTGATACTTCCATCATTATCCTATATAAAGATATGAGAACCTATGGGTTTAAGGAAGCCTTTTACACAGAGGCAAGAAAGAAAGGGGTTCTTTTTTTTAGATTCGATGAAAAAAACAAGCCATCTATTTCCTTAATAGATGGAAGATTAAAAGTTAAAATAGAAGATCAAATGCTTAAGATTCCTATATCTTTTTATCCTGATTTAGTTATTCTCTCAGAGGCCGTAATTCCAAATGAAGGAAGTAAAGAGCTTGCTAATCTTTTTAAATTCCCTTTAACCCTTGATGGATTTTTCCTCGAGGCCCATGTGAAATTAAGACCAGTAGATTTTGCATCAGATGGCATGTTTCTTTCAGGAATGGCACACTACCCAAAATCAATCAATGAAACTATTGCTCAAGCAGAAGCAGCCTCGGCCCGAGCCTCAACCATTCTTTCCCAAGATATGCTCTTTGTTGGTGGTGTTGTGGCTGTGGTGGATGGTGAGCGTTGTGCGGCTTGTTTGACATGTGTGAGGGTATGTCCTTATAGTGTGCCTGTGATAAATGAGAGGGGAGAGGCAGAGATTGATCCTGCGAAGTGTAAGGGTTGTGGTGGGTGTGTGGCTGAGTGTCCAGCAAGGGCGATAGAGCTTTTGCATTATCGGGATCGTCAGCTTTGGGCAAAGGCTCAGGCCCTGAGCTTTAGTTTTGAGCAGACCCATTAGTATGGAGGAGATGATGGAGGTGGCTTACAAGACCCAAGATAGGATTGCTGGTGCGGGTGAGGATCGTTTTGAGCCTGAGATTTTGGCCTTTTGTTGTGAGCATTGAGCTTATAGTGCAGCGGACCTGGCAGGTTCTATGAGGCTTAGTTATCCTCCGAATGTGAAGGTTGTGAGGGTACCTTGTACGGGGAGGGTTGATGTATTAATGATTCTTCGTGCCTTTGAGGCTGGTGTGGATGGGGTATATCTTGCAGGGTGTCTTGAGGGAGAGTGTCATTTCTTGAGGGGTAATCTAAGGGCTCGTAAGAGGGTTCAGTATGTGAAGGCTTTGCTTGATGAGGTAGGGTTGGGCAGTGGGAGGCTTGAGATGTTTAATATGAGTTCTGCTCAGGGTCAGAGGTTTGCAGAGGTAGCCCGTGAGATGACTGAGAGGATTAGGTCATTGGGTCCTAATCCTGTGAAGAAGAAGTTGGTTCGTTACTCATGATTATTTGGTTGTGAGTATTGGCCACTGAAGAGCATGGAGGTATGAGATGATAGTAGCTAATCGTAAGTCATTGGAGGAGATTCTTGGTATGATAAAGCCTTATAGGAAGATTTTGGTTTTGGGTTGTAATGAGTGTGTTACGGTTTGTGCTGCGGGTGGTGAGCGTGAGGTTGGGGTATTGGCTTCTGAGATAAGGCTTTGGCGGGCGAGGGAGGGTCAGGAGGTTGAGCTTCGGGAGCATACGCTTGAGCGTCAGTGTGATTATGAGTATATTGATCAGATTCGTTCTTTTGTTGGGGATTATGAGGTTGTGCTTTCTATGGCTTGTGGTGCGGGGGTTCAGTATGTTGCAGAGAGGTATAAGGGGAAGTTGGTTTTACCTGCACTTAATACGAGTTTTTTGGGTGTTACCCTGGAGCAGGGGGTTTGGGCTGAGAGGTGTCAGGGTTGTGGTGAGTGTGTTTTGCATCTTACAGGAGGTATATGTCCTATTGCTCGGTGTGCAAAGAGTTTGCTTAATGGTCCTTGTGGGGGGAGTTCTGGGGGTAAGTGTGANGTGGATAAGGAGTTGGATTGTGGTTGGCAGCTTATTATTGATCGATTAAGGGAGCTTGGTCAGATGGAGCGTTATGAGGAGATTATCCCTATTAAGGATTGGAGTTTTTCGAGGGATGGTGGGCCAAGGAAGAGGGTTCGTGAGGATTTAAGGCTATAGGAATAAGAAAAGTGAAGAGTGCATGGGGTGTAAGCTAAAAAGAATTTTATTTAGAGAGGTAGAGGTTTTAATAAGAATCTATTAGGTAATAGAAATGGTAAGATGGCATGCTCTGCATGGATTCATTGGGGTTTTGTTTAACCCAATACTCTATGCGGTATGCGAGATTTTGAGGTGAGGGATGAAGACGAAATCGAATATTGAGCGTATTTTGGCCTCTGGGGGTTTTGTTGTGACCTCTGAGTGTGGACCTCCGAGGGGAGCAGATCCTGAGGTTATAAGGCGAAAGGGAGCATTGCTTCAGGGTGTAGTTGATGGGGTGAATGTTACAGACAATCAGACCTCTGTTGTGAGGATGTCCTCATTGGCATCCTGTCTTATTCTCAAGGAGATGGGATTTGACCCTATCCTCCAGATGGTTTGTCGTGATAGGAATCGGATTGCCATTCAGAGTGATCTTCTGGGTGCAGCGGCACTGGGTATCAATAATATCCTATGTCTTTCAGGAGACCATCAGAGGTTTGGCGATCATCCAAAGGCCAAGAATGTGTTTGATATGGATTCTATTCAGTTGATTTATACGGTCAAGACTATGCGGGATGAGGGGAGGTTTCTCAGTGGTGAAGAGCTTCATGGAAGGCCTATGCTATTTATTGGGGCTGCTGAGAATCCATTTGCAGATCCCTTTGAGATAAGGGCATTGAGACTTGCCAAGAAGGTTAGGGCTGGGGTGGAGTTTATCCAGACCCAGTGTATCTATAATCTTTCTCGTTTTGAGCGTTGGATGCAGATGGTCAGGGATATGGGACTTCATGAGAGGTGTGCTATAATTGCTGGTGTTACGCCCCTTAAGTCTGTTGGTATGGCTCGTTATATGAAGAACCAGGTTCCAGGTATGGATGTTCCAGATGAATTGATTGAGAGGCTTCGTGGTGTGCCCAAGGAGAAGCAGTCTGAGGAAGGGATAAAGATCTGTGTTGAGACGATTCAAAGGCTTAGAGAAATCCCAGGAGTAAGAGGTGTACATATTATGGCTATTGAATGGGAAGAAAAGGTAAGAGAAATCGTAGAAATGGCAGGACTCCTACCAAGACCAAAAATTACATGAG
>JGI24721J44947_10009304_pt1 | contig 12669 bp, 13 predicted proteins | sample YelNatPaOPGAMG01_FD_44947 | JGI IMG/M metagenome (IMG submission 44947)
CCGAATCCGCCGTGCGCTGCAGAAGCCGGAGCACTGGGTGCTACTTGGCGGACCCCCGTGCAAGGCCTACTCTGTAGCCGGCAGAGCCCGCCGCGCAAACGACCCGACTTTCGCCACGGACAACCTCCACACGCTTTATGTCCATTATCTCAGGATTCTCGCAGTTCACCGGCCCAGTGTTTTTGTATTCGAGAACGTCAAGGGGCTGCTGTCATCCCGCCTCGAGTCGGAGCCAGCCTTCGCCAAGATTGTCGGCGATCTCCGACACCCGACGACGACCCTGGCCAATTGGAATGGGCACCTCGGTGGTCCCGGACCTGTAGGCTATACAATCCGTTCGTTCGCGCTGCCGTCATATGAAACTCGGGAACTCAGGGGTTCCGATTTCATAATCAGAGCCGAGCAACATGGAGTGCCGCAGGCGCGGCACAGGGTGATCCTGTTGGGAATCCGTAGTGACTTGGAGGCAGAACCCGAGACCTTGAAGCGCCGCAACGAGATTCCAGCGGACTGGGTTCTAGACGACCTCCCGCGACTGCGGAGCGTTCTGTCACGAGAACCGGACAGTTACGAGAATTGGCTCGGCGCCTTGTCAGATATTTCGTCTTCCGCGCTCCTTCGCGGCGTCGATTCGGCGACGCGCCACTGCATTCAACAGACTTTAAGCAAACTGAAACTAAGCCGCGAAGTGGGTGCCCGGTTCCTGTCGACACAAACAGGGCCGCGCGGGCTCCCCCAGGACCTGGCAGACTGGTTCATAGATGACCGGCTCGGAGGCGTTTGCAATCACGAGGCCCGCGGTCACCGCCGAGATGATCTGCACAGGTACATGTTCGCCGCCTGTTTTGCACGAATCCATAATCGAACGCCATTCTTGGAAGACTTTCCGGAACAATTCCTGCCAAATCATAAGAACGTCTCCNNGGCCAGGCGCGATTCTACCGACTTCAACGACCGGTTCAGGGTTCAATTGGCCGGGAAACCTTCCACAACCGTCACGTCACACATAGCGAAGGACGGTCACTACTTTATCCACTATGATCCGACCCAGTGCAGGAGTCTCACTGTTCGTGAGGCCGCTCGCCTCCAAACCTTCCCTGATAACTATCTCTTTGAAGGAAACCGTACCGAGCAGTACGTCCAAGTGGGAAACGCCGTCCCGCCGTTCCTCGCGTTTCAGCTCGCCGTCATCGTCAGAAGAATCCTCGAACGATCAACTAAACGGTCCGCTATCCATCCCTCTTATGATCGGACAGGGCACGTTCGTGTCTGACGTTCTTACTCCCGCAGAGCGAAGCCTGTGCATGTCCCGCATTCGGGGTCGCGATACTCAACCTGAGCGCGTCGTCCGGTCCCTGCTTCACCAAATGGGCTTCAGGTACCGCCTTAATCGGCCAGACCTTCCAGGAAAGCCTGACATTGTCTTCCCTGGCGCACGAAAAGTAATCTTCGTGCACGGATGCTTCTGGCACATGCACCGGTGCAAATACGGGCGAGTCGTGCCAAAGACGCGTGCGGATTTCTGGCGTATCAAACGACAGGGCAACGTTGCCCGAGACCGGCGCAATATCGCTGCTCTGAAAAAACTCGGCTGGACCGTACTGGTTGTCTGGGAATGTCAGACAAAGTACGCCGATCGGCTCGCGGTCAAGCTGCGAGAGTATCTGGCAGGGGACAAGCGTAGGCCCGTTTCGCCGGCATGGCCTGCACCCCAATGCCCATCAGTTCACAAGTAGAGTCGGTTGTCATTTTCCCCCGCAGGGGGCGGAATCAGGTTCTCCGTTTTGACCTGCGCGAACTCGATCGGCGTCAGCGCGCCGAGGCTCGAGTGCGGGCGCGGTAGTTGTACTCATCGCGCCAGGCGTCGATGGTGACCCGCGCTTGCGCCAGGCTCAGGAATACATGCTCGTTAAGGCATTCGTCGCGCAAGCGGCTGTTGAAGGATCCGACGAAGGCATTCTGCACGGGCTTGCCCGGCGCGATGTAGTGCCAGTCGAGCCGTCTGAGCGACCAGCGCAGCACCGCGCAGCTGGCCAGCTCGCGGCCGTTATCGCTGACAATCACTCTTGGCGGGCCGCGCTCCATCACCAGGTGTTCCAGTTCGCGCACCACGCGCACGCCCGCCGATCGAAGTGTCGACCACGCAGGCCAGGCATTCGCGGCTGAAGTCGTCGACCACGCAGAGGACGCGAAAGCGCCGTCCGTCGCCCAGCGCGTCCGAGACGAAGTCGAGCGACCAGCGACGATTGACCGCATCGGGCAAAGCGAGCGGAGCGCGCGTGCCGATCGCGCTTGCGCCGTCCGCTCCGGCGCACCATGAGCTTTTCCTCGCGGTAGATGCGATACAACTTACTGCGATTCATCACGTGGCCTTCCCGCGCCAGCAACCAGCCCAGGCGGCGATAGCCGAAGCGGCGTCGCTCCGCCGCCGACTCTCGCAGGCGTTCCCGCACCGCCGAATCATCGGGTCGTCGAGGCCTGTAGTTCAGACTCGACCGACTGAGCCCCGCCAGCCTGCATGCGCGCACCCGGCTCATGCGATACTGATGGATGAGCTGCGCGGCGGCCGCCCGTCGCGCCGCAGGCGTCACCCGTTTTTTTCGAGCAGATCCTTGAGCACCGCATTGCCGAGCATGGCCTCGGCCAGCAGCTTCTTCAGCCGCCGGTTCTTGTCCTCCAGCGACTTCAGCCGGCGTGCCTCCGACACATCCAGCCAACCGTACTTAGCCTTCCATTTGTAAAAAGTGGCGTCCGAGATCCCGTGGCGCCGACAGACCTCCTGAGTCTTCGCTCCCGCATCCTGCGATTGGGCCACCACCACACAATCATGGCCAAGCCTCGTGAGCTGACGATGAAGCCCGTATCCGCACCCGCCGGCTTCATAGGCGTGGAGCACGCTCGGGTATGCGTGAGGCCAGGTGCCGGCTCCATCGCCGGCGCAAGCCTCGATACCGCATAGCCGGTGACGGGCCAACCCGTTCATCCGGTCATATCGTCTGCTCCTCGCTGAACCGGCTGCCCTTCATTCGTCCGTCTCCTTTTCGTGACGGACTCTACCTCAAACCTGTCGGGCTCGCGGGGGGCAGGCCAGAACCACTAACCAAAGCTCTTCTCGTACAGCTCCCAAGCGTGATCGAGGTCTTCAAATGTCTGCCCCGGCTTCAGACAGTTTCGCAACCAATGGTCGAAGTCCAGCTTTGTGTAGTACGCAACATCAACAGTTGGGAGGTCGAAGCGCCGCGCCGCATCTACATTGTCCATTTCGTTCAGTTCGTTGATCAGTTCCACGATGGATTTCACGGATCGGTCCTCCACGACTCATTGACCACGGTACCCAGAATTGCACTTATCATGAGTGAAGCAGGTCCCCGACCCGCTCCGGCTGCATCCCCTTTGAACCTCGTCAAGATGACACCTCGTCACTTAAAGAGCCAGCATTTTCAGCGGTGCTCGCTTCCATCCTCAGGCTCGTAGATGAGTTCAAGCACTGCACGATGACTAGCCAAGATGATCTCGGTGCGATTGCGTTTGCCACCATTGTTCGTGACCTTCGAACTCGCGAGTCCGCAATACGAATGTTGGTCAAGCGTTTTGCAGTCCCCGCAGCCACCGATCATGCGGCGCGCTTTCGCCCCGGCGCAGCAATATACGAGGCAATCTCTCTGCGGCTCGCGCCCATTCGGAGCAGCGAGCGGACCATCAAGTCGATGCTGACGGATGGATCGGCCGCCTCCATTTTTGCAACCCTCGATTGACTGGAGCCGAGCAACCGCGCTAGCTCCGCCTGGGTCAAGCTTCGCCGGCATCTCCGCTCTTTGACCCCGTTGGCCAGTCCAACTCTCAGCTCCACGATTGCCGCCTCGTCCGCGCTCAGGCCGAGAAACTCGCTCGTGTCGCCGACCTTCCATCCGGCCGATTCCAGTCGCTTCCTGGTCCGCTTATCCATCGTCACGATCTCTTCCCAGTCACTTCGTCATAATCGCGAAGCCGACCTTGGCATCGCTTAATCACGGCAGCCGGCGTCTTCCGGCTCCTTTTGCTGAACACGTCGACGATTACGATCGCGTCGGAATCGATTCGGTAGACAATCCTCCAAGCATCGTCCCTGTCCGCGATTCGCAATTCGTGACACCGGGTGCCGATCGACGGCATCGGACGCGAATGAGGTAACGAAAGCGATTCGTTTATGCCCACTACCCGCATCTGATCGCGAGCATCGACTTCGTAAAGTCGGGCCGCCATCGCCACGTTCTGCTTCAGAACGCACCTGACCTCGTCATCGTGGATGAAGCCCATCTGGCAACTCGTCCGCGTGGCGCGGCCGCTGACCGTGTGCAGCAGCAGCGTTACGAGCTGCTAAGGGCGCTCGCGGACGATCCGAAACGGCACCTCGTCCTGGTCACTGCAACGCCGCACAGCGGCATCGAGGAGAGCTTCCGGTCGCTGCTCGGACTGCTCGACCGGTCGTTCGATAGCGATCCTGCCTCGCCGCTCAACCGGGGCCGTCTTGTTCCCCACCTGGTTCAGCGCCGACGCCGCGACGTGGAGAAGTGGCTCGGTGGCGACACTCCCTTTCCGGAGCGCGTCGCGTCAGAAAGGTCGTATTCGCTCGCTTCGCCGTACCGGAAGCTCTTCGACGGCGTTCTCAAGTATTGCCAGGAGACGGTGGAACAGAGCGACAGCCTGCGCGCGCAACAGCAGCGCGTGCGCCATTGGGCCGCGATCGCACTGCTCAGGTGCGTTCTGTCGAGTCCGGCGATGGCCGTCACCGTCTTGTCGAAGCGTGAAGAGAACACGCGCCACGGTGGAGCTCAGTATCTCTCTGAGGCAGAAGAGGACAACTACGAGCAGCAGGTGCTGGACGGGATGGTCGGCGACAATCCTGTCGATTACGCGCCAACCGCCGCGCTGGAGGCCTCTGCGGCCTTGCTCGCGCCGGACGAACGGCGGGCCGAGCTTCGCCGACTGAACGATTTTCGGCTCCAGGCCGAGGCAATTATAGCTTCCGATGCCGATCGCAAATTGGAAGAGTGCGCGCGCGTCGTCGCCGAACTCCTACGCGACGGCTGCTCTCCTATAATCTTTTGCCGCTTCATCGACACCGCGCTCTATGTCGCCGAGAAGCTCGACCAGCGGTTGGCTACGCAATTTCCAGACCTGAGGGTGCCGCCGCCCGTAACGGGCAGAGACGGCGAGGAACTGCGACGCAAACGAATCGACGACCTGTCGAAGCAGCCGCGGCGGGTGCTGGTTGCCACGGACTGTCTGAGCGAGGGTATCAACCTCCAGGAGCACTTCGATTCTGTCGTCCACTATGACCTACCTTGGAATCCTAATCGCCTTGAGCAGCGGGAGGGCCGGGTGGACCGGTTCGGGCAGCCCCGCGACAAAGTCCGCACGGTACTGCTCTACGGCTCGGACAATCCTGTAGATCAGGTCGTGCTGGACGTTCTGATTCGCAAGGCGCGCGAGATTCGCCGCGCGCTTGGTGTTGCCGTGCCTGTTCCGGCAAACGTTGAGCAGGTGGTGCAAGCCGTGGTGGACAACGTTCTCCTGCGGCGCAAGGGCGCCGGCCAGATGCAGCTCGGGCTCCCCGCGCCGAGCGTGAGCCGCCTTCACGCGGCGTGGGACAAGGCGGTGGCGAGCGAGAAAGAAGAACGGACATACTTCGCGCAGCGCGCGATCAAGCCCGACGAAGTCGCCGGCGAGATCGAGGCGACCGATCGGGTGCTCACTGACGGAGGTTCAGTATGTCGCGTCATGAGGGCGACATACGGTTGCGCCACATACTAGATCACGCCCTAGTGGCCGGTAACCTTGTAACAGTGATATTGGTAGCATGATGTACATGCTTGGAGACGATGTTCGGTTGACGGCGAGTGAGCGCGCGGAACTGAGAGACAGGCTGTGGTCGCGGACACTGCCGGCGGACGGTGTGCGCCGTGCGCGGTTGATCCTGCTGTTGGCGCAGGGGCAGTCCTACCTCGCAGTTCGCAGGTTATTGGGCTGCAACGCCAACTATATCAGTCGCTGGAAGGGTCGTTTCGGGGCTGAACGACTGGCCGGGCTGTACTCGCGTCATAGTGGACGAGCGGTGGAGAAACGAACCCCGGCGCTGGAGGCGAAGATTCTGGGGTGGACCCGCAGACCCGTGCCCGACGGTTTCACGCACTGAAGCAGCTGGAAGTTGGCTAAACACCTGGGCATTAGCCATATGATGGTGGCGCGGGTCTGGGAGCGCGCCGGGCTTAAGCCCCATCGCATCAAACGCTACATGGTCTCCGACGACCCCGATCATCTCCACTACACGTCGACCTACTCTTCCTGGCTCAACCAGATCGAAAACTGGTTTGCCAAGATCGAGCGCGATGGCAGTGCCCGCGGCATCTTCACCTCCGTTACCGACTTGGCCCGCAAGCTGATACACCATATCCGCCACTATAACCGAGCTCCCAAACTCATCAAGTGGGCCTACCGAGAACCCTCACCGCGCATCTCCCCCGATACCATCTCACATGTTACAGGTACGAGAAGCCGTGGCGATGGTTAACGGCAGGACTCGCGGCGAACTCGACACGGACCGCCAACTGAACCTTTTTTTGGTCCGGCTGCTTGAGATTGTGGGCGAAGCGGCAGGGCGCGTGCCGGCAGAAGAACGTGCTCGCCATCCAGAAATTCCGTGGCCGGAGATTGTCGGTCTGCGCAATCGTCTGATTCACGGCTACGATTCGGTTGACTTCGACATCTTGGGGCAGATTTTGAGCCACGACCTGCCGCCGCTTATCGGGGCGCTTGAGAAGGCGCTCGAATAAGCTATGGCGCCGGGAGAGCACATGCCGTGACGGCGATCGGGTCAGGCTCGAAGAGAGGAGGGGAACACGAGGGGACCGTACTGGTTTCGTGCAGCGGTTTCCGACGCTGCCATGGCGAGAATTCGGGTGGTTGCGGCGAGGAGTTTCTTTAGAAAAGGCCTGCAAGTCGGCGCGGCAAAACGCGCACCGGGGGATGAAGACTCTGCTTTTCTGCGGTGAGTTTTATCGCCGCGACAAATTCTTTGGCTTGTGTCTGCCGGGTGAAGTCACTTATTGGCCTCCCGGGGTTGAGTTGGAATTTGAGCCGTCCGAGGTGGTGCACTTTGTGTGCGGGGATCCTCAGATGGCCGCCTTCCTAGCCGGACTAATCGTACTTCAAGCCTGGACCTACGGAATAGGAGAGGACGGAATGCCGCTCCCGGAGCGGCGACCGCTTTTGGTGCTCACCGACAAGCCTGGCCGATTTGGCGAAGCCTTCCTGCAGCTTCGTCTGCCAATTGACCAGATCGAGCTGCTCTGCAGGAGGCGTAGGGTCAGGCTCTACGAGAAGACAGGCCGCGCCGGAACTGATGCGGCCAGCTACTGGGAAAATCGGGTACGTGAGAGAGACCCGAGAAACCGTTTTCACAATTTCTTCCCGGCCTACGTCGTCATCCGCTCCGGTGCTGAGCCGAAGCCAATTTCCGACAGAGAATTCCTTGGTCGAGCTGACGCCGCCGGACCAGCCGTGCTCATCTCACGCTGCATCGATCGAGAAGCGGTCACCAACATCATAACCAAATATCGCCCGTTCTTCCTGTTGATTCACTCAGAAAACTCGTCCGCCGCTTTGGGCAGCGGCCTTCCAACCGTCATTTGCCACGATTCGATCTTCGCGCCTGAAATCTCCGCGGTTTCACAGGATGCAGCGACCTGCCGATGCCTGCCTGACCGAGCGTTCGAAGACTTTTGCCAAGGATCCCATTTCAACGTATTGCAGCCCGAATTGCCGCCCGAGGCGGCAAGGCTTCTGTCAGATGCGGACGGCGCTCTCGTTAGCCTTTCGGAAGAACTGGCAAAGCAAACGGGGCGCCTTGTTCGCGATGTCGCTCGCACCGCACTTCGCCTGAGGACGCTCCTTTGGGGCTTGCCCCTCGGCGTTGAAGCATACGAGCAGGGGCTGGTGTTATCCCAGTTGCGGATGACTTTGCAATTCGACGTGTCGGTGAATCGGTTGTTTGAGGCGCTCCGAGGTCGCATTCCGGAAATGACGGCCCTTGGCGAGTGGTACGAGTTAATCATCCAAGTCCTTGTCGAGGACATGGACAAGCTGATCCAGCTGCTGGCGCAACAAAGTCCAAAGCGAGCTGCCCTCATGCACGTAATTCGCGACGCCAAGGTTCGCACTAAACGCCGCCCCGCCTTGGTGGTGGATAGCGAACCCCTTGCTGCGGCCATCCGGCACTCGCTGGCGTTCCCAGCGCCGGCGGGGTTAGGCGAGCTTGCCAATGACGTCGCGATTTTGCCGGTGACCGAGATCTCGCAGCTTGAGCCCGGACAAGCATGCGTGATTTCCGGGGCTTTCGAACCAGAGCAAATTTTTCCGCCGTTGTCCCGCTCCGGGCCGCATCCTATCACCGCCATCCTGTACCCGGGAGAGCTTCGCTTCCTCCGGGCGCGGCTTGAACGGGCTCGGGATCTCTTCCCGACGCATCCGGCCGTGCCAACTCTCATCCTGCCCATGCTCAGCAATATCGGAGCGGCAGATCCGAAAATGCGATCCCTCGCGCGCCTGCAGGCATCCGGGATCGACCTTGGCACACTGCTGCGCAGTCTCTCACGCCAGCGAGAGACGGATCGAGTCGGGACGATTCTCACGGACATGGAAAGGCCTCGCCCTGACGACCGAGGAACAACCGTCAGGGCGCACGTCGTCGAGCTCGAATCCGATGAACGGAGTCAGCGAATGGTGGTTTTGCTGACCAAGGACGCGCGCGTTTCGTATGTGCGCGACGACGATTCAATTTGCACCGGTTCGTTGCTGGACCTGCAACCGGGTGACCGCCTCATTCGAATAGACCCTGTCTTGCGCGAGTCATTACGCGAAAAAATCTTTTCCGCAAACCCATTGCAGCAAACTGAACCCGAACTGCAAGCCATTGCGGAACGCTGGCGAGCGGAACTGGTTGCGGGTATCCGCGCTCCCAAAGCCGGCCCGGATATACGCGAGAGTATGACGCATGCGGAGGTCCTGTCGCGCATCAGGGCACGCGGGTCGACGATCACCAACCCGGCGACAATAGGCCATTGGGCAAGAGGCACGGTGCATGGGCCTCAGGACATCAACGATATTTTGCGGGTCGGGCAGGCCATCGGCTCGGAATGGCTCATGAACCACTGGCGCAAGGTCGGGTTGGCCCTTATCGCAATACGCAGCGGCTCAATCTCTCTTGGTCACCAAATCACGAAGCTGATTCAGCGCGCTGCCCTTGGCGACCTCGAACTTTCAGCGGATGAACAGCAGTTTCTGGAGCAAACGGGCATCACGATGGGTGAGCTACAGGATGCGGCGACTTTGGTAACAGTTTCATCTGTTTCACCTGATACGACAGAAGTTGCGCGTGAACGGGTCGGCAACGTATTCGTTGTCGATGCAGTCCAGGAGACAGTTGATGGGGACGCAGGAGCAAAAAGAAGTACGGCGCCAGCAGATTGAGAGGCTCAAGCTGGATTTATTGGGTCCGGCGGCCGCCGACGAAGTGCTGCGCCAAAACAAGGAAACGAGGGAAGGCGATACACCGACGTCTCGGTATTTGGTGGGAATTCTCCACCCACAAAACGCTCGCGTTGAAGAACAGGAAGACGACTTTGCCAACGAAGGCGGCGACGTGGAGGAAGACGATTCGCCGCAGGCGCCCATCCAAATCACCGGAATCCCGAAGCCTTCGTCGATAGGTCTTACTTTCGCCGTCGAGGCTGGCTGCAGTGCCTTGGACTTCGAGTTCCTGTACGGCCTTTATCTTCCTGAGGAAACAATCGAAGGACCCGCCGGTTCGAAGCCCACCATTCTCTGGAAGCGAACCCAGGTTGCGGAAACGGTCACCATAAGGCTTGACGAACGCTCGTCCGGCTTCAAAGACCTTCCGGGCGGCGCAAGAGCGGAATGGATCTTGCGCCCGGCGGATGACGAAGCCATTCGCGTGGTTTCTGTCTTCCTGCGCAATATCAACTCCGGCGGGATTGGACCGGAACAACCCGAACGGTGCCTCTACCAAGCTAGGATCGTCGCACGAGGTGCGGGCGTTTGCGACCCGCCTATCGTAAATCGAGCCCACAAAACCCGGTTATCCACTATCGACCCCGATTTGGAGTCATACAGGCTCTTATACCGCGACAAACCGGAGTTCGCAGTTGGCCATGGGTGCGCTGCGGACTGGGATGATTCGGAGTGTCCTCCGAATCGTGCGCGTTCCGTTCGGACCGAGTTCATACCCGCCTATGAGGTTTCTACCATTGAAGCGAGGGGCGGGGTTGCCCTTCCCGGCCTTGACATGGAAGCGCTGGCTTCTGCCACAAACGGCGCGGCAGTTCGTGATGCGTTGAGCCCGCTTCTTGATCAATACGATGAATGGATTCGCGCTCGACGGGATGACGTACAAGCTCTCCCTGCCGACCTCCGGGCAAAGGCCAGCGAGCATCTGAACGATTGCGACTTCGCCAGCGACCGAATGCGCGAGGGTCTGGAGCTGGTCGCGACCGAACCGCTCGTCCTGGAAGCCTTCCGATTCATGAACGCGGCTATGGCCTTGCAGCGTCGAAAGTCGGTGGAGGCAACGAATTTCCGAAAGGGCGCAGGCCGCACATTCAACGGCCCCGCGCCAGCCTGGCGTCCCTTCCAGATGGCTTTTGTGTTGTTGAACATTAAAGGGATACTGCACCCAGATTCTCCGGATCGCGAAATCGTCGATCTCCTTTGGTTTCCGACCGGCGGCGGCAAAACGGAGGCATATCTCGGGCTCGCGGCCCTGACCATGGCGCTGCGGCGACTGCGGGAAGCAGAGTCGCCGCGGGATGACTTGAGCGGCGATGGCGGCGTCACCGTGCTCATGAGATACACTCTACGCCTTTTGACGATCCAGCAGTTTCAGCGCGCCGCTACACTGCTCTGCGCCTGCGAGACACTAAGAAGACGCCAGCCGCAGCGATTCGGCAGACAAACCTTCAGCGTGGGTCTTTGGGTTGGCGGCGGTGCAACGCCAAACAGGATCGATCAGAAACCGGACCCGATGCACGGTCGTCTGCCGGGAGCGTTGCAGGCTCTGCAAAACTTCGACCCTCAGAACGAGCCCACCGAAGGCAATCCGGTTCAGCTTCGCTCCTGCCCATGGTGCGGGGAATCGCTCACCCACCGCGACTATCGGGTTGTCAGGGAGATTTCCCATCTTCAGATCAGGTGTCCCAATGAGCACTGCGAGTTTCACGGCTCGACAGAAGATCCCTTCTCAGGCATCCCCGCTTTTCTCGTCGATCAAGACATCTATGCTCGCTGCCCGACGATGCTGATCGGCACTGTCGATAAATTCGCGCGGCTGCCCTGGGATGATCACACAAAGGCCCTGTTCGGATACGTGAACAGGTTTTGTGAACGCCACGGATTTCTCGCCGAAGGCATGGAAGATTGCAACGGGCGCCACAATGCGAGACCTGGCTTTCCAAAAACAGACGGTCTCCAACGCACGAGACCGTTTCTCCCGCCTGAGCTCGTGATTCAAGACGAACTTCACTTGATCACGGGTCCGCTTGGATCGCTGATGGGCCTTTACGAAATGGCCGTTGACTATATGTGCGAGCGCCGGCACCACCGGCCGAAAATAGTGGCTTCAACTGCGACCATCAGGCGTTTCCAGGATCAGATCCGAGGGCTCTTCGATCGCCCGGCACGCCAGTTCCCTCCACCAGGTTTGATAGCTGGAGACTCCTTTTTCGCCGCTGAAACCCCGGACAGGCCCGGACGAATCTACGTAGGGGTATGCGCTCCGGGCAAAAGCATCAAGACGGCGCACATACGAATTCTCGCTTCTCTGCTTCTTTCAGCTGAAGCGCAACGTCGCGTCGCTTTACCCGAGGACGTCGATCCGTATTGGACGATCGTTGACTACTTCAACAGCTTGCGCGAACTCGGGGGCGCGTTGCGCCTCATTGACGACGACGTCAGGCAGCGTCTGGTCTATCTCGCCAACCTGGAGGGCGTCCTGCCGCCCCGAATGCCCGACCGGCGAGCCGAACTGACAAGCAGGATTTCGGCAAAGGATATATCAACTTTGCTGGCGGAAATGGAAAACACTCTCGCCTCGGGCAAGGCGCTCGACGTTCTTCTCTCCACCAATATGATTTCGGTTGGCGTTGATATCCAGCGCTTCGGGCTCATGGCTGTAATGGGACAGCCCAAGGCGAATGCCGAATACATTCAGGCCACGAGCCGGGTAGGACGGCAAGCACCTGGCCTGATTGTCACGTTATACAACTGGTCAAGGCCTCGCGACCTTTCACATTACGAGCGCTTCAAAACCTACCACTCCACGATGTATCGGCACGTCGAGGTCAGCAGCCTGACTCCTTATTCGCCGCGGGCGCGAGACCGAGGTCTGCACGCGGTCTTTCTCGCTCTGGTTCGCCTGCTCGACCCGCAGTTGTCCGGAAATGCCGGCGCACGCAACTTCGATCCGGAGAACGAGGTGGTCAAAGACGTGAAGGAGAAATTGCTCGCCCGCGTAGAGCGGAACGATCCGGGCGAGTTGGCCGAGACGGAGAAAGAACTGCGGGCATTTATCGACGGGTGGGTCGAGCTCAAGGAGCAGTTCCCGGCCGATCTTAGCTA
>JGI24721J44947_10009305_pt1 | contig 12666 bp, 13 predicted proteins | sample YelNatPaOPGAMG01_FD_44947 | JGI IMG/M metagenome (IMG submission 44947)
AGGTGATCTTTTCGGGGAGGCCGCTCTCCGCTGGTTCGAGTTCGAAATCGGCCAAGCTCAATTTGCCCGTCTTAGGCTCGCGGCCGCGAATGCCTCTGGGGATTTGCTCCACCTGGAATTGCTCTAGCCGCAGGTGGCATTATTTGCTTTTGCAGCGCGCAAACGCTACCTTCTGGCGCTTCTGCTCTGGCTGGTGTTTTCATTTATCATATGGGGGTGGTGGCCGAGGCGCGATCTCGATCGTGTACAGCGTTCACTGCGCGGCGAATGGGAACACGAATGATCGATTGCTCCAGGGATGGTTGGGGTCGTTTCCCCCTGTTTTCCAACGCCCTAAGTTGATATTCGTCAGCAGGTGGTGAGTTGTTGACGCCTCGCACCTGCAATCAAGGTAGCTGGCCGGGATAGCGCTGTTGCAGTGCAGTCTGCAGAGCGCGATAGTTGCGGTGAAGAGCGACGGCGTATAAAGCAGACAGATGCTCCTCCATGGGAACTTCACGCAGCTCGCCCGAGTCGTGCACTGCGATAGCCTCGAGCATGGCTTGCATCCCCAATTGCGGGTCGGTTTTGCCGGCTGCGTTCTTGATGGAGTTGATGGCCGAGCCGGCCAGATAGAGAATGTAGTCGCTCAGGCCGCGTTGCTCGGCATCGGCCAGGTTGAGGCCAATGTTTCCCTGATCCAGGGCGCCAGCGCGGGCGATCATGGTGGGATGGATGCCGGGAAGCTGGCAGGTCAGGGCGCGCTCGGAAGCTTCCCATTCCTGCCCATAAGGGCGGATATATGGCATACCTGGACGTACCGGCGCGGTCTGGCGGAAGTCGATGCCGTCCAAACGGGCTAACAGGTCGATGATTTCACGCCAGATGGAACGGGTCTTGACGCCAATGCCGGCGTTATGGCCGTAGATGGCGGGCGGGTTGGACAGATGACGGGTGGCCTCGCGCACCATGCGCACGGTACCGCCGGCGAAGGTCTCGCTGAACATGACGCCTGAGGCGCCTTCCTCCAAGACAGCGTAGACTGTGTCCAATATCTCGTGAGGCGAGCCGCTGACGTGCGGGGCGAAGATGAGCCCCACACCCCGGCGCTTCTCCTGGACACGACGGATGGCGGCCACCGCACGGCGGACGCGCTCCCGTACGGGGGAGTAAGCCAGGTTGGGGTACAGGTCTTCGTCCTCTTTGATGAACATCAGCAAAGGGCAGGCGGCAGTCTGCTCGACCAGCGCCTCTTCCTCTTCAGGGGTGACGCCGGCGGTTGGTTTCAAAATGGTGCCGAAAGCTGGTCGGCCGGCGGGGAAGCCGGTGCGCTCGCGTAATCCCTGCGGGCCATAGGCGGGGCCGGGGAAAGTCTTCAACACGGCATCGGGAATGGTGAGGGATACCAGGCGGGCATCCATATTCTCGTAGAAGTCAAAGATGATAGCCGCCGCGACGGTATGAAGGATGTCGCAGGAGGTGAGATGACCATCGGGCTGGAGCATCATCTTCAAAGGGAAGGCCACGTGCAGCAGGCCGATGCGGCGGGAAGCGTCGAAGGCATCCACGCCAGCAGGCCTGGCCGAGCAAGCTTCCAGCAGGGAACCGGCCGGCGGGTGCTTGATGCCGCTGGTGGCATGGTAGCTGATTTCCTCGACCGCGTGGTCGAGGGTCTGGGTGCGGAAGGCGAAGAAATAGCTGGCGACAATGTGTTCGCTGCTGGTTGGAGGCGGGCATTCAGCCAGGCGCTCGGTGACGATGCGACGCAGGAGGACCTCGCGTTGGTCAAAATCGAACATCAGGCGCTGCAATATTTGGTTATCCAAGGGCATCATGTTCCTATCCTTTCGCGTTGACGTCCAGCGCGGTCGATCCTATAATGAGGTGATGTGACATATTCTAATGTCAAATACTACTTCTTGCAAAGGAGAATAGCCAAACTGAACGCGGCAATCCCCAGTGAATATTTTAATAACCGGTTCAATTACTTGCATCAGTAGCATGTACTTTGCTTCTACGCCAGAAATCAGTGAGGAGGACCCATGTCTAAATTAAAAACAGCCGTTATTCTGGGAGTGTACGGCAAACCGGCCGACCGATTCATGACCGGCGGCTACCGCAACGTCGCAGTCGGGACGCTTGAGCTTATCGAGCTGGTCGGGAAGCAGGGCATCGTCCAGGGAGTCGAAATGATCGAGGGGGAAGAGGCTCAATTGAATGAGGGCAACCGCGAAGAGGTCAGGCGCCGGCTTGAGGAATATGGTCTGACCCTGTGTGCGGTCAACCCCAACCTGTGGGGGGAGCTGCAATGGGCGCGCGGGACATTAGGTGCAGCGGATGCTTTCACTCGGAGTAAGGCTATCGATCGGGTGAAATCCGCCATGGACCTGGCGGCGGAGATGGGCTGCGACTACGTCGGCTTGTGGCCGGGTCAGGATGGCTACGACTACCCCTTTGAGGTGGACTACCAACGGATCTATGACTGGTGGGTTGAAGGCGTACGAGCTTGCGCTGACCACAATCCAGGCGTACGCCTGGGATTGGAGTATAAACCTTACGAACCTCGCACGCACTCGTTCATCAGTACGGACGCTAAAACCCTGCTGCTGCTGGACGACATCGATCGGGCCAACGTAGGAGTGACCGTAGACGTCGGCCATTCATTGTACGCACACGAGAATCTGGGTGAGGTAGTGGCTGTCAGCCAACGCAAAAACAGGCTGTTCCATATCCATTTGAATGATAATTACTCTGATTGGGATTGGGACATGAACTTCGGCTCGGTTCACCTGTATGAGTTCCTGGAGATGCTGTACTGGCTGAAGCGCACCCATTACCAGGGTTGGTACTCCATCGACATCTTCCCNTACCGCACCGACGGGAGCGATTCGGTGGCCGAGAGCATCCACTGGTTGGAATGGATGAACGATTGGGTAGAAGGCGCGGGCCTGGAGACCCTGGATGAGCTGATCGTGCGCGGCGATCCGATCGCTACTTCGCGCTTTTTGCGCGGGCAATTCCTGGCGACCAGGGGCCATTAAACTGTCATTTGCTATTGACGTATGACAATATAGTGGTATAATAGAGCCAGAATTCAAGGAAAATGCCGCTCGCTGTGATGATTGCCGGCGGGAAAGCCCTCGTCATGGGCTGANGCGGGTATTGCTGCCTGCCGTGAGCGTTTGACGCAGCCGAGCGGCGTCTTCTCAAAGGCATTACCCAACTCTTTATCTTGGAGCATCCGTATGCAAACCATCCCTGAGCAGATTGCAGCCGTAGGCCGGCGCATGTTTGAGCGGCGGCTGACCGACATGTCCGGCGGGAATATCGGCGCGCAGCGGGGAGACGGTCTACATCACCCCGCGCTTCAGCGGCGGCAGGCGGCACTGGCAGTTAGAGCCCGGGGACATCCTCTGGGGGCCGCTGGAGGGCGACGCGCTGCTGGAGGATCCGAACTTCTCGCGCGAAGGGCGGGCGCACCTGGCCGTTTACCGCAATTATCCTGACGTCGCGGCGGTCATCCACGCGCATCCCTTTCACGTTCTGCCGTTCAGCGCAGCCGGCCGCCCCATCCCGCCGGTGCTGGAGGGGACGCAGAAGTTTGGGGTGGTCGAGTGCGTGCCGGCAGCGCCGGCCCACTCGAACGAGCTGGCGGAGAGGATCGTGGCGGGGCTGCGCGGCCAGGAAGAGCGCATCCGCAAACAGGCGGCAGCGGTGCTGATCCCCGCGCACGGCATCCTGGTGGCAGGCAAAGACCTGTTCGCCGCCATCGATGCGCTGGAGCGGATCGATTGGAACGCCTGGTGCATCCTCGCGCAGAAGCTGCTGCCGTAATTCGTTGGAAGGAAACCGGCCATGTACCTGACTGTCACCGCCAATTCCGCCCTGGATCGGGTTTTCTTTATCGACCGTTTCGTCCCTGGCACGGTCATGCGTCCCGAGCGCGTAGTCGAAGCGGTGGGCGGGAAGGGATTCGATGCGTCGGTCGCGCTGCGGGCGCTGGGATTGGAGACGACCGCGCTTGGCTTCGTGGCAGGCGAGACGGGCCGGGCGCTGGTGAACCTGCTGGAGGACTACGGCATCCAGCACGACCTGGTGTGGGTGGAGGGCGAGACGCGTGTGGCGCATGTTATTGTGGAGACGGCCCTTCAGCGGCACAGCCACATCATCGCCGCGGGTTACAGCGTCACAGATGAAGCCTGCGATGAACTACTTGGGAAGCTNNGCCGCCGGCTGCCAGGTTCCCGCTGGCTGATCTTAGCAGGGTCGCTGCCGGAAGGAGCGCCAGCAGATTTTTACCGTAAGGCAGTGACTGCGGCGCAGAGGTCGGGCGTCCCGGCGCTGGTGGATTGCCCAGGCGCCCCCGCCCTGCAGGCGCTGCCGGCCGGCCCGGCGGTGATGAAGATGAACCACCAGGAACTCAGCCAGACCTTTGGGGTGGAGAGCGGTTCGATGCGGGCGCTGGGGGAGGAGGCGGCGGAGATTCGTCGGCAGAATGGCCTGCTGGCGCTGGTGGTCACCTGTGGAGAAGAAGGGGTCCTAGCCAGCCTGCCGGAGGCCACCTATCTAGCTGCTGCGCCACGCCAGGAGGTGGTCAACGCGGCCGGCGCAGGGGATGCCGTATCAGCGGCGCTGGCCTGGCGGCTTTCTCTGGGGGACGCCTGGCCCGAAGCGCTGCGCTGGGGAGCGGCGGTCGGCGCGGCAACGGTGCTCACCGCCAGGACGGCCGAATGCCGGCGCGAGGACGTCGAGCGCATCTATCTTCAGGTCGAGGTTTTCAAACTCTGATCTTACGGTTCACTGGAGGGTCCGCATGAAAGGTTACCGCATCGTCGATTTGTCCCACACGATCATCCCGGGGAAGGAGGAATACCGCTTGGAGATCGATACCCGTCCGACCGAACAGTGGGAACAATTCTCTAAGTACAAACGGGAGCAAGGGCACTGGTACGTGCTATCTGAGGTCACGTTCAGCACCCACGTGGGCACGCACATCGAGTTCCCTTACCACCACTTTAAGGACGGCCTGGACGCGGCTCACTTTCCCCTTGAGAAGCTGATCGGCGAAGGTACGGTGATCGACATTTCTCGCTGGGGGCATAATGAGCGCATACCGCTNGAGGGANTGAAGGAGGTGGCNGAGGGCCGTATCCGGAATGGCGACATCGCCTATTTCTACACCGGCTTCGACCGCTATTATCACACCGACAAGCAGCATCATCGGCCCTGGTTCGAGACCGAGGCCATCCACTGGTTGGTGGACACCGGTCTTAAGGTGATGGGGGTAGATACCTCGGGGATCGAGGTTCGCAACCCGGATGGCAGCCCATCCTNCGGTCAGCCCAACCACGAGGTGCTGTTAGGCGCGGGGATACCGCTGGTTGAGTATCTGGCCAATCTGGGCGGCCTGGTGAACAAACGATTTTCGACCTTCATCCTGCCGGTGAAGCTGCAGGGAGCAGAATCATTTCCGGTGCGGGTGATCGCTCTGGAACCGGAGAGATAAGATCTTGATCTCAACTCCTGATGAGGTGCCTGCGTTAAATTTGGAGGGGCTGGAGCGCGGAATGCTGCTCGGCATGTATGAGCGCATGCTGGCGGCGCGCGAGTTCGAGGAGAAACTGTATTATTTATTCCTCACGCGTCCGATGCCGGGTACGATGCACCAAGCCACCGGTCAGGAAGCGGTGGCGGTGGGAGTGGTCAGCGCGCTGGAACCGGGTGATACCATCACCAGCACGCACCGGGGGCATGCGCACTGCATTGCCAAGGGTGTGCCGATGGACGGGATGATGGCAGAGATGTTCGCGCGACGTACGGGCGTGTGCAAGGGCATGGGCGGGTCGATGCACCTGGCCGACTTCAGCCGAGGGATGTTGGGCGCATTCGGGATCGTAGGGGCTGGCATCCCCATCGCCGTGGGGGCGGCGCTCTCGGCGAGGGTGAGAAGGTCAGGGCAAATTGCTGCGGCGTTCTTCGGCGACGGCGCCATCAACGAAGGTGTTTTCCATGAAGCGATGAACATGGCTGCCCTGTGGAAGCTACCGGTGCTGTTCGTGTGCGAGAATAACCAGTACGCTCTGTCGATGACGGTGAACAGATCTTCGGCGGTGACAGAGCTGTACAAACGCGGCGCAGCTTACAATGTGCCGGGCGTGCGGGTGGACGGCAACGACGTGGCAGCCGTCTACCGCGCGGCGCGGGAGGCAGCGGAACGGGCCCGCTCAGGTGATGGACCGACGCTGATCGAGTGCGTCACCTACCGCGTGCGCGGGCATGCGCGCTTCGAGGCATCTCACTATCGCAAAGCAGAGGAAGTGGAAGCCTGGAAGAAGCTGGACCCGATTGAGCGCCTTAAAGAGGCCTTACTGGCGGCCGGGCTGGCGCATAAGGATGAGCTGGAGGGCATCCGCGCCCGTGTGATGGCCGAGGTGAACGCCGCGGTGGCCTTCGCCGAAGCCAGTCCTGAAGCGCAGGCCGGGGATTACCTGGCGTTCGTAACCGAGGAGGCCGCGAATGGCTAAACTGACCCTATCCGAGGCGGTCAATCAGGCCCTGCGCCAGGAAATGGCGCGTGACGAGCGAGTGATCCTGCTGGGAGAGGACGTGGGGCTGTTCGGGGGTGCATTCCACGTCACCCATGGGTTGCTGGAGGAGTTCGGCCCGGAGCGGGTGTGGGACACACCCATCTCGGAGGCNGGNTTCATGGGCATCGCCATCGGCGCGGCGCTGACCGGTCTGAGGCCGGTGGTGGAATTCCAATACGCCGATTTCTTATTTTGCGCCATGGATCAGATCGTCAACCAGGCCGCCAAGCTGCGTCTGATGTCCGGCGGTCAGACCAGCGTGCCGCTGGTGATCCGCGCGCCGCAGGGAGCGACCGGGAGGGGAGCGCAACATTCGCAAAGTGTGGAAGCCTGGTTCATGCATACACCCGGTTTGAAAGTCGTGGTGCCCNCGACGCCCTATGATGCCAAGGGCCTGCTGATCAGCGCTATACGGGATAACAATCCGGTGCTCTTTCTGGAGCATAAGGCGCTGTACGGAAGTGCNTCGCCAGGTGGAGGCAAGGCGGTGGGCGATCGCAGCGTGGGCGAACTGGGGAGCGAGGTGCCCGATGAGCCGTACACCATCCCGTTGGGCGCAGCGGATGTCAAACGGGCAGGAAAACACGTCACTGTGGTAGCCACCCTGCTGATGGTGCACCGCAGTCTAGCGGTTGCGCGGCGGTTGGCCGAGGAAGGCGTTGAGCTAGAAGTGATCGATCCGCGCAGCCTGGTGCCGCTGGATGCGAACACAATATTTGAGTCGGTGCGCCGCACGCATCGCGCGGTAGTGGTGTCCGAGGACGTATCGCGAGCGGGGGTGGGTGCTGAGTTGGCGGCGCTCATTGCACACGATGCCTTCGATTATCTGGATGCGCCAGTGGAGCGGGTGTGCGCAGCGGACACGCCCATCCCATTTGCGCCGCGGGCCGAAGCGGCAGTCATCCCCCAGGAAGAGACCATCTATCAGGCTGTGCGCAGGGTGTTGAGCGGCTGAGGAGGACGGCGATGGCGACCGAGATCGTTCTACCGGTGTTAGGGGAAGCAATCGGCGAGGCGGTGCTGGTGCGCTGGTACAAGCGCGCCGGAGAGGCTGTCCGCCGCGGGGAAGAGATCGCCGAACTGGAGACAAACAAGGCGACCCTGGGCCTGGAATGCCCAGAGGACGGCGTTCTACTGGCGCTTATGGTTGAGGAAGGTGCCAGTGTGCACATTGGCGAGCTGTTGGCCGTGGTGGGACAGGAGGGGGAGGTCTACAGCGGGAGAGAAAAGGCTGTGGAAGCAGAGGAAGCAGATGCGGCGCTTTCTGCAGCAGCACCGGCGTCACCCTTCGAGGAGACCGAGCAACGCATCTCGCCGGCGGCGCGCAAACGGGCGGGGGAGCTAGGGGTGGACATAAGGCAGGTCACACCTTCGGCGCCGGGAGCGCGGATCACCAGCGAGGATGTAGAACGCTACGCAGGAGTTAAGATGGCGGAAGGCGCAGGGACCGAGCTGCCGCCCTTCCACATCGTGGAATTGAACGAGGTGCGTCGCATCACTGCACGACGTATGAGCGAAAGCGTTCGGACCATTCCCCAATTTTCGGTCTCGGTCGAAAGTGATGCCGGGTCGCTGATGCGGACGCTGGAAGAAGTCCGCACAAAGGGTGGGGAAAGCATTCCGCGGGTTAGCCTGACGGCGCTATGGGTCTACCTCGTCGGGCAGGTTCTGCCGCGCCATCCGCTGGCCAACGCACGCTTCGATGGGGAGCGAGTGTTGCTGTTCGAAACGGTTAACCTGGCCGTGGCGGTGGCAACACCGCGGGGACTGGTAGCTCCGGTGATCCATGCGGCCGAAAGGCTGACACTATCCGAGGCGGCAAGGCAGCTCGAGGAGGCGGCCGGGCGGGCGCGCGAGGGGAAGCTGACACCCGGCGATGTATCTGGGGCGACTTTTACGTTGAGCAACCTGGGCATGTTCGGGGTAGGGTCATTCGTTCCGCTGGTCAACCCGCCGCAAAGCGCGATTTTGGGGGTGGGGATGGTGCGCACGGCGTCGTTGGGCCTGCTCGAGGGAGAGACGCGCCCGGTGCAAACCGTGACGCTGACGTTGGCAGCGGATCACCGCGTGATGGATGGCGCAGACGCGGCCCGATTTTTAGGGGATTTGAAAAGCGCAATCGAAGGGTGCAGCCTGGAGCAGATTCGTCTGTAGCCAATACCAGTGCATCTGGAAAATGCAGCGCTTTGAAAGCCATCGAGACAAATTGGAGGCAGGATGCTGAAAGAAAACGATTATCCCATTACAGTGAAATTCGATGCAAAGAACGGTATATTTTCACCGGTGCAAAAAACGGTAGAACGCCGGTTGAGCGACCTGAAGAATATGTTCCACGATCGCCAGTCGGTAGAACAGATCTTGACGGCAGGTGACCGGCTGGTATACGAGATACGCTATTATCCTTTCATCACCAGCAAGTCCGACATGGCGCTGGGTGTGACGCGCATTTTTCCCGGCAAGGTGGGCGACGAGTACCATATGACCAAGGGGCACATTCACGAGCGGGACGACCAGCCGGAAATCTATCACTGTGTACAGGGCCACGGTTATTTATTGATGGACACCTTACAGGGTGACTTCGAAGCAGTGGCGTGGGAGCCAGGGACGATCACTCATATTCCGCCGATGTGGGCTCACCGGGTGGTTAATACAGGCGACGAGCTGCTGGTGTTCGTAGCCAGCTACCACATCAGTGCCGGCCACAATTACGATTTGGTTGAACAGAAGGGTTTCGCCAGGATCGTGGTGGAAAGGGAGGGTAAGGCCGTGCTCCTGCCCAACGATCGGCGGTAAAATCATTCAGGGAGGGCTGCCGTGGAGTATTGCCTGGCCGTCGACATCGGTGGTTCTAAGATTGCGCTGGCGCTGGTGGACGTCCAGGGTCAGGCAATGGGAGATCTTGAGACCCATCCGGTGCCTTTTGATGCCCAGGGAATCGCCGATCCGGCCGCGTTGATCGAGATTATGCGCACATTCCTCGACAAGGCTCCAATGGATAAAAAGGCGATCGCTGGAATTGGGCTGAGCGTGTGCGGTAACATCGACATTGACAGCGGGGACGCCATTTTGGTGCCCAATCTCCACTGGCGTTACGTGCCCTTCGGTGCGATGGTGTCAAAGGCGCTGGGCCTGCCGGTGCGCGCGGCTACGGATGTGCGCATGGCCGCCCTGGCGGAACACACCTGGGGGGCAGCGAAAGGCGTGCGTAATTTCATTTGGGCGACAGTGGGCACTGGTTACGGCGGTTACCTGTACCTCGAGGACCGGCTGTACGGCGGTTATCACGGCTTTGCCGGAAATTTTGGCCACATCACGCTCGATGAGATCCATGGTTACCCGTGCGGGTGCGGGCGGAGAGGGTGTTTTGAGACCTTCGTGGCCGGCCCAGCCATCGCACGGCAGGGACAGGCGGCTGTAGACGCGGGGCGCAGCCCGCTGATGGCAAGGCTGGCGGGTGGCCAACCCGTGACTACCCGGATCGTCTTCCAGGCGGAGGCGGCCGGAGACAAAGCAGCGACAGAGATCATCGAGCAGGTCATTCGCCTGATTTCGATCAACCTGGGCGGGGTGGTCAATCTGCTTGATCTGGAGATGATCGTCATGGGGGGCGGAGTTGTCAATGCAAGTCCGGATTTCGTCCAGCGCATCGACCGGCGCATCCGCGATTATTTGATGACCGAAGAAGCCAAACGGGATCTGAAGGTGGTAAAGGAATCTTTTCCGAATGCGGCTGTGTTCGGGGCGGCAGCCGACTTCTTCCAAACGCACGGTTTTATGCTGCCCGGCTGAAGGGTCATTCTGACGGCAAATGGTCAGAAGGGAGGGGTCGACATGTTCGAGAGAACAGATTTGACCGCTACGCTGGTTGAGGTGGCCCATCTGTATTTTGAGGAAAACCTTTCCCAGCAGGAGATTGCTGACCGTTTGGGCGTTTCCAGATCCCTGATTGCGCTTTACATTAAGAAAGCCAGGGAACAAGGGATCGTACGCATCGAGATCATAGATCCGAAGAACAATTTGGATAACCTGGCCCGTCGGGTTGCGGAAAAGTTCAAGCTCGCGAACACCCATGTGACAGCCAGCGCACACAACTCGGTCGCGCTGACGCGCAGGGCGCTGGGCAACGCGGTGGCGCATTTCCTGGACGAACGATTGCACGACGGCGACGTGCTCGGACTGGGGTGGGGGCGCACGATTCTGGAGGTGGTTAACCTGCTGGCGCCGGCCAGACCACGGCGTGTGGACGTGGTGCCGCTGTTGGGTGAGAGCGGCTACACCGGCTCGTACACTCAGCTCAACCAGATCGTACTCCAGGCGGCAAAGAGTTTTTCGGGCACGCCCTATTTTCTGCTGGCGCCCATCCTGGTGGGAACGAAAGAACTACGCGATGCGCTGATGCGCGATGTGGTCGCCCGCCAGGTGGTGGCATTATGGGAGCGCCTGACGATCGCATGTGTGGGCATTGGGGCAGTTCCCCCTACGGAAGGGCAGGTGGTGTACATCGGTGAGGAGAACATCCCCCGCCTGGTCGCCCAGGATCTGGTAGGGGATATCTGCGCGCGCTACTTCACCCGAAGGGGGGATTTTCCGCCCTTTGAATTTTACGACCGCATACTGGGAGTCGATTTAGAGCAACTCCGCCAGGCTCGCATTGTGGTGGCTGTGGCTGGCGGAGCTGAGAAGGCCACCGCCGTCCGGGCTGCGCTACGTACCGGATTAATCTCCGCATTGTTCGTGGATGAGGCGCTGGCGCAAATTCTGTTGATGGACGAAGATTGAGGAGAAAGGGTCGTGGAGCTGAATGGCAAAGTTGCGATTGTCACCGGCGCTGCCGGAGGAATAGGGCGGTGCATCGCGCTGGCGCTGTCCCAACGCGGCATGCGACTTTCACTGGTCGGACGCAACCTGGAAAAACTCCATGAGGTCGCTGCAGAAGTGGGCGAGATCGGCGGGATCGCTTTGCCGGCAGCCTGCGACGTGCGCTCTCCAGCCGAAGTTGAGCGTATGGTTGCAACGACGCTGGAGCATTACGGGCGGATCGACGTGCTGGTCAATTCAGCCTTCTGGGGACCACCTGCAAGCCTGGATGAGACGACCGAGGAGTTCTGGGACCTGACCCTGGATACCACACTCAAAGGGCCGTTCCTGTGCGCCCGCGCCGTCGCGCCGGTGATGCGCAGGCAAGGTGGAGGGCGCATCGTCCATATCGGCTCGCTGGCTGGGAAGGTTGGAGAGGACAACCGCACGGCTTACTGTGCCGCCAAGTGGGGATTGGAGGGGTTAACCGCCGCTTTGTCCGTCGAGCTGCTGCGCGANAATATCCACGTGCACCTGATTTCGCCAGCAGCCACCAATACTGGCTGGTGGCGCGAGGTAGGTGCAGCGCTGACGGAGCAGACGCTGGCCCGCATGATCCCTCCGGAGGTGGTCGCCGAAGCAGTCTGCTGGGTGTTGAGCCAGCCCGATCAAGTGCACATCCCGGATGTGCCGGTATACAATTTCCGCAACCCCTTCGAAGGGAAAGGTTCGCCTTTCGAGCGCTAATCCCCAGAGCGCAGAAATGCGAGGCAACGCGCCAGACACTCCTGGAGAGGTCGGCCGGTGTCTAGGACGAGCTTGGGAGGAGGTATGGGCGCCCAACGCCGTTTTAATTCCAGATAGAGACGATAATCCCGGTTGGCCGCCCGGTGGGCACTCTGGGCGGCATCCTGTTCCAGGCGCTGACGGGCAATTTCGTCTGAGCAAACGCACTCGATCAGCCGATACGGGATGCCCCGGGTGCGAAAGAAGGCCGCGAGGTCGTCAACCTGATAGGCGTGGGCGAAGGGGCGGCCGTCGATGATGACCGTCCGTTGCGGGTCATTTTCGAGCAGGTAAGCGGCGGTCTGATAAATCAACTGCATGCAAAAATCGTCCTGGGAGGTGGAGTATTCGATGGCCTCCGGCGGGAAGAGGGCTGCACGCAGGCGATCTTTGTCCAGGACAATGCCGTCCAGAGCGGCTGAAATCTCGGCGGCGATGCGGCTCTTTCCGCTGCCGGGCAGACCGGCCATGACAATCAGCACGTCAGTCCTCCTGCGGGCCGGGTAAACTGTGAGCC
>JGI24721J44947_10009313_pt1 | contig 12660 bp, 8 predicted proteins | sample YelNatPaOPGAMG01_FD_44947 | JGI IMG/M metagenome (IMG submission 44947)
AGCGCCGGCAATGAATTTTGCGCGCTGGGCCGCCATTTCCTCCGGCTTTTTCTTACCCATGGCGCGTCGAAGGATATCGGCTTCCCCAAGCGTGTAGCCGGCCAGCCGGTTAGAGATCTGCATCACCTGTTCCTGGTAGACAATCACTCCGAAGGTTTCCTCCAGAATGTCCTTGAGTTCGGGAAGGTCGTAGGTGATGCTCTTGCGGCCATGCTTGCGTTCGATGAAATCGGCCACCATCCCTCCCTGGATCGGCCCGGGGCGGTAGAGGGCATTTAAAGCAATCAGATCCTCGATCCGTGTAGGCTGGTAGCGCCGCAAAATGTCGCGCATCCCCTCAGATTCAAACTGGAAGACTCCGCTGGTATAGCCGTTTGAGAAGATGGCGAAAGTTTCAGGGTCGTCGGCCGGCAGATCGTCAAGCGAAAGTTTGACTCCGTGGTGCTGCTCAATTAGCGCCAGTGCGTCATGAACTACGGTAAGCGTGGTGAGCCCGAGGAAATCCATTTTAAGCAGGCCCAGTTTGTCCAACCCATTCATGTCGTACTGGGTTACTATTTCATCCCGATTGGTGCGGTAGAGCGGCACCAGTTCCTGTAACGGCACCGGCGTAATTACGACGCCTGCCGCGTGGACCGAAGCATTGCGGCACATCCCCTCAATCCGGCGCGCAATTTCCAGAACCTCCGCCACGCGCGGATCACGCTCGGCTGCCTGTTTAAGCGTCGGCTCCATTTTCAGTGCCTCTTCCAAGCGGATGTTGAGGACGCTCGGAACCAGCTTGGTGAGCCGGTCAACTTCGGCAAAGCTCATGTCGAGCACCCGACCCACGTCCTTGATGGCTGCCCGGGCGCCCAGTGTGTTGAATGTGATGATTTGAGCCACCTGGTCGCGCCCGTATTTTTCGGTTACATACTGGATGACCTCGCCCCGGCGGTTCATACAGAAGTCTATGTCGATATCGGGGAGGCTGATGCGCTCGGGGTTAAGGAAGCGCTCAAAAAGCAGGCCATAATGCAGTGGATCAATATTGGTGATGCCCATCGCATAGCTCACCAGGCTCCCCGCCGCCGAACCTCTCCCCGGTCCAACCGGGATTCGGTGGTTTCGGGCGAACTCAATGAAATCCCAGACAATCAGAAAATAGCCTGAGAACTTCATCTGCTGGATCATGCGTATTTCGGCATCCAGGCGCTCGGCATACTCTTTAAGGTCGTGACGGAGTTTCCCGGCGGCTCGCAGCGCTTCCAGGCGCGGGCGGCGTTTTTCGAAGCCCTGGCGGGCGACAAACTCAAAGTAGGTATCCGTAGTGTGCCCGGCCGGCACATCGAATTTGGGAAACGGATCCTTGATTTTTTCCAACTGTACCTGGCANCGTTCGGCAATCTCCCAGGTCCGGTCAAGCGCTTCCTCCACCTCNGAGAAGAGAGCCAGCATCTCGGCGCGGGATTTGAGGTAAAACTCAGGGCCCCAGGATTTCATTCTTCCGGGATCGGAGAGCGTCTTTCCGGTTTGAATGCAGAGCAGAACCTCGTGAGCCCGGGAATCTTCCCGCCGGAGATAATGCGTATCGTTGGTGGCGACCAGAGGTATGCCTGTCTCACGGCTTAGCCGGTAAATTTGCGGCAGCAGCGTGCGGTCTTCAGGCAGGCCGTGATCTTGAAGTTCAAGGAAAAAATTGCTGGCGCCGAACAAGTCCTTATAAATAAAAGCCTTGCGCTTGGCCTCATCGTACTGGCCGGCCAGCAGCAGTTCGTTTATTTCTCCCCGCAAGCAGCCGGAAAGAGCTATGAGGCCGCGGCTGTGAGCAGCCAGCAGGTCCAGGTCGACTCTCGGCTTGTAATAAAAACCCTCCAGGTAGCCGGCTGAGACAAGTTTGGTGAGGTTTCGGTAGCCTTCCTGCGATTCGCACAACAGGACCAAGTGGTGATAGCGATCGGTTTCTGAGCGAGTCAGGCGTCCCTGTTGGGAAACATAGACCTCGCAACCCAGAATCGGGCGTATTCCATGCTCGCGTGCAGCAAAGTAGAACTGCACGGCGCCGAACAGGTTGCCGTGGTCGGTCATGGCGATGGCCGGCATACCCTGCTGTTCGGTCAAGCGCATCAGTTGAGTTATTTCGCAGGCGCCGTCTAATAGCGAGTAGTCCGTATGGCAGTGGAGATGAACGAAAGGCCGGTCCCCCATTTCGGTACCAGTATAGATATTAAATGCTGTCGTGCGGAATGAAATCCCAGTGGTAGGGACGGGCAGATTCGAACTGCCGACCTGCCGCTTAGGAGGCGGCCGCTCTATCCATCTGAGCTACGTCCCCACGGCCAGATTTCATTGTATCGTAGCAGCCCAGCGCTTCAGACCTTTGCTGCCAATATCCCGGCGGTAATGCATGCCTCGGAAATTTATTTTCCTAACTGCTTCATACGTCTTTTCGATGGCGGTGGGTAGATCCGGCCCGCTAGCAGTTACGCCCAGGACTCGCCCGCCGGCGGTTAGAAGGCCGTCAGGGGTTTTGCGGGTGCCGGCCTGGAATACGGTCGCCCCAGTCGCCTCCGCTGCTTCAATTCCCGTTATCAGGTCGCCCGTACTGGGCTTTGCCGGATAGCCCTCCGCAGCCAGGACTACACACACTGAGGGTTCCGGTCGCCAAGCCAAGCGTACGGATCCCAGTTCTCCGCCGGCCGCCGCCAGGAGCGCCTCGGCCAGGTCGCAATCCAGCGCGTGCAACAAAGGTTGCGTCTCCGGATCCCCCAGCCGGACATTGAATTCGAGCACTTTCGGGCCGTCGGCAGTCATCATTAATCCCGCATAGAGAAAACCTTTGTAGGGCGAACCTTCCTGATTCATACCCTCAATTACCGGCATTATTACTTGTTCAAGAATCTGCTCCACCTGTTTTGAGCTTAGAATTCGGCTGTCGCAGTAGGCCCCCATGCCGCCGGTGTTCGGGCCGCGGTCTCCATCAAAAACTGCTTTATGATCCTGAGTCGGAAGAAGAGGCAGCACATGCCGGCCATCGCTCAACACGATGAAGCTCACTTCTTCTCCCTGAAGAAACTCTTCGATGACCACTCGCGAACCGGCCTCTCCCACCAGAGCACCCGAGAACATGGCTTCCAGGGTTTGCTCTGCATCTTGACGGTTCCCTACTATGACCACGCCCTTACCGGCAGCCAACCCATCGGCTTTCAAAACGAGCGGATAGCTGAACTTGCTCAGCGCTTCCCGCGCTTCATTGTATGATTCGGCTGTGATGCAGGCGGCCGTAGGGACGCCGAAACGCTGCATGGTTTTTTTGGCGAAAATCTTGCTGCCTTCCAGTCGTGCGGCAGCCTGAGTTGGGCCGATAATTCGCCGTCCGGCCTTCTGGAAGCAGTCCACTATGCCGGCCACAAGGGGTGCTTCAGGTCCTACCACCGTTAGGTCGGCATCAATTGTTTCGGCTGCGTCCAACAAGACTTCCGGTTGCATGGAGCTTGGCGCCAGGCATTCAGCCAGCATAGCCATACCCGGGTTGCCGGGCGCGGCGTACAGTTTTTTGACCAGGGGGCTCTTGGCCAGTCTCCAGACGATGGCGTGTTCTCGCCCGCCGCTTCCGATAACCAGAACTTTCAATCCGACCTCCAATCTTTTTTAGAATAGAACTAATCATTGTTATCTTTCCGGCATAGCATGTTCCTGAACATTGCTTACGACGTTGTGGTGGTTGGCGCCGGCCATGCGGGCTGCGAGGCTGCGCATGCAGCGGCTCGTCTGGGTTGCCGGACGGCCTTGGTGACCATGAATCTGGATTTGATTGCCCAGATGTCATGTAATCCAGCAATCGGCGGCATCGCCAAAGGACACCTGGTGCGAGAAGTGGATGCCCTGGGAGGTTTGATGGGCCGGGTTACGGACCGGGCCGGAATCCAGTTTCGCCTCCTGAACACCAGCCGGGGGCCCGCGGTCTGGTCACCACGCGCCCAGTGCGACAAACGGGACTACCGCATATTGATGCGGGAAATGTTGGAGCAAGAGGCGAAGCTCCAAATTGTCCAGGGTGAGGTCGTACGGATTCTGATGTCGGATGGGACGCCGCGCCGGGTGACCGGAGTTGAGCTTCGCGACGGGCGGCAGTTCTCATCTGGGGCGGTCATCATAAGCCCCGGTACTTTTTTGAACGGGTTGGCGCACATCGGGGAACGGAATTTCACTTGCGGCCGCAGCGGTGAGCCGCCTTCCGAGCCGCTCGGACAACAACTGCGCTCTCTTGGGCTGGCGACAATCAGGCTGAAAACCGGAACTCCCCCCAGGCTGGACGGCCGTACGATTGACTGGTCGAAATTCGAGCCGCAGGACGGCGATCCCGATCCTACGCCGTTTTCCTTCATGACCGAGAAAATCACCCGGCCTCAGGTGCGTTGCTACATTGCTTACACCAACGCGGAAACCCACAGAATTCTGCGGGAAAACATCGGCCGCTCGCCTCTATACGGGGGCAAAATTCGCGGCGTCGGTCCTCGCTATTGCCCATCGGTTGAAGACAAAGTGATGAAGTTTTCCGATAAGGAGCGGCATCAGATTTTTCTTGAACCGGAGGGCTTGCACACCAATGAAGTGTATGTAAACGGCATGTCGACCAGCATGCCTCTGGATGTGCAGGCGGCGGCCCTGGCCTCGATCCCGGGGCTTGAAAGAGCCGCCATGATTCGCCCTGGCTATGCCATCGAGTACGATGCGGTCGATCCGCGGGAACTGACCCACGCGCTTGAGGTGAAATCGGTCGGCGGCCTTTTCCTCGCCGGCCAGATCAACGGCACTTCCGGCTATGAGGAAGCCGCATGCCAGGGGATAATGGCCGGCATAAACGCGGTTCGAAAGCTCAGCGGACAGGACCCCGTTGTCATCCCGCGAAATGAGGGCTATACAGGGATTCTGATAGACGATCTGGTCATCAAAGGAGTGGATGAACCGTATCGTATGTTTACCTCTCGTGCCGAATTCCGGCTGCATCTCCGGATCGATAACGCCGACGAGAGGCTTACTCCCCTGGGCTGGAAATTGGGCTTGGTGGATACAAAACGCTGGCGTTACTTCGAGCATAAGCAAGAACAGAAACGCCTGATAAGAGAATTCCTGCGTAAAAAACGAATCGAAGATACGGCCGGCGGTTCCCAGCCGCTGGCAATATGGTTGAAAAGGCCTGAAGCCAGCATCCAAAGCCTGGTGAATGAAATCACTGCTTTGCTGGGCGAAGCGCCTCTACGTGAGGTGCTTACGACGGTTGAGACTGAGCTCAAATACGAAGGCTATTTTGCCCAGCAGGCCCGTCAGATTAAACGCTTGTCAGAGGCCGAGAATCGCCCGATCCCACAGGATTTTGCTTTTAGGGCAATTCCTGGTCTTTCGCGGGAGATCATCTTTAAGCTTGAGCGGGTTCGGCCACGAAACCTCGGCCAAGCCGCCCGAATCCCAGGCGTTACTCCAGCAGCGATCGCCGTGCTGGACATCCACTTGAGCCTGCTGTCCCGCTGATGCGGCGTATTCGGTGACAACGCTTGACTGCTGGATCGTGCAAATGACGCTGCGGTCATAGCGCTTGTTGAAAGCGAGCAGCCGTCATTTGGACCTTGGGCCGAGCGCCTGGCAGAGGACAGTTATCTGCCGTAATTGTGGCGTGAAACCGTAGGGGCGATCGCGCCGGCAGCGCTTTTTGGCCTGATTTGCGGCGGTGGTTGAAGTGCCTCGCCGGCCGGCGCCGGCGGCGCGAGAGGGGTTTGACAGAGCCGTGGCCTTGGAGCGAGAATACCTGTTAGGAAAGCGGGAGTAACTCAGCTGGTAGAGTGCAACCTTGCCAAGGTTGATGTCGCGGGTTCGAATCCCGTCTCCCGCTCCACGCCGGGGCGCCTGCATACCCGCCATCAAATCCAATCTCAACGGCTGTAGTTCAGACAATTTGCCAGATTCCTCGAATGCCGCCGGAACGGGGCCTTAGCATCAAAAGCCGGTACGCCCGGCGGCCGTTTTCCGTGGTAAAAACGATAAGGCTGCCGGAGACCGGCAGCCTTATCGTCGCAAGCGGGGATTTTATGTCGGAAACAACCATCGGTTTGATTTTTTCAATGTTACTGGCGGCGACGGTCGCCGCCGAACAACGCGTGATCGACTTGACTCGGGTCATTGAGCCTACCGGCCCGGACGCTGAACGGAAATTCGTTGTCCGCATCCGCGACGCACTGGAGGAGATTCCGGGCAAGGTCAGGCCGGAGGGGGAATGGTACGTCATGTCCGATGTGGAGCTTATGAGCCATGTCGGCACGCACATCGAGGCGCCGTTCCACTGCCTTAAAAATGGTTCGGATCTGGCGCGGATTCCGATCGAGCAGCTCGTTGGCGATGCCGTGATCCTTAATCTTTCAAGCGCCAGAGCCGAAGGTGGTGTCACCCTAAAGCAGGTGCAGGAGGCAGCCCGAGCGGCCGGCGGCATCCGTAAAGGCGATATCGTTTTTTGCCGTATGGGGCCGACTTCTTATTTCTCAACTGCCGCGCTTAAATGGCTGGTCGAGCAGGGCATGAAACTGATGGGCGTCGACTCGAGCGGCGTCGAGCTGGCCGACGATACCACACACGCCAACATCAACCACTTGGTCCTGTTCAGGGCGGGGATCCCGCTGATTGAAAACCTGACCAATCTTGACCGCATCAGTCGGCCGCGCGTGAAGGCTTATGCGCTTCCGATTCCCGCCCGTGGGCTGGACGCGTTTCCCCTGCGCGTCGTTGCGGTGGAGTAAGCAGATGACGCAGTGCCGGGCTGTCCTTAAGAATCATTGCCGGCGCTTTTCAAATTCCCAAGCGGTCGCAACAATGTCGACCAAAGATGTGTAGCGGGGGCGCCAGCCGAAGGTGCGTTGCAAGCGGGAGCTGTCAGCGACCAGCACTGGAGGATCGCCCGCACGGCGCTCGCCGAAGCGGTGGGGGATGCGGCTGCCGGTAACTTCCTCGGCCGCCCGCAGCACCTCAAGCACCGAGTGCCCGGCGCCGGTTCCGACGTTGAATGCTCCGGAAGAAGCGCCGTTGAGTAGAGCTTCCAGCGCAGCCACATGAGCTTCAGCCAAGTCGCATACGTGTATGTAATCCCGTATGCAGGTGCCGTCCGGCGTCGGGTAATCCCGGCCGAAGATTGTAACCGGCGCACCGGTGCGGACAGCCCTGAGGACCAGCGGAATCAAATGAGTTTCCGGGACGTGTTCCTCGCCCAGGCGGGCGTCGGGGCTGGCGCCGCAGGCGTTGAAGTAACGCAGCGCGATCGAGCGCAAGCCCCGGCAACGGTCGAGCCACCCGAGTATGCGTTCAACTGTCGCTTTCGATTCGCCGTACGGGCTGACCGGGGCAAAAGGCGCGTCTTCGGCGACCGGGACGCGTTCGGGGGTGCCGTAGACGGCGGCGCTTGAAGAAAACACCAAGCGCGTGACGCCGGCCCGACGCATGGCCTCCACAAGTGACAGCGTGCCGCCTATGTTGTTGCGAAAATAAACTTCTGGCTCGCCTACGGATTCGCCTACGGCTATGAAGGCGGCAAAGTGAATGACGGCTTCAACCTTTAGTTCCGTCATCAAGGCGGCCAGCCTGCGGGTGTCGGCCACGTCGAAAACGTGCAGGCGCTCCGGGCTGACGTTGTGGCGATAGCCTTTGGACAGATTGTCGACGACGACCGGATTGAATCCCCGGCGGATCAGCAGATCCACGGTATGGGAGCCGATGTAGCCGGCCCCGCCGGTTACCAGTATGGCAGCGGAAGAGCTCATGGAAGTTACCAGAAAGGCTTATGGTCCGTACCGGCGTGCAAAGCCAAAATACGAGTATATGATGATCCCGACATGCTGATTCAGGTTGAAGCGGCGGACGCCGGAAAGCGCCTGGACCGGTTTCTAAGCGAGCGACTCCCCGCTTACAGTCGCTCGCGCATCCAGGGTTGGATCCGCGCCGGGCGAGTGCGAGTCGGGGGCAGCGGCGCTAAGGCGTCCTACATATTGCGTGGCGGCGAGAAGATCGAGGTTGAGCCGCAGCAGTTGCCGCCGCTGCGCGCCGAGCCTGAGCCGATCCCGCTTGAAATCCTTTATGAAGACGAAGACGTGGTGGCCGTCAACAAGCCGGCCGGCATGGTGGTTCATGCGGGTGCGGGCAGGTGCTCAGGCACCCTGGTGAACGCTTTACTAGCGCGTTTCGGCGCCCTTTCAACGCTTGGGGGCGAGCTGCGGCCGGGCATAGTCCACCGGCTGGACCGGCTGACCAGCGGCGTCATTCTGGTGGCGCGCAACGATGCAGCCCACCGGTTTCTGGCCGAACAGTTCGCGGCGCGGCAGGTTGAGAAAATCTACCTGGCGCTGGTGCATGGTGAGGTCAAAGCAGAGGCTGGCCGAATCGGCAAGCCCATTGCGAGGGATCCGGTGCGGCGGACGCGCATGACAGCGCGCCTGGGCTATGGACGAGCAGCCGAGACTGAATACCGGGTGCTAAAGAGGTTCCGCGGCTACACGCTACTGGAGGTGAAAATCGGCACCGGCCGCACGCACCAGATACGCGTGCATCTGAGTTCGCTCGGCCATCCGGTGGTCGGTGACCGGCTGTATGGGGCGCCGGCTCGCCCGCCCGAAAGGCCGCCTCTGGAGCGGATCTTTCTACATGCCTGGCGGGTGCGGTTCGAAAGCCCCAGTACCGGCCTGCCGGTTGAGGTCACCGCTCCATTGCCAGCCGAGCTTGAGGCGTGGCTGGAAGGACTCCTATAATCGAGGCAGAGGCGTCATGAGGATTCTGGCGGCATTTCTGGCAGCCTTCTGGGCCATGGCGCCGGTCGGGGCGCAAGCTCCCCCCGCGCCTCCGGTTGAAAAAGCCGATGATGAGGAGCGCAGCCGGATCGTGCTCGAGGTCACCCGCGTCAACCTGCTGTTTACGGTGACCGACCGGCGCGGCCGCTTCGTAACCGACATCAAGCCTGAGGACTTGATTGTTCGTGAAGGCAAGAATGTCCAGAAAATTCTGGAATTCACGGCTGAAAGCGACCTGCCCCTGCGTCTGGCCATTCTGGTTGACAGCAGCAACAGCGTACGCGACCGCATGCGGTTTATACAGGAGTCGGCCATCGAGTTCATCACGAGCGTAATGCGGCCCGAGGTGGACCGGGCCACGGTCATCAGTTTCGATACGGCGCCCGCCCTACAGGCCGATTTGACTGGTGACATAGAGCAACTGACCCGCATTATTCGTTCGCTACGCGCCGGAGGCGGCACTTCGCTTTACGACGCCATATACTATGCCTGCCGCGATAAGCTTATGCAGGACCAACCACGGCACAAATTCCGCCGAGCCATAGTCGTGCTGAGCGACGGCGAGGACAACCAGAGCCGCTACACGCGGGACCAGGCGCTAGAGATGGCGCAGAAAGCCGATGTGGTGATCTACACGATTTCGACCAACATCACCCGCACCGAGACCAGCGGCGATAAAGTTCTGAAATACTTCGCCAATGAAACCGGTGGGGTGGCTTTCTTTCCGCTCAAAGCCGAGGATCTCTCTCAATCGTTTGAAAACATCGCTAACGAACTGCGCCACCAGTACAGCATCCTTTACCGCCCGGAGCCGCTACGGACGGACGGCAAGTTCCAGCCGGTCGAGATCATAGTAAAAGACCGCCGAAACTTGGTCGTGCGCACCCGCAGCGGCTACTACGCCCCCAAACTTTGACCGCTGGCATAGAATACAGGCCGTCCGGGCCTGAGAAGACACCTTGCTGAAAACGGTTGCTTCCACACGCTTTCCGACAATTGCTTGAAGTTCTGTATGTAGAAGTCCGGTGCGCAAAGATCCGCACAAGCCGGAGGCGCGAAACGATGTGTGGCGCGGGGTGGCGCTTGAGGGATATGCTATCGATTCCTTCGGGACTTGAAGATGAAAATCCCGGATAATTTCCTTTTGCCGCAACTAGCGCTACTTTGCATTCTCGGTGCTGGTTTGACAGCCGAGCAGCCCCAGGGGCTTATCGGCGGCCTGGTGCTGGACGCGCAGACCGGCGAGCCGCTGGCGCGCGTCCGCATATCCCTCGTAGGNACGTCCTGGCAGACGCAAACTGACAATTACGGCCGTTTCTCGTTTCCGGGTATCGCCGCAGGCCAATACACTCTGCAAGCGGCCACGGTCGGCTACCGGATGGTGCACAGAACTTTTACTCTCGGGGAGTGGCAACATCTGGAATTCGAGATTGTGCTAAGCCCGGACACTTTCCGCCATTCGGATTCCGTTGAGGTTCGCGGCGACATCTTCGAGCCTGTGAAAGCCGACGGTCCCTCACAGCTCACGCTGGAGGGCAACGAAGTCAAGAACTTGGGCAGTGTACTGGCCGATGACCCGCTACGCGCTGCGCAAGCCCTTCCGGGCGTCAGCTCGAACGACGACTTCGACAGTCGCTTCTCTGTGCGCGGTGCTTCCTGGGAACGTATCGGGTTGTACTTGGACGACATCCTGCTTCACGTTCCCTTTCACACCTTACAAGGTGAGTCCGCCACCGGCTCCATGACCTTATTCAACGGCGACATGGTGGAAACTCTGGTCCTGCACGCCGCCGCACCGCCCGTGAGGTTCAGCGACCGCACTGCGGGCGTGATTGAGGTCAGCACCCGCGAGGGCAGCCGCATGCAGCGCAGCTTCCGCACGACGGCCAGCGCCTCAAACGCCGGCGTAATGGCTGAGGGACCGATCGGGCGCAGCCGCCGTGGTGCCTGGTTGGCGAGCGCGCGCAAGAGTTACTTCCAGTACATCATCCGGCGTACGGCCACCACCGAGCCGACGCTCGCTTTTGGCTTCGCGGATTTACAGGGCAAGCTCACGTTCGACCTGACGCCGCGCCAGCAAGTGAGCCTCAGTGTCAGCGAGGGCGTCTCCGATCTGGATCGGCAGCGGTGGCGTTCGCAGCTGGGTGTCAACGCCGTGATGATGGCGGATAACCACATCACGCTGGCGAATCTGGGCTGGCGTTACACGTCTGGCTCGCATTTGCTGGTATCCAGCCGGGCGGCGTGGATACGCGAGCGCTTCAAAAATTTCAGCCGTGACGATCTGGCGCTGGCCAGCGGCTACTATGGCGAGTGGGCCGGGACGGGCAACGCCACCTGGCTCTGGCGGGACGAGGCTACCCTGGATTTCGGCGTATCCTTGAGGCGCCTGCACGCAGATGGATTCACTTACCGTTACCAATTCAACCCGTTCGTGGTCCGGCGTCTGGACGAGTACCGCGGCAAGGCTTGGCGCGGCGGCGGTTATCTTCAGCAATCCTTGCGCCCCTGGCAGGGCCGGATCCAGCTTGTGCTCGGAGCTCGCTGGGATCGCCACAACATTTCCAGTCCGCCCGCTTGGTCGCCGTCGGTCTCCGTTGCGATCATGCCTGAGCCCCGCACGCGGATCAACCTGGGCTGGGGAGAGTACGTACAATACCCCGATCTGCACTGGCTGTTCTCAGTTCTGGGAGGGAAGCGCTTATTACCGGAAAGGGCCATCCATTATACGGCGGCGATCGAGCGGCGGCTGGGTGAACGCTCTCGATTGCGCGCCGAATTCTACCAGCGCCTGGATCGGGATCTGCTGTTTCGCCCGCTTTACGAGCCCCGCTTGGCCGAAGGCCGCATTCTGCCGCAACAGGTCGATGCGCCTCTGGTCAACTCACTGCGCGGTCGGTCGCAAGGTTTTGAGGTGTTTTTTCAGAGCCGGACTGCCAATCGTCTGACCGGATGGATCGCCTACTCCTACGGGCGCACCCGCATGCGCGACGGCGTAAGCGGCGCCCAATTCCCTTCTGATTTCGATCAAAAACACGGCGTTAACCTTTACATAAGCTACCGTGTGCGCCCCACGGTGAATATCAGCATGCGCTGGATTTACGGAAGCGGCTTCCCGATCCCTGGCTTCTTCAGGCGAGAAGGCAACCGTTACTTTCTCTCCGGCGAGCGCAATGCGGTCCGCTTGCCGTCCTACCACCGCGGCGATCTGCGAATCAACAAGGCATTTATCTTCGACCGTTGGAAGATGACCCTATACGGCGAGCTGTTGAATCTCACCAACCACGCCAATTACCGCTTCGATAGTTTTAACGGATACAACGCTCGTACGGGACAAGCCTTCGTTACGCTGTACAAAATGTTTCCCATCATCCCGTCCGCCGGGCTACTGCTCGAGTTCTGACGCCTGCCGGCCTCAGGATGGAATGCGGACTTGCAATTGCTCACCATCCGGGGATCGAATCGTTTGTTTAAGCACAAACCAGCAGGGGAGTAGTGAAGTACGCTGGGCTATGAGCCGAAGTGGCGCAGACGCTCTGTAAAGCTCGGCGCACCATGGCGGCAGGCAGCTCGGGTGATGATGCGGCCGAAGCAACGGCACAAAACCCGGATGGCCCGGCCCGGATCAGCGCACAGCCATGGTAATTGCGGGCAGGCTTGAATACGGACCGCAGTATAAAACTACCGGCACGTGGTCGCCGGGGTCAATGTTTTTCGGCACGCGCGCATTGATCTGAAGTACGCCTGAAACGTAATGTGGCGCAGCACCCGCATATTCGATCTTGGCGCTTGCCCCGCCGATGGTCACGCGCACCGGTAGCCGCGGCTTGGGAAGCACCCCGACCGGTACAGAGCCGTC
>JGI24721J44947_10009318_pt1 | contig 12656 bp, 10 predicted proteins | sample YelNatPaOPGAMG01_FD_44947 | JGI IMG/M metagenome (IMG submission 44947)
GCCGCAGACCGTCCGCGCCTTTATCGCGGTCAGGGTTGATGACGCGGTCGAGAATGCCGTCGTGGCGCTCGTAGACGAACTCAAGGCCGCGGGCAGCGAGGGCGTCCGGTGGGTCAGGCGCGGCAATCTGCACCTGACGCTCAAGTTCCTCGGTCCGGCGGTTCCGCTCGGAAAGCTCGAACCGCTCAAGACGATGCTGGAGCGGGTCGCCGCCGAGAGTCCGCCGTTCGAGCTGCGGGTCCGCGGCGTGGGAGGCTTCCCGACCCTTCAGCATCCGCGCGTCATCTGGATCGGACTCGAGGGCGAGGAGCTTGGACGACTGGCGCGTCGCGTCGAGGAGGCGGCGGTACGATGCGGTTTCGAGCCGGAAAGGCGCGCCTTTACGGGGCATCTTACGATAGGCCGCGTCACTTCGTATCGTGGCTTCGAGAAAACCCGCCGCGCACTGTCAGCGCTCTCGGAGCGCGACTTCGGCCGCTCGCGGATCGACACGATGACGCTTTATCGGAGCACACTTGCGCCGCAGGGCTCGGTTTACGAGCCGCTTGCGCGCTACGAGCTGCGCGGTGCCCGATAGCGGCGCGCCGTGCTCAAACCCGCGGCCCTAGCGCGCTTCGCGCGGTTTTGTGGCAAGATTCGCATGAGGCGGACTTTCAAGCGGGGACCCCGATGGCGCAGGAGATCAAGAACAAGGCATTGGACCTGGCGCTGAGCCAGATCGAAAAACAGTTCGGCAAGGGCTCGATCATGAAGCTCGGCGAGCAGGTCGTCGCCGACGTCTCGGTGATCCCGACCGGCTCGCTCGGGCTCGATATCGCGCTCGGCGTCGGCGGATTGCCGCGCGGACGGGTGGTCGAGATCTACGGCCCCGAATCGTCGGGCAAGACCACACTTGCGCTCGAATGTATAGCCGAAGCGCAGAAGGCGGGCGGGATCGGCGCATTTATCGACGCGGAGCACGCGCTCGACGCCAGCTATGCGCGCAAGCTCGGCGTCAAGGTCGAGGACCTGCTCATCTCGCAACCCGACAACGGCGAACAGGCGCTGGAGATCGCGGAAACCCTGGTCCAGTCAGGCGCGATCGACGTGCTCGTGATCGATTCGGTCGCCGCGCTGGTGCCGCGCGCCGAAATCGAGGGCGAGATGGGCGAGCCGCAGATGGGACTCCAGGCGCGACTGATGTCGCAGGCGCTGCGCAAGCTTACCTCGATAATCGCTCGCTCGCGTACCGTCGTCATCTTCATCAATCAGATCCGGATGAAGATCGGCGTGATGTTCGGCAACCCGGAAACCACAACCGGCGGCAACGCGCTCAAGTTTTACTCGTCGGTCAGAATCGATATCCGTCGTATTGGATCGATCAAATCCGGCACCGACGTGATCGGCTCGCGCACCCGCGCCAAGGTCGTGAAAAACAAGGTCGCGCCGCCCTTCAAGGAAGCCGAGTTCGACATCCTGTACGGCTCGGGAATTTCCAAGGAAGGCGAGCTTATCGACCTCGGCTCGGAGCACGGGGTAATCGAGAAGCTCGGCGCTTGGTACTCGTACCGCGAGGAGCGGATCGGCCAGGGACGCGAGAACGCGCGCGACTTTCTCAAGGCGAATCCCGCCATCGCCGACGAAATCGAGGAAAAGCTCCGCGAGAAGCTCGGCGTCAGGGGCGTCATCGTTCCACCCGCCACGGCCGACGAAGTCGGCGAGGACGACGAGAAAAGCCCGTCGAAGAAGAAGGGCTAGACCTGCGGCGCGCGTCGGGCCAGGCGATGAAAGCGGCGGACGAAGAGCGGAAAATTTCCGTCGACGATCTGAAAATCGCCTACGCCCGGCGGTCGGCGGTCCGATGCCGGCGCGGCGACTCGTGCGCTTATGGCTGATCGCGGTCAGCCTGTTCCAGCGGCGTGAGGGGCGAGGCGAGTTCGCGGACCTTACGCTCGCCGATGGAACGAACTCGATTCTGGTCATCTGATTCCGGGAGGTGCGAAACGATGGCTGAGCGTTATCTGACCGGTGAGGTGAAAGCCCACAGTACCGGGCTCCCCGGGCGCCATATTCTCAGCGCGCGGCAGAACCATCTCATCTTCGACGACACCGTCGGCCATGGCGGCCCAGGGGAAGCGATAAATGCGCTCGAATTGTTCCTGGGCGGGATCACCGGATGTGCCACGATGATGGTGGAACGGATCGCACGCGCCGAGAACGTCCCACTGAAGCACGTCGAAGTCTCCATGGAGGCGACCATAGACACCGAGGCGAAGCATCCGGGTCCTCCCGTGCTCGCCAGCGCGCGGATGCGCTTTCGGATGGCGGGCGTGCCCGAGGACAAGGCGCGCCAGATGGTCGAGATCTACAAGCGCCGCTGACCCCTGTACGGTTCGGTCGCGGTCGCGACCCCCGACACGACGGTCGAGCTCGAAGTGGTCCTCGGTTAGTCACCGTCCCGCTGGAGTTCCGCATCATGCGGTGGCGCCGAACGTCACGATCGTGTCTGCAGGTTTTTTCGCATTNTGCGAGAAGCTTGACGCGCCTTTTCGCCTATTCCGAAACAATCTGTAAATGCAAGGGATGCGGCATCCCGGGATAAAAGAAGTCAGAAGATATGCNATTTATTGAGAAGTCTGGACGGTCCGCAGGTCCGCGACCCTGACGGCCATATAGTCCGCTTCTTCGACCATCGAAGCATCGCCCGTCCCGCGCGCTGAACCTTCGCACGGGCGATCTTGCGCGCGTCGCGACGCCTCCCCGACAGGGCGAATAGAGCGCGATATGGGTAGGAAGGCAGCGCCCGGCTAGGCTACAATAACACCGCCTATGCGCTGGACGACCGCAAAGATACGTCAATCGTTTCTCGAATTTTTCCGGGAGCGCGGCCACACGATCGTTCCCTCGGCTTCACTGGTTCCAAAGGGGGATCCGACCCTGCTTTTCACCAACGCTGGGATGGTTCCGTTCAAGGATTATTTTCTCGGTATCCGGACGCCGAGCGACCGCCGCGTTGCCGATTGCCAGAAGTGCCTGCGCATCTCGGGCAAGCATAACGACCTGGAAGCGGTCGGCCGTGACACCTACCATCACACGTTCTTCGAGATGCTCGGGAACTGGTCGTTCGGCGATTATTACAAGGAAGAGGCGATCCGCTGGCACTGGGAGCTGATCACCCAGGTCTGGGAAATCGATCCCCGGCTCCTCTGGGCGACGGTTCACAAGGACGACCGTGAGGCCGAAGAAATCTGGCTCAGGATGGGCGTGCTGCCAAGGGAGCGGATCCTGCGCTTCGGCGACAAGGACAATTTCTGGGAGATGGGCGAGACGGGGCCGTGCGGCCCCAACTCGGAAATCGATATCGATCGCGGTCCCGCCGCCTGCGACGGCAATGCTCATCGCGGGGTTCCGTGCGCGGTCAACGTGGACGGATGCTCCCGGTTCATCGAGCTGGCCAACCTGGTCTTTATCCAGTACAACCGCGACGCGACGGGGGCGTTGACGCCGCTTCCGATGAAGCACGTCGATACGGGGACGGGCCTTGAACGGGTCGCGGCCGTGATGCAGACCTTCGAGACGGGCCGCCTGCTCGGCAATTACGATATCGACCTGTTTCAGACGATCATGCGCCGAATCGAGGACGCGGCGCGCAGCTATGGCCTCGGTGCGCGCTACGGCGGCAGCGCCGAGTCCGATATCTCATTCCGCGCGATCGCCGACCATGCGCGCACGATGACTTTCCTCGTGGCGGAAGGAATCAACCCGGGCAACACGGACCGCGAGTATGTCCTGCGCCGGATAATCCGGCGCGCCGCGCGCCACGGCCGTTATCTAGGGATTCATCGCCCGTTCCTGGCCGGCGTGAACCAAGGCGTAATCGAGGCGATGGGCGACGCGTACCCGGAAATCCGCGAGCACGCTCAGCGAATCGCCGAGGTGATCACGCAGGAAGAGACCCGTTTCGGTGAGACGCTCGACCGCGGGCTGGAACTTATCGACCAGGAGCGCGCGCGCCTCAGGCAAAGCGGCGGCCATACGCTGCCAGGCGAGGTCGCTTTCAAGCTTTACGACACCTACGGCTTTCCGCTCGACCTGACCGAAGATGTGCTTCGAAGCGACGGTATCGACGTCGACGTCGCCCAGTTCAATCGCCTGATGGAGGAGCAGCGCGAGCGCGCCCGCAGCGCACGCAGGGACGAGGCCGTCGCGCCCGAAATCCAGCTCGGACCGGCGGTTGCGTCGCGCTTCGTCGGCTACCACGAATACGAAGCCCGGTCCGAAGTGCTGGCGCTCGGGGGCGAGGGCGGCTCGGTGGCGGTCGTGGTCGCTGAAACCCCCTTCTATCCCGAGGGCGGCGGACAGGTCGGCGACCGCGGTGTTATCGAGGCCGAATCCGGCGCGATTCTCGAAGTGCTCGACACCCGAAAGAGCGACGGCGCGATTATCCACGTCGGCAGGCTGCTGCGCGGCGAGCGCCGTGAGTTCGAGCGCGGACGGCGCGTCNCGCTCAAGATCGATCGCGTGCGACGCGAGGCCGCGATGCTGAATCATTCGGCAACGCACATCCTGCATTACGCGCTTCGCGAGCTTCTCGGCTCCGGCGTGCATCAGGCGGGTTCTCTGGTCGCGCCCGATCGGCTGCGCTTCGACTTTGCCCATCAGGGGCCGGTCAGTGCAGGCGACCTCGAAACGATCGAGGAGGAAATCAACGCGCGCATTCGCGAGAACGCCGAGGTCAGGACCGACGAGATGGCCTACGACGAGGCCATCAAGGCGGGTGCGCTGGCTTTCTTCGGCGACAAGTACGGCGACCGCGTGCGCGTCGTTCGGATGGGCGATTTCTCGGTCGAACTGTGCGGCGGTACGCACGTCGCTCGCACCGGCGACGTCGGGTTCTTCAAACTCGAGTCCGAGTCGGGCGTCGCGGCGGGCGTGCGCCGAATCGAGGCGGTGACCGGACAGGGCGCGCTCGAAGCTATCCGCCGGCGCGAAAAGATTCTCGAGGAAATGGCAAGCCATCTCGGCGCCCGCGACGCGCAGGCCCTCGAGCGCCTCGAAAAGCTGCTGGCGCGCGAAAAGGAACTGGAAAGGAAGCTTCGCGCACTCGAACAGAAGCTCGCCTCGGGAGCAGCAGGCGCGAGCGCGGAGGAAACGCTGCGCGAAGTCGGTGGCATCAAGCTCGTCACCCGCAAAGTCGAAGGCGTTGAAGCGCGCGCGCTTCGCGAAGTCGCCGATCGGCTGCGCCAGAAACATCGTTCGTGCGTGGTCGCGCTCGGCTCCGTGCTCGGCGACGACAAGGTCGCGCTGCTGGTCGCGGTCACTCCCGACCTGACCGCGCGCGTCAAGGCGGGCGATATTATCAAGCAAATCGCGCCGATTATCGGTGGCTCCGGTGGCGGGCGCCCGGATTTTGCGCAGGCCGGGGGGAAAAACCCCTCGAAGCTCGACGAAGCGCTGGAACGGGTCGCCGCCACGCTCGGATGAGGCATCTCGAGGCTCTTGGGCTGACACCCGCTGCCGGGATGATTATGTTCTGGTTAAGCCGACAGCCAGTTTGGATCGCGTCACGAAACCAGCGCGATACGGCTTTAAAAGAGAGGCTCAAAAGAGTTAGGATCTTNCTGGCNCCNCGGGGGCCTGAGGCGCTTTCGACAACAATTTTAGAGCGAGGTCCAGGAAGAGTATTTCTCAGTTAGCGAGCGAAGATTTTCTCGAACTGCATTTCGACGACCATCGTCTGTTCACCGAACTGCTCGGCCAGCATGACGCTCATGTGCGCACGATCGAGCAGGCCCTCGGAGTGCGAATCGCGGTCACCGGAACGTCGATTCGTATCAGCGGCGGCGACGCGGAACAGGCACTCGCGGGAAAGCTGCTCGGCGAACTCTACGAACTGCTCAAGCACGGCTACTCCATCTACGCGAGCGACGTCGAGTACGGCATCCGCATCCTGCGCGGCGATCGCAACGCCGAACTCAAGGACATCTTCCTCGACACGGTTTACGTCTCGGCGCACAAGCGGGTAATCGCCCCCAAGAGCATCCATCAGAAGCTCTATATCGACGCGATCCGCAACCACGACATCGTTTTCGGCATCGGTCCCGCCGGTACCGGGAAGACTTACCTTGCGATGGCGATGGCGCTCGCGGCGCTGATGAAGAACCAGGTTACCCGGATGGTGCTGTGCCGGCCCGCCGTCGAAGCCGGTGAAAAGCTCGGCTTCCTGCCCGGGGATCTTGCGGAGAAGGTCAATCCGTACCTGCGACCGCTTTACGATGCGCTTCACGACATGGTTGATTACGACCGGGCGCGCCGGATGCTTGAGCGCGGCACGATTGAGGTTGCGCCGCTGGCTTTCATGCGCGGCCGCACGCTTAACGATTCGTTCATCATCCTGGACGAGGCCCAGAACACCACCACCGAGCAGATGAAGATGTTCCTGACCCGGCTTGGCTACAACTCCAAGGCGGTCATCACCGGCGATATCACGCAGATTGACCTGCCGAGCGGCAAGCTCTCGGGCCTCAAGGAAGCGCGCACCGTGCTCGCCAACACTCCCGGGATCAAGTTCGTCTATTTCGACGAGCGCGACGTCGTGCGCCATCGCCTGGTGCAGGCCGTAATTGCGGCCTATGAGGCCTTCGACAACGTCGGCGCTGCGAGCTCGGAAGACGCCGTGGCCTCGGGCAACGGTTCTGAAAAGGCTTGACCACCCTTGAGCGTGTCGTTTCGATGCGGCGCGGCGCGCGGACGCGGCTTCGCGCGGGCACTCAAGCGCGACGCGGCCCTATTGCTCGAACAAACTGGCCTCCCGGACTGCGAACTCTCNCTCTCGCTCGTTTCCGACCATGCGATTCGCAAACTGAATCGCGATTTCCGAGGCAAGGACGTTCCGACTGACGTCCTCTCCTTTTCCCAGGTCGAGGAGCGCGGCAAGGCGCCGCCCGATCCTTACGTGCTACCGAATCAACCCGGGATGCCGCTCGGAGACGTGGTGATATCGATCGATACCGCGCTCCGGCAGGCGCGCGCGCTTGGCGTTTCCCCGGCCGAACGGCTCAGGACGCTCCTGATTCACGGCTTTCTCCATCTGCTCGGCCATGACCATGAGCGCTCGCCCGCCGAGGCGCGCAGGATGTTCGCGCGCGAGCGCAGGCTCGCGGCCCGGCTTAAGAGCGCCAAATTCCCCGCGCAACCCGCGCGGGCGTCCCGAGTGGACAGCAGAAAACGCGCCCGGCAGGCGAAAGAGCCATGAAACGAGACGCGGCGCAGATTTTTCCGTCCGCGCCGACGCTTACCCATTTTACCCGCGCGTCGGCCCGGGCAAGCGCGCTCGAAAACCTGCTTAAAATCCTCACCGAGGGGCGAGTCCGCGGCGCGACCCGGATGATTCGCGGCGGGCGAAAGGCGGTTTGCCTGTTCGACGCCGAGCCGGCTGAACTTGCCACGCTGCTTTCGCGGCGCAATCGCCGCCGCTATGAGCCGTTCGGGATCGCGATAGATAAACGCTATGCTTTTGGTAAGGGAGCGCGACCGGTAATCTACATGCCGTTTCGCGAAGCCGAGGCTATCATTAAGCCCGAAGAGATTTGGCGCGTGGTGAGTATCGAACTGGACCGGACACCNCCGGTCGATTGGACTTTCGAGCGGGAATGGCGATTGCTTGGCGATCTGCCGCTGGTGCCGGAGTTGTCGATCGCGCTGGTCGAGACATGGCGCGACGCGGAAGAGATTTTCAGCCATTTTTCCGGGCGTCCGCCCTGCGCCGGGGTGCTCCCGCTCAGGGAGATTTTCGATAAGCCGTGAAGCTGTCCTCGAACACGATTACACGCGCCGCGATGGTCGGAGCGAGCGGGCTTGCGCTNGCGGCCGCGTTCCCCAAGTTCAACATCAACCTGCTCGCGTGGGTCGCCTTCGTGCCCCTGTTCTATGCGATCGAAGGCGAGCCGCTCAGGCAGGTCTTCGGATGGGCCTGGCTGCAAGGATTCGTCTGCTACGTCTTCTCGCTCTACTGGATCGAGATAACGCTGCATCGGTTTGCCGGCGTCCACGAGGCGATCGCGATGCTCCCGATGCTGCTGCTTGCGGCGGTTGTAGCGCTGTACGCGGCATTCGCAATTTGGGTCGCCGAGTTCATCTCGCGCAAGCGGCGGATTTCACTGGTGATAACCGCACCTGTCGCATGGGCGGCGGTCGAATGGATCCGCAGCTTCTTCCCGATCGGGTTTCCCTGGAACCTGCTCGGCGAGAGCGCCTACCGGATGCTCTACCTGGTCCAGTTCGCCGAGTTCACCGGCACCTACGGAGTCTCGGCGCTGATAATGCTTTTCAACGTCGTCCTGTTCGTGGTGCTGTTCCGGCGCGAGACGCGCCGTGTCCAGATGCTCGCGCTGAGCGCGCTGACGGTCTTGATGGTCGCGGCGGAGGGCTTCGGCATCTGGCGGGTCCATCAGATGGACAGGGAGCCGGCCAAAGGCAGTTTGCGNATCGCGATGGTCCAGGGCGACATCCCACAGTCGATCAAATGGAACCCCAACTACCTGGACCAGAGCGTCAAGGTTTATTTCGACCAGACCGCGCTCGCGGCACGCCAGGGTGTTGACCTGGTCGTGTGGCCCGAGGCAGCCGCTGCGTTCCTTTTCCAGCCGCATGACGATTATCCCGCCGAATTCGCGGGCGACGCCGCCTATCGCAAGGCGCTGCTCGAGCTCGCGCGCAACATGGACGTGCCGATCCTGTTTGGCGCGCCGGCCCTGGGAACCGAAGACGGCGAGCTCGGCTTCTACAACCGCGCCTACATGGTCTCCGCACTGGGCAAGGTGGCCGGCTATTACGACAAAATTCAACTGGTNCCGTTCGGCGAGTACGTTCCGCTCAAAGGCGTGCTGGGGTTCTTTGTCAGGCGCGTCGTCCACGGGTTCGGCGACATGTTCCCAGGCAGGACGCAGACCATCTTTCAGGTCAAGGGCGCAAAGCTCGGCGTGCTCATCTGCTACGAGAGCGTGTTCCCGAACCTGACCCGGCTCGCGGTCAAAAAAGGCGCCGACATCCTGCTCAATATCACCAACGACGCGTGGTACGGGCGCAGCTCCGCGCCCTATCAGTTGCTCGCGATGACGGCGATGCGGGCAATCGAGACCAAGGTGCCAATCGTGCGGGTCGCGAACACCGGGATCAGCGCCGTAATCCTGCCCACGGGGAAAATCACCGCGCCGACCCCGCTGTTCAAGCGCGGCACCGAAATAGAAGACGTCAAATGGCGCCCCGAGCGGACGGTTTACACTGCGTTCGGCGACGCATTCGCCGAAATCTGCTTCGCCCTGATGATCGCGGGGCTGATGTTTGCCGTTATGTGGCCGCGAAAGCTCAAGCCGCTTGAAGCCAGGGTCGAGGAAATCCTGTCCCGCAACGGCAAAACCGCAAGGCACGCGGCGGTTAATTGATCGCGCTGCTTCTGTCAGAATGGTCGATCAGCAAGACGGATTCCGATCGAGGTATCTTCAGATGCTCAGTGAACTGCGCGAAAGATTGAACGATTTCGAGGCCCGCGCCAGCAACCTCGGGAGGCGTCTTTGACGTCTCCAAACTGACCGCTCGCCAAAAGGAGCTTTCCGAACAGTCCTCCAAGCCCGATTTCTGGGATCGGCCCGAGGCGGCGCAGGCGATCCTCAAGGAGCAGGACCAACTNCGCGAACAACTACAAGCGCACAAACGCCTGCGCGAGAAACTCGAAGAAGCGCGCGTCTTCCTCGAGATGGCCGAGGAAGAAAACGCGGACGATTCCGAGGCCGCCCGCGAGGCCGAGGCCGCGCTCGAAGCCGCGCGCGCCGAACTGGAAAAACAGGAACTGCGCCTGATGCTCGGCGGCGAGTACGATCGCCTCGGCGCAATCGTGTCGATCCATCCGGGCGCGGGCGGCCTCGAAGCCCAGGATTGGGCCGAGATGCTGCTTCGGATGTACCTCAGATGGGCCGAGCGCCACGGCTACAAGGTTGACGTCGCCGACCTGCAGCCCGGGGAAGGCGCTGGAATCAAGAGCGCAACCTTCACCGTCGAAGGCGAATACGCCTACGGCTATCTCAAGGCGGAGGCCGGCATCCATCGCCTGGTCCGCATCTCGCCCTACGACGCCAACGCGCGGCGCCATACCTCGTTCGCCTCGGTTTTCGTGTTCCCCGCGATCGATGAAAAGATCGAGATCGTGATCAACCCCGCCGATCTCAAGGTCGATACTTTCCGCGCAAGCGGCGCGGGCGGCCAGCACGTCAACAAGACCGATTCAGCCGTGCGCATGACGCATATCCCCACCGGAATCGTCGTGAGCTGTCAGAACGAGCGCTCGCAGCACAAGAACCGTGCGATGGCGCTCAAGATCCTGAAGGCGCGCCTGTTCGAACTCGAGGAACGCAAGAAGCGCGAGCAGTTCGAACAGTTCAGCAAGGAGAAAAAGGAGATCGCCTGGGGCAGCCAGATCCGCTCCTACGTGCTCCAGCCCTATCGTATGGTCAAGGACCATCGCACCGGCGTCGAGATCGGAAATACCGACGCCGTGCTCGACGGCGCAATCGATCCGTTTATCGAGGCCTACCTGATGGGCGTGCGCAAGGGCGACGCGGCCGCGATGCCGGCCTGAGCTTGAACGGCCAGGTTTCCTTCTTGCGTTCGACCTGCCGCACGCGCAAAGTCGAAGGCGCATCGGCATGCGCGAGGCCGCACGCCTCCCAATACAAACTCGGAGCCGCCTGATGATAGACGTTTACTTCTGGGTCACGCCAAACGGCTACAAAGTCACGATCATGCTCGAGGAAGTCGGACTCGCCTACAAGACGATTCCAGTCAATATCGGCAAAGGCGATCAGTTCAAACCCGAGTTCCTGAAGATAAGTCCAAACAACAAGATTCCAGCGATAGTGGATCATGACGGGCCCGGCGGCAGGCCGCTTGCTATTTTCGAGTCCGGCGCGATCCTGCTCTATCTCGCCGAAAAAACCGGCAAACTTCTCCCCGCCGACACGCGCGCCAGGTACGAGGTTATCCAGTGGCTCATGTTCCAGATGGCGAGCGTCGGCCCGATGCTCGGGCAGGCGCATCATTTCCGCCGCTACGCTCCCGAGAAAATCCAGTACGCGATCGACCGCTACACTAACGAAGCGCGCCGTCTCTACAACGTGATGGACAAGCGGCTCGCCGAGGCCGAGTATCTTGCCGGCGACTATTCGATAGCCGATATCGCGACGTTTCCATGGATCCTGCCGCAATGGCAGGGACAGACGCTCGAGGATTTCCCGAATCTCAAACGATGGCACGACGCGATAAGCGGGCGGCCCGCCGTTCAGCGCGGAATGGCCGTGATGCGCGACTTGGTAGAGGAGATGCGCAAGCGCCAGCAACAACAGCCGGACAGGGAATCGTGGAACAACCTGTTCGGCAGCCGCCAATACGAGAAGCGCTAATCGCCGGATCTGAAAACAGGGGCACGGCGGCTCCGAGCCGTGCCCGAATTCCCGCATCTTCCCGCGTTTCAGCCAGCCAGGTGCCGACGTTCGCCCGGATTCAGGGCTGCCCGAAGCCCACCATAATTTTGCAGGGTCATCGGCACTCGCTCCGGCATTGCTGAATCCTCAATGGCCCAAACGGGCGGTTTTAAACTTGTTAGAGCTTTTGCGTTTTGTCTTCCTGGCCTTTATTCTCAGGGCCGTTTAGCTTGCACGATAAGAAGGAGAAGACGGATCGTGCCAGGAAGAAAAGCTCGACAGGCTTGTTTTGTGCTAGGTTTGGCTCTTTTAGTTGGCACCGCTGGTTGCGGGAATAATAACGGAGGGTCATCCCCGCTGCCGCCAGGGACCGTCGCTACGGGATCAACCGGCGTCGCCGTTGATGGGCTGCGGAACCTCGCGTTCGTCGCAAGGAGCGACCTGTTGAGCAGTACGACCGGCAACGGCGTCGTCGATGTCCTGAATGTCGGCGTCAACCCGAACAAGAAGCATCCGATCGTGGCCGAGATCGACCTGGGACACCAGGACTATCCGACCGGAGTCGCCGTGGACCCAGCCAACGGCCGGGTTTATGTCGTCAGCGGGGACAACAACCATGGCGGATTTCTCGATATCATCAGCGACCGCACGATGCCGCCCAAACTCCTGACCGCGGGCGCTCCGATCCCTTTCCCTGCCGGTAGCGACACCGGCTCTCTGGGGCAGGTGATCTTCGACCCCAAGAACCACGACGCTGTCGTTTCAACCAGAGACGCGAGCACTTGTCCGTCATCCGGCACGTGCACCGGCTTCAGCGTATTCGATTTGACCTCGAAGACCTTCGGCCCAATCATCCAGGCAACCCCGGGAACAACCGGTANAGACGGAGCCGANGCGTTCGCGCTCAATCCGAGGACCGGTGTGATAATCGCACCGGACGACGATATCGACCCGACGCTCATCGCCGTGGACCTTCCAACGAGTACTCGGTGCACGCTCACAGACAGTCTTATCTCCGCCCAGCACGATTCTGACGCGTCCTCGTTTGACCCGACCACCAATCTGGTAGTGATCGGATACTACAATCAAACGTCGGCAGTGATCGTGAACTTGAATGGCTCGTCATTCACGGGCACGCCGCCCGGCTGCTCGCTCGACGAGGGCGGAACGCCGCCAAACTCGGTTACCGTGGACCTGGGCGCG
>JGI24721J44947_10009321_pt1 | contig 12654 bp, 11 predicted proteins | sample YelNatPaOPGAMG01_FD_44947 | JGI IMG/M metagenome (IMG submission 44947)
AAAGCTACTCCGGGGATAGAGCCATACCATTGCTTTGCAATGGAATAGGCTTTGTTGTCCAACCTACCAGTAATGGTAGGAATGTACGGCTTATAACGGTAAACCTGAAAACGGTCTTTCCTTGAAAAAGGTTTTTGATTTTCAGGAATACCGTGGGAAGTTAAAATGGTATAATAAAAAAATGAATTTAACTAAAAAACAACAATCCGCTATTATTGGAATGATTTTAGGGGATGCTTATTTACAAGCCACAGGCAAACAAAATGCGCGTTTAAGACTTGAACATAAGGCGGATTATAAAGATTATCTTCAATGGAAAACTGCTATTTTACCACAGCTTTTCCAAGGTAAAGCAAAAATTATTGAAAGAATACACCCTCTAACTAAACGCACTTATCGATATGTAAGACAGCAATCGAATGCTTCACCGGTTTTAGGAAAGTTAAGAAAACTTTTTTACTCTGGTGATAAAAAACAAATTCCGGAGAATTTAGTTAAATTATTAAGAGATGATATTGGATTTGCTATTTGGTTTTATGATGATGGATATTTTTATCGAAGGAATAAATGTTCTTATTTATATTTAGGAACAGTAACTTACAAAGAAGCAATGATTGCAAGAGATGCTGTTTTGAAGAATTTTGGAATTAAAAGTAAGATAATTGATAAAAAAAACAAAGGTTATGTTCTTTATTTTTCTAAAGAAGAAAGTAATAAAATTAAAATCATTCTTGAAAAATATCCAGTGCCAGTGATGGCATACAAAATCCCATTTTAACCCCGTAACGACTTGGCTGTGATACAGCCGGAGTCATCGCAATGTAGCTTTGCGGTGGCTAATACGCCGTCCCCCTTCCCACTTTTACAAATCGAGCTTTAATTTATAAATAATGCTTCAAATAGAAGCTTGAAATTAAAATGTATAACAAAGGTTCAGTTTGTAAAAGTGTAAGAGGGGTGAAGATATAGTCTAATGCTCAAGCATTGAACAGGCTGGTGAGGTCCGAGAGTCCACATCGACGACCTCGCTCGGCACCTCAAATGACATCGGGGTGCTATGACAGTAATGTCATAATAAAAAATCTGACTTATAACGGTGGACTCCATATAGTAAAATATTATATATGGACAATACCGTGGGAAGTTTAACTCAATTACAAAAGTCAGTAATTATTGGATGTATTTTAGGCGATGGCTATCTAAGAATATTTCCGGGCAGGAGGAATGCTTTATTAGAAATAAATCATTCGGCAAAAGTAAAAGATTACGTTGATTGGAAATATCTCGTTTTGAAAAATGTGTCCGCTTCACTGCCTAAAATGAGAAAAGGAAATGGAAAAAGATTAGCTTATCGTTTCTATACAAAACAATTACCAGAATTGACACATTTATTAAAAGAATTCTATAGAAACGGCAAAAAAATTATACCCGATAATTTAATCTTAAACACAACGATTTTATCGGTTTGGTTTATGGATGATGGTAGTAAATGCGGTTCGTCAAATTTTTATCTAAACACTCAACAATATAGTTTGAAAGACCAAAAAAAATTGGTAGCGAAACTTAAATTATTGGGATTAGATACAAAATTAAATAAAGATAAATGTTATTGGCGAATAAGATTTTTAACTTCATCATTACCGAAACTTCGAAAAATGATTGGTAATAAAATTGTCCCTTCAATGAAATACAAAATTGAGTTATAACCCCGTAGAGACTCTTTCTTAAATGAAAGGAGTGAAGATTTTTATCTTCACTAAGACGTCAGCCCCGCTAAAATTTTTTTCTAATATAAACAAAATCTTAGCGGGTGAAGATATAGTCCATCCTATTAGTAATAATAGACTATTAGCGATGTCGGCTCACCACATCCCGGGGCTGGAGAAGGTCCCAAGGGTATGGCTGTTCGCCATTTAAAGTGGTACGTGAGCTGGGTTCAAACCGTCGGCCTTAATAAGGCCGGGCGGCTACGCTGAGAAATCAGCGTAAGCAAAAACCGACTCATATCGGTGGAATCCTAACATTGAATAATAACCTGTCGTATGTTAGGACAATACCGAGGGAAGTTATATTATGCCTTATCATCTTTCACCGATTCCAGGATTTCTTGATGGTGATGGAAGTATGTATATGTAAGATTGAAACCTAATCCAACCTATAAATATGGATTTCAGGTAGCACCTTATCTAGTAAAGATGATTAATAAGTTTAGAGATTTAAACTATTCAAAAATGTAACAGGCATATATTAACCCCGTAGAGACTATCCAGAAATAATTGGATGAGTTAAGCTAATTTGGCTTAGCTAAAACGTCGGTCTCCCGACAATAGTCGGGATGATGGTATAGTCCATGCCGTTAGTAATAACGGAGAAAACATGCGTGAGACAGGTTGGTCTCTATCTGCTGTCGGCGCAAGCGCTTGAGGGAAGTCGACCCTAGTAAAAAAATTGCTACTTTCCGAAGTAATTCGGATTGAAAATTCGGCTAATAACGGTGGAGTCTTATTATTTGATTACTGCAATCGGTCTTGCAGTAATTTACTTGAGGATCAAGAAATAGTAAGATAATACCGTGGGAAGTCAATCTAAAATTAATCAATCTAAAATTAATTTTGCCTATAAAGAATTGATAAAAATTTTAGGATTGACCCCGTAACGACTTGATTGCAAATAAGAGATAGCAATCAGAATCGGAATTTATATTCCGGTTAATACGCCGACCCCCGCTCCCACTTTACAGTTGGAATTAAAATGCAGGACAAAGGTTCAGTTTGTAAAAGTGGAGAGAGAGGGGTGAAGATATAGTCTACGCTTCTAGTAATAGAAGATAAAGTGACGAGAGGACCGGGTTGAACGCACCTCTGGTGTACCGGCTTTAGCACCAGCTGAAGCGCCGGGTAGCTATGTGCGGACGGGATAAGCGCTGAAAGCATCTAAGCGCGAAGCCTCTCCCAAGATTAGGCGCTATAGGCCCCTGGAAGACTACCAGGTTGATAGGCTCTAGGTGTAAGATCTGTAAGGATTTTAGCCGAGGAGTACTAATAGGCCTACTTACTTCACTAAAATTAAAGTGGAACTAACTAATTTCTATCTAAAAAAGCTCATTTGCATTTTAATTATTTTCCAGAAGCTTCCCGGTGATTAAGTTTATCGTGATCTACCCGATCCCATTCCGAACTCGGAAGTAAAAGCGATAAACATCGATGATACTAACCTTTGAGGTTGGGAAAGTAGATTTTGCCGGGAAGCTTCTGAAAATAATTAATAATAAACAACTTATAATTAGTAACTAATTAATGAAACTAATAACAAAATAATAAAAAAATTAATTATTTTAAATTTTCTCCTTTTGTTTATAATGATTTTAGTTATGTCCCAAGAGTATTTTGATAAAAGTAAAAAAGATAATAAAGTAGAAAAAAGAGAACAACAAAAAATCTATCTTTTTATTGATGATAATGCAAATATTTTACATTCTTTAAAATTATTTTTTGAAAAGGAAAATGTTTTCTTTGCCGAGTGTCATAGCGCGCAAGAAGCTTTAGCTGCTATTTCCCGATATCAACCCGATGTTGTTTTAATAGATAATAGTTTTTCTGAAGAAAATAAAAATGATGGTTTAGAGGTTATAGATGCTTTAAAAGATTCAAATATTAAATTTTATTCAATTACTGCTACTAGCAACAAAGAGGTATTAGGAGAATATCAAAAAAGGGGAATAAGAGTTTTGGGTAAATCTAATATTAATGAAATTAAAAAANTTTTAGAGGAGTAGTTTTATCCTAAATTTTTATTAAAGGTGAAAATTATCAAACCCCTTATCCATAAAACTAAAGCTTTCCACAGAGGAAAAATTTTTAAAAAATAATTTAATTCTACAACTCCTTTTAAAATCCAAGCTAAAAATCCTTTCATTTTAAATTTCCAAATTTTTGCCAACGTGTATTTACCTCCTAAGGGAATAATATACGAGTATTCCGAAAGTTGATAATTTATTTTTTTNTTACTTTTTCTNATTTCAGAAAGAAAGTTTAAAGCAGCAATTTTTCCTCCTAAAATTGCATTATGAGCTGAAAAAGGAGTTAAAGTTTTTCCTTCTTTTTCAATGGTTGCTAAGTCCCCCAATGCATATATCCCATCAGTTTTTAAAAAGTTATTTACAATTAATCTTCCTTGTTGATTTTTAGGTAATTCTAATTTTTGTGTAATTTGATTAGCCTTAAAGCCGCCGGTCCAAATTACAATATCGCAGTTTATGGTTTGGTGAGTGGTAATAACTTTTCCATTTTCTATTTTTTGAATAATTTCATTGTTTAATATTTCTACGTTTAATGCTTTTAATCTTTGATTTGCCAGCCGAATTATTTTTTCATCAAAAGAACTTAAAATTTTATCAGAACCGTTAATAATTAAAATATTAACTTTTTTAGAAGGGAAATAAAAATTAGTTTGAATTTTAATTTGGGAGNCTAATTCTAATCCGTTTGGTCCGGCTCCAACAATGATGATTTTTATTTTATCTTTTGTTTGAAGTGCGCTCATAAGAGTTTTTCTAATTTCAAAAGCGCTATCTAAAGTTTTTAATGTTAAAACATTAGTTTGAATAATATTTGGAGGAAAATTAGTTTCTGCTCCTAAAGATAAAAAAATATGTTGATAATTTATTTTTTGATTACCTTCTAATGTAATTTCTTGATTTTGATGGTTAATTTCTAAAACAGTTTTTTTAAGAATTGTAATTTGATTTTTGTTAATATATTCTTTAAAGATTTCATTTAATTTTAAAACACAAACATTTTTTATTTTCTCATTTAGTTTTTCATCAAAAACTGTAGCAACTTCATAAAGGAGCGGTGTAAAAAGATGATAATCATTTTTATCAATTAACAAAATATTGTATTTTTTAAACTCGCTTTTTTTAAATTTTTTTAAAAGCCAAAGAGCAGTTTGTATGCCTCCAAATCCTGCTCCTAAAATGACTATGTTTTCTTTGTTTTGCATTGACTTTTATTATAATGAGAATATTTTATAATTAAAACTATAAGTTTTATTTTAAAATGAAATTTTTAAATCAAACAGTTTTAAAAAAGTTTAAAGGAAAAATTTGCTTGTTAAGAGTTGATTTAAATATCGAAAAAGGGGAATCTTTAAGATCTTCTTACCGTTTACAAGCAGTTTTGCCCACCATTCAATCACTTTTAAAAAATAATATTAGTGTAATTATTTTAAGTCATCGGGGAAGACCCAAAAACAAAATTAGCATTCAAAATTTAAATGAGGAAAAAATTAAAAAAAATTTAAAAATTAACAAAGATTTGTCCTTAAAACCATTTGCAAAAATTATTTCCAGCCAAATTAAAACCCCCATTTACTTTTTTGATATTTTTAGTTTTTTAAAAATCAAAAAGCAGATTTTAACATCAAAAAAACCATTTGTGTTTTTGCTTGAAAATTTACGCTTTTTTAAAGAAGAGGAAGAAAATGATTCAACTTTAGCAAGATTTCTTTCTAATTTAGGTGATTTTTATGTTAATGATGCGTTTGCTGTTTCTCATCGGGAAAATGCTTCAATTACTAAAATTTGTAAATATTTACCTTCTTATGGTGGGTTTTTAATGGAAAAAGAAATTAAGAACCTTAATCAGGTAATGAAAAATTATGAGCANCCTTTTACAGTGATTTTAGGAGGCGCAAAAATTAAAGANAAGTTGGGAATTTTAAATTATTTTCAAAAAAAGGCTGATTATTTTTTATTAGGNGGCGGTCCGGCAAATACCNTTTTAAAAGCAAAAGGAGTAAANGTTAAAAAATCTTTAGTTGATGNTGAAGTNGCAGATCAAATTAAAAACTATTTAAGTCAGAAAAAAATAATTTTGCCGGTTGATTTTAAAATTAAAAATTTTCAAATTTTAGATATAGGTCAAAAAACTTTATTACAATACCAAGCAATTATTCAAAAATCAAAAACGATTATTTGGAATGGGCCGGTAGGTTTTTTTGAAAAAAAAGGATTTGAAAAGGGGACATTTGGAATATGGGAAGCAATTTTAAAAAATAAAAAAGCAAAAATTATTGTAGTTGGTGGAGGAGAAACAATTACTTCGCTTGCACTACTAGTACCTACTGATTACAGAAGAATTACCGCTAATACATCTCAGCATAAATCCGCATCTAATATCAATGCAAATCCGCGCCTTTTTTTATCAACCGGAGGAGGAGCAATGCTTGAATATTTGTCAGGTAAAAAATTACCAGGGATTAAAAGTTTAGAAACTAAAAATTAATTGTTATAGATTATTGGCTGTAAATTGTTAGTTGTTTGTTATTTTTTATTAATTGATTTTTAATTTGGTTTTGTCTTAAAATAAAAACATAGGGCGGTTAGCTCAGTGGTAGAGCGTTTCGTTGACATCGAAAAGGTCAGAGGTTCGATCCCTCTACCGCCCACAAAAAGTAATTATATTTAGTTTGTTTGAGTTTATTTGTTTTTTTGGTTAAAATTAGAGTGTGATTTGTTCATTTAAACAAAAGGGCCTATAGTATAACGGTAGAACACCTCCATGGCATGGAGGAGGTCGGGGTTCGATTCCCCGTAGGTCCACAAATAGTTAAGTTATATTTATTAAATTATGTATGAAATGCCAAAAAATATAAAAGATATTAAAAAAGAAAAAAAAGAAATTTTTCAAGAATTGACCAATAATAAGGAAAATCAAGATTTGGCAATAAAAACTTTTGCTAAAGAATTTGGTATTAATGCCAATGAAAATGAAAAAATAATTCAAACAAAAATTAATCAAGCAGTTGAATCTCCAAGCTTTTTCGAAAAAATTAAAAACAATAAATTTTTAAAAGATGCTTTAAAAGTAATACTTGTTACTTTTTTTCTATTAAAAGGTGAGCCAACTTTTGCTCAAAAATTAAGCAGTGAAGAAATAGGGAAAAAAGAAAAAATAGAATATCTTCAACTAAAAAATCAAAAAGAAATTTATAAAAATGTTTTAAAAGAAGATGAAAGTATAATTCCTAAAAATGTAATGAAGGCTTTTTGGGAAGTGGTTGACAAGCAAAGCGTAATGGATGTACCAATGGGTGGCTATCTTGGAAAGAATTTTTTAAACACTAAAGAAAAAGAAGAAACATTTGTAAAAAAATTAAAGGATTTAAATTATTCTCAAACAGAAATTGAAAAATTTAAATCTTTATTAGAAGCAGGAAATAAAATAGTTTTTAATGAAGAAGTATTAAATCAGGATAATTTTCTTGAAATTGTTGCCCACGAACGTCTTCATAAAAAAATAGCAGAATTAAATCCTACTGAAAAACAAATATTAGACAAAGCACGAGACTCAATTTTAATGGATTATCGAGAAAAAGAACAAAAATGGTCTGCTTCTTCTGATTCTTTGATCCAACTTTTAAAAGCAGGTCAAATTAGTTTTGAAGAATATAATCAAAAATTACAAGCAAAAATTTTAGAGGCAAATCCAATACTTTTAGATTATAAAAATTCAGCAAGTTCAGAAAATATAATTCCTATTTTAGGAAATAAAGAAGAGTTTTATACATATTTAATGATGGGCAAACTTCATCCTCAAGTTTTGGATTATATTAAAAATCATTTTCCAGACGCTTATCAAATTTTTAATCAATTAAAAAATAATATTAATTTAGAAATTCAGTCTAAAATTAATCAAGTAATGTAAAAAAATATGAAAAAAATAGCAATTTTGTATCATGCAAATTGTTCGGATGGTTTTGGAGGCGCTTACGTTGCTTGGAAAAAATTTGGCAAAAAAGCAGCATATTTTCCTGTTGAGTATCAAGTGCCCCCTCCTGAAATTAAAGGAGCAGAAATTTTTACAATTGATTTTTGTTATTCGGCAGAAGTTTTAAAAGAACTTAAATCCCAAAATAAAAGTATTATTGTTTTAGATCATCATATTAGTGCTTTGCCCGAAATGAAAGAAGCAAATGAGTATGTTTTTGATAATAACCACTCAGGATCAGTAATTGCTTGGAAATATTTTTTTGGCAACAAAAAAGTGCCCGAAATTTTAAACTATATTGAAGATACTGATCTTTGGAGGTTTAAGTTAAAAAATTCAAAGGAAATTTTTGCTGCCTTATCTTTAGTGCCTTTTGAATTTAAGGCGTGGGATAAGGTTATTAAAAATTTTTCTAAAAAAGATTTTAAGCAAAAATTTATTACAGCAGGAAAAACAATAAACTTATATCAGGATTATTTAATTAAGCGTTTAACCTCAAGAGCAACATTTGTAATGTTTGAAGGTAAAAAAATTTTAGCCTTAAATTCTCCAATTTTAGTTTCGGAATTAGGAAACAAATTAGCCTTGAGCCATCCGCCATTTTCTTTAGTATGGTCAAAAGTGGGGGACACAATTAATGTTTCTTTAAGATCTTTGGGAGATTTTGATGTTTCTCAAATTGCTAAAAAATATGGTGGTGGAGGACACAAAAATGCAGCGGGTTTTTCATTCATATTTCAAAGTCATTTCCCTTGGGTAGAAACCAAAGAAAAAATAAAAATTTATAAGTAATATGCACATTAAGAGTTTTTATCTTGGAATCATTGTTATTGTAGTAGTTTTAGTTGCTGGAGTTGTTTGGTTTTTAAAGCCACAATTTATAAAACACCAAGATAATCAGCAAATAGTTTTACAGCAGACAAATCAAAGTTTGGATATTAAAGAAGATAAAGATGAGCATGGTTGTGTTGTTTCTTCAGGTTATAAATGGTGTGAAGCACAACAAAAATGTTTACTTGTATCCAAAGAGCAATGTAATGAAGCAAGTACAACCGATATAACTGCAAATTGGAAAACATATACTAACGAGAAATATGGATTTTCTCTTCGCTACCTTCCAACATTTACTCATGTAGGTGAGGAAGTGCCTGATCCATTAGGAGAAGGTATTCGAATTGGACCATCTGTTTTTGTAATTGTTAAAGATGATGCCAAACGAAAGGAAGCCGAGCAAATGTTTAATAAATATTATAATTACATCAAAAATCCCCCGGTACCGACTAATAACGAAGAGGCTGTTTCTGTGTATGAGGAAGAAAAAATAGACAATCCTTATATTTCAGTCCGAAATGTAAGATTTTTTGATGGCTTTTTTGCCTTGATTAAAGGGAATTCCTATGATATTTTTGTTGACGGTACGAATCGGACATTTGATTTTGCAGCAAATAATTTTTTCAATGCTAGTGATCAGGGAATTGGTGATGCGGATGTTCGTATGTTGTCAAGTTTTAGGTTTACGACCTCAACACAATAAGAGGCATAAAATATATTAGAATAAATTTTAAAGCATAAAAGTAATTTTTTAATTTTATGATACTCATTATTTATACAGATGGTGGTGCAAGAAGAAATCCGGGACCGGCGGCAATTGGAGTTGTAATTGGAGATAAAAAGTATGGGGAATATATTGGCAAAACAACCAACAATGTAGCCGAATATCAAGCGGTGATTTTTGCTTTAAAAAAAGCCAGACAACTTATAGGAAAAACAAAAGCCAAAGAAACTAATTTAGAAATTCGTTCTGATAGCCAGCTAATGATTAATCAACTAAATGGTAAATATAAAATTAAGGATGAAAAATTAAAACCGCTTTTTGTTGAAATTTGGAATTTAAAACAAGACTTTAAATCTGTAATTTTTAAACAAATTCCACGTGAAGAAAATCAACAGTCTGATAAGCTGGTAAACGTCACTTTAGATAATTTACTTTAATTTTTTTTCTAAAATTGTTCTCACTACATTTGGATTTGCTTTTCCTTTAGTTTTAGCCATTATTTGTCCAACAAGAAATTGAATTGCATTTTGTTTTCCATTTTTATAATCGGAAACTGATTTTGGGTTGGTTTTAATTATCTCATTTGCTATTTCTTCTAAGGCTTTTTCATCACTTAAAATTTCTAAATTATTTTTATTAATAATATTTTCCGGATCTTCGCCAGTTTCAAAAATTTGAATTAAGATGTCTTTTGCTAAACGACTATTTAATTTTTGTTCTTGTAAAAGAAAAATTAAATGTGCTAAATGTTCGGGTTTGATTTTTAAATCTTGAAATTTTTGATTTTGAGACTTTAAAAGCCCTAAAATATCACTGGTTAAATAATTTGCTAAAAGTTGAGGATTGGCATTTTTAATTTTTGCATATAGTTCGGAAACGGCATTTTCAAAATATTCTGCTAAACTTTTATCTTGAACTAAAATTTCAATTGTTTCATTACTAATTTGATATTCGTTTTTAAATCTTTTTCTTTTTTCTTCCGGCAATTCGGGTATTTCTTTTTTTATTTCCTCCAAATTAAAAATTTGATGAATTTGAAGCGGAGGTAAATCTGGCTCGGGGAAATAACGATAATCGTTTGCTTCTTCTTTTTTTCTTTGGCTAACGGTTATGGCTTTGATATCATCCCAACCTCTTGTTTCTTGAATTACCTTTTTACCTTCTTTTAAGACTTTTGTTTGTCTTTCAATTTCATATTGAATAGCATCGTAAACGGCTTTAAAGGAATTAATATTTTTTACTTCAACTTTTGTTCCTAATTCTTTATCTGTATCTTTTGCTAAGCTAATATTTACCTCAATTCTCATTTGTCCCTTTTCCATATCAGCATCTGAAGCATTTAAATATCTTAAAATTTGCTGAAGATTTTTTGCAAAGGCAACTGCTTCTTCGGCTGTTTTAATGTCTGGAAAAGTAACCAATTCCATTAGCGGTACACCAGCTCGGTTAAAATCAACCAAAGATTGATTTGCTTCGTGAATTAATTTTCCAGCATCTTCTTCTAAATGAATTCTTTTAATTCTAATATTGTTTAAAATAGCATTTTCTACAATAGGATAATCATATTGTGANATTTGATAGCCTTTTGGTAAATCCGGATAAAAGTAACTTTTTCTGTCAAACTGAGAATAATTAGCAATTTTTCCCTGAAGCGCTAAACCAATCTTAACCATTAGTTTTAAAGCCTCTTGGTTAATGGTTGGTAAAACTCCCGGGTGTCCCAAGCAAATTGGGCAAACGTTGGTATTAGGGATATTTTCATCCGGATCGTTTTTGCAACCGCAAAACATTTTTGTTTTAGTTTTAAGTTCGGCGTGAATTTCTAATCCAATTGTTGGTAAATACATAAATTTTCTTGAGATTTAATTAATTTTGAGTTATTATAATTTTAAAAGATAATTTAATTGAATGCAAAGTTTAGAAAAATTTGAAAAAATTTTAGGAATTAAATTTAAAAATTTTAATCTTTTAAAAGAAGCCTTAACTCACCGCTCTTATTTAAATGAAAATCCTCATTGGAAATTTGGGCAAAATGAAAGATTAGAATATTTAGGCGATGCGGTTTTGGAATTAGCAGTAAGCGAATTTTTATTTCATCGGTATCCAAGATATCCCGAAGGGAAACTCACTAGTTTAAGAGCTGCTTTGGTAAATTACAAGATGATTTCTAAAGTTGGAAAAGAAATATCATTGGATAAATTTATTTTAGTTTCTAAAGGAGAGGCTAAAGATACTTCAAAAGCAAAGGAAATTATTATTGCTAATGCTTTTGAAGCAGTTTTAGGCGCAATTTATTTAGATCAGGGTTATAATGTGGCAAGTAATTTTGTTTTGCAAACTGTAATTAAACATTTAGAAGAAGTGATTAGTTTTGGATTGGATAAAGATCCTAAAAGTTTATTACAAGAAATTGTCCAAGAAAAAAGTAAAATTACTCCGGTTTATAAGGTTTTAAAAGAAGAAGGGCCGGATCATAAAAGAGTTTTTTATGTGGGAGTTTTTTTAAATGAGGAAAAAATAGCTACAGGTGTGGGATTTTCAAAACAAGAGGCAGAAATTAATGCTGCTTCCAATGCTTTAGAGGTTATTAATCAAAAATAATGGATAAGCAAAAAAATATAAATTTTTTAAGTAAATTAGAATTACAAGGCTTTAAATCTTTTGCCTCAAAAACAGTTTTTGATTTTCCTGAAAAAGTAGTGTGTATAGTTGGTCCAAACGGCTCAGGTAAATCAAATATTATTGATGCTGTGCGATGGGTTTTAGGTGAAAGAGAAGCAAAAAATTTAAGAGGCGAAAATATTGAAAATTTAATTTTTGCTGGTACTCCGCAAAAATCAGCTAGTGGTTTTGCAAGGGTAGATTTGGTTTTTAATAATTATGAAAAACTTTTTCCGCTTGATACGGAAGAAGTAGTACTAACAAGAAAAGTTGATCGCTCTGGAACTTCTACGTTTTTTTTAAATGAGGTTGAGGTTAAGTTAAAGGATTTGTTGCCACTTTTAGCAAAAATGAAATTAGGGAGCAGGGGAATTACTATTATTCGCCAAGGACAAAGTGATATTTTTGTCACTAGTTCTCCTTATGAAAGAAGAGAAATGATTGAAGAAATTTTAGGTTTAAAGGAGTTTAGAATTAAAAAATTACAATCCGAAAAAAGGTTAGAAAACAGTCTAATTAATATTGATAAAATTAAAGCAACGCTTGCTGAACTTGCGCCGCAGGTTAGAGTTTATAAAAAACAAAAAAGTCGTTTGGAAAAAAGAGCAGAAATTGAAAATGAACTAAAGACATTAGAAGAAGCTTATTTTGCTTTTCGTTATCAAAACT
>JGI24721J44947_10009350_pt1 | contig 12627 bp, 8 predicted proteins | sample YelNatPaOPGAMG01_FD_44947 | JGI IMG/M metagenome (IMG submission 44947)
CAGNATTTTTTGGCAATCAATTGCCCTCTTCGTTGATGTCTGTGGCCCAGTGCCTAAGTTGGTCATAAGACGAAAACTGAAAATTCTCTTAGTAGGAAGGAGATTAATGTTCAGCACCACTCGAAGGATTCTAAGGTGTCACTAATGTATCTGACCCAGCACATTATTTTCCCCTGGACGGTTGCTCCTTTCGCTAAGTTTAGCTTATAAACAATAATGTCAAGCTTAAATTGCCACCATTAAAGTATTGTTATTTATTTAAAATAGAATTAAACTTGACAGCGGAAAGGGGTACCAAATATGTTTGCCCGTCTTACTATCATTTACGTTAAGCCAGACAGGATAGATGAAGCTGTCAAACTCTACAAGAAGAGTGTGATTCCGGAAGCCAAATTGCAGAAAGGGTGTTGTGGAGGCTATCTGTTAACCGACCGGGCTACAGGCAAAGGCATCGCCATGACCTTGTGGAAAACTGAAAAAGAGGCCATCGCCAGCGAAGAAAACCGCTATTACCAGAAGCAGCTGGTGAAATTCCTGGACCTTTTCGCCGCACCGCCCATTCGCGAAGTTTACACTATAAGCCTCAAGTTCTGAACCGGCCGATTCTAATCTCGGAATTGAAGAATTGACAAACTTAAAACAGAATTGTTAAATTATTCAAACGGAAAGAAACAAAGAAAGGCCTAAAATTGTTCATACAAACAAGAGAAAAAAATGACGTTCTTATTTTTGACATTGAAGGAGAAATCAGAAGGTCTGATATCACAGATATCACCCTTCATCAAATGATCAAACAACAGCTGGAAAATGGCAAAAGGAAAATCCTACTAAATTTTGAAAAGGTAGAATTCATTGACAGCTTCGGGGTAGGGGAAATTCTGGCCAGCTATATCTCAACCAATAATCTGGGCGGAAAACTAAAACTCGTCCGGATATCCAAAAAACTTTTTCTCATTTTTCAGGTCACCATGCTGACCAAGGTCTTAGAGATCTTTGATGATGAGCAGGTGGCCATAGAAAGTTTTTTTAAAGAATAGCCCTCGCTACTTCTTTAGGGTAAGGTATTTTTATGGCCGGGGAAAGCCGCCTGCACAAAATTCTTTCTCGTCTGGTAGAGATCAAGCCCGGGGAAGAAAAAATTGCCACCCTTCTTTTCTTCTATTTTTTCCTGATTACTGCCTCTTACACCATCATCAAATCCCTGAGAGTGGCCAGCTTTTTAGATTCTCTTGGAGCCAACAACCTGCCGCTGGCCTATCTGCTGACTGCCATCCTGATAGGTTTTGCGGTGGCTCTTCACTCCAAACTCCAGATAAAGACTCCCAGGCATCATCTGATTATCCTCAGCCTGTTGCTTTTCATATTAACAGCTTTCCTTTTCTGGTTCCTTTTTTCCTTCGGGTGGACCTGGTTGTCTCTGGCCTACTGGGTCTGGGCCAATATTTTTCTGGCAGTAATCATCACACAATTCTGGATTGTGGTCAATGATGTGTTTAATCCCAGGGAAGCCAAGAGGCTGATCGGGTTTTTCGGCAGCGGTGGAATTCTGGGAGGCATTTTGGGCGGAGAACTGACAGGGCTCTTGGCCCGGTCTAATGTTGATACCAACCTTCTTCTTGTGGCTTGCGGTTTTCTTATTATCTGCATCTTGGTCGTTCATTTTCTATTTATCTGGCAGAAAAAGAATCAGAAATCCTTCGGCCCAGACCAAAGAGAACTTCAGGAGCAAAAAGAAGCCAGCCCCAGAGTCGGGTTCAGAGATTGTCTGGAGACAGTCAGAGGCAATCACTACCTGAAGCTGATAGCAGCCGGAGTCGCCCTAAGCCTGGTGGTCTCCACTTTCATTGACTGGCAGTTCTCCAGTGTCGTCCAGAACGCTTCAGCCTTAGAAAACAACTTAACCTCTTTTTTTGGACATTTTAATGCCGGCCTTTTAATCCTGGCTTTTTTTCTGCAAATATTTCTGACCAGCCGGCTCATTCAGAACTACGGGATACGTTTTTCCTTTCTCATTTATCCTCTGATCCTTATCGGCTGTTCGCTGGGGATAGCTATCCTGCCAGCTAGCATTTATTTTGCTCTGATTCTCAAGGGCAGCGATAAGAGCCTCTCTTACTCTCTCAACCAGTCTGTCAGAGAAATTCTTTATATTCCGGTTTCTCCGGAAATAAAATACAAAGCCAAGATATTCATTGATATGTTCTTGAATAGATTTGCCAAGGGCTTGGGAGCCGTTATCTTAATTGTCATCCTGTCTATTCATCCGGGAATCCGGCTGGTGAGTCTGGTCACGCTGTGTCTCATTGTGGGCTGGATTATCCTCAATCTCAAGGTGACCCGGGAGTACTCGTCTGTGGTCAAGCAGAAATTAAGAATTAAGTGGGAACGGGCCGATAAAAAAGTGGCCGAGCAGGTTGATCTGGATTATACCAAACTGGTCTTTGATACCCTGGAGAGCAAAAATCGCAGTTCTGCCCTCTATGCCATGTACCTCTTTGACTTGATCAAACAGGAGAAGCTTACTCCTGAATTAAAAAAGTTAATTTCTTACAAATTAGACGAAATTAGGGTGTCTCCTCTGGGAACTCTTTTTGAAGAAGAGGTGGCCCCGGGGCCAGAATGGGATGAGACCATCAGCGAGGAGGTTCTCAAAAAGGACGTAACCGAGATCATGTCCTCAGAGGCTTATCAGGAAGTGATGAAAGCTTATATTCAAAAAGTCCTATCTGAGATAGGTCAGGATAACGAAACCGCCAGGATGGAAGTGGCCAAGGTAATTGGCTGTATGAATCCTAAGAGTGAACTGGGCGAAGAGCTGGCCAGATTGCTTGAGGACAAATCCCCAGAAGTCAGCCGGTTAGCCATGGAGAGTGCCGCCAGGCTGGGCTGGAAGGAATGCCTGCCGGCCGTGGTCCAAAAATTACAAAAACCCTCCAGCCGAGAAGATGCCAGTCTTTCTCTTGAAAAGTATGGCTCTAAAATAGTAGGTACCCTCTCTGATTATCTTGGGGATGAGGAAGAAGACCTGGAGCTGAGAAGGGCAGTGGCTTCTGTGCTGTCCAGAATTGCCAGCCAGGAAGCTGCAGATTTTTTGATGTTAGAACTGAAGAAAAACCAGGCTGAGCTGAACGAGGAACTGATTGAGGCCTTGGACAGAATTCGCTCTTTGAAGCCCGAGGTCCAACTGGCAGAGACAGTGGTCAGACCGGTATTGCTGGAAGAGGTAAAGAAATATTGCTGGCATTCCCTTGATTATTATTCAAAAACAGCCAGGGTTCGGGATAAGAATCGGGTTGGAGAAAAAGAACTATCTTCATCCTTGGCCAATATTTTTAAGTTGTTGTCCTTTATTTATTCCCGTGATGATATCAACCGAGCCTATCAGAATATGAGGGCCGGAACAAAAGAAGCTCAGGCCTATGCTCTTGAACTTCTTGACAACATCCTGAAAAAACAGGATAAAGACTTGCTGCTTCTCCTGCTGGAAGACCTGTCCCCGGAGGAGAAGTCTAGGAGATGTCAGGATATTTTGAGAACTCTGGGTGAAGGGTAGGCAGCAATTATGACCAGGAACAGAACCCATCTACTCCTATCGCGGGTAGTAGACCTCAGGCCGGAAGAGGTCTCCTCCTCGGTGCTCATGTTTCTTTATTTTTTCCTGATCCAGATAGCTGCCTACATTATAGAACCGGTCAAGATTTCCCTCTATTTGAGATGGCTGAGAGCCGACAGGCTGCCCTACGCTTATCTTCTTTCGGCCCTTTTTATCGGTTTCGTAGTAGCCTTGAACGCCAAATTACTGCAGCGCCTTAAAAGACATCTCTACATTGCCCTGAGCCTGGTTTTTTTCATCAGCAACCTTATTCTTTTCTGGTTTCTTTTCAAGCTGCACTGGCCGTGGTTGTCTCTCATCTACTGGTTCTGGTCAGACCTGTTCATGGTCACTTCAGTCACCCAGTTTTGGATACTGGTTAATGACCTCTACCATCCCCACCAGGCTAAAAGGCTGATCGGCTTTCTGGTCAGCGGTGGACTCTTGGGCGGCGTGGTTGGAGCCCTTCTGGCCTCCCGTCTGGCCCGAACGCTCGGCACAGAAAATCTTCTCTTAATCTGTCCGATTTTGCTTCTCTTCTGCCTCATAATTGTCTATCACTCCCGCCAATTCCCTCAGCAAGAAGAAAAGGAAACAGCCAAAGAAGCCCAGCTCCAGAAAAAACCAGGCCTCGGTCTGGTCAGCAGTTTCCAGTTGATAAGAGGCCACCGCTATTTGTTGATTCTGGCGGCCACAGTACTCACAGCTATGATTGTAACCACCCTGGTTGATTTCCAGTTCATTTCCGTGGTCGGGCAGACTTTTCCCGAGAAGGACGCCAGGACTTCTTTTCTAGGGAGCTTCCTGACTTTCCTCCTCATTTTTTCTTATCTTCTCCACATTTTTATGACCAACCGCGTGCTGAGAAAATTTGGCATAAAGGTGGCTTTGTTCATCTCCCCATTCTTTTTGCTAATTGGCTCCCTGGCTGTGCTTTTCGTTCCGGCTATCTACATGATTTACTGGGCAGTTTTTATCAAGGGTGCCGACAAGAGTCTGAGCTATTCCCTCAACCAATCTGTACGGGAGCTGCTTTATATTCCCGTTCCTTCCGATATCAAGTACCGGGCTAAGGTATTCATTGATATGTTTGTCACCAAATTTGCCAAGGGATTGAGTTCCCTGTTCCTGCTTTTATTCTTCACCCTTCTCGGTTTCAGCCTCAAACAAATCAGCTTCTTGGTAGTCATTATTATTTTCCTCTGGATATTTCTGAACCTCCAGATTACCAGAGAGTATGTGAACACCGTCAAGAAAAACTTAAAGGTCAAGTGGCAGGATGCCGATAAAATCATCAGCGAAAATATTGACGTTGACCTGACCAAACTGGTTTTTGATACCCTGGAAAGCAAGAAGAGAAGTTCTGTCCTTTATGCCATGAATCTTCTGGACCTTCTCAAAAAAGAAAAATTGAGCCCTGAGCTGAAGAAAATCATTTCCTATAAATCTGACGAAATTATGGCCCGCTCCCTGGATTCTCTCCTGGAGACCGGTGGTAATATTGCCCTGCCTGAAATTGATGAGACCCTGGAAGAGGAAGGGCTGGAATCCCAGATTAAAGAAATCCTTTCCCTTAACGTCTACCAGGAGTTGATGAAGGATTATCTAAACAAGATTATCAAAGAAAAGACAGAAGAAGGAGAAGTCAGTCGTATGGAAGCGGCCAAAGCCTTGGGAATGATGGAGCCGGGCTCAGGCCTGATTCAGAATCTGAACAGGCTGCTCCAGGACAAATCACCAGAGGTGGTCAAATATGCCCTGGAGAGCGCTGAGAAGCTGAAGCGGAGGGAATTCATTCCCATCATCATCCAGCACCTGCGCCAGCCGGCCACCAGGGAAGTAGCCTGCCGCACCCTGGTCGGCTATGGGGCCAGAATCATTGGGACTTTGAGAGACTATTTGAGTGATAAGGAAGAAGATGCTAAGCTGCGCAAATCCATCCCCGACATCCTGGCTCAAATTGGAACTCAGAGGGCCGCTGATATTCTCTCTTTAGAATTGAAAAAACAGGATGAAGAGGTTGAACCTGAAATCATAGAAGCTCTGTTCAAGCTCAGGTCTAAGAATCCTGACCTCTCCTTCCGGCCTGAGGCCATCCTTCCCGAAATCATCAGGATAATAAAAAAGAGCTATTTGATTCTTTTTGAACTGAAGGACTTAAAAGATAACAAAAAAGGCGAACTCCTGGTAAGAGACCTGGAAAACCTTCTGGCCCGGTCGCTTCGGCACATTTTTGAATTATTGAGCCTTATTTATCCTCAGGAAGATATCATCAGGGCTTATCAGAACATTTGCCTGGGGACCAGGAAATCACTTGATTATTCTATTGAGCTTCTGGACAACATCCTGAAGAAAGAAATCATTGAAGTCCTCCTGCCGCTGATTGAAGACCTGCCTCTGGAGAACAAAGTCCAGAGGTGCCGCAAGCTTCTCAAGAAACTGGAAAAGCTCAATAGTTATTAGCTGTCCGGCTGAACCAGTTTTCTTGGTAGCCACAGCAGAAAGCAGCAGCTTGAACTATTTACAGGCTGAAGTTATAATGAAATCAATTAATAATGACAAAGTTATTTGTTTATCCCGGCAAGGGCGAGGGTTTTGTCTTTAACCTTAAAGGTGAAAAAGTCTCCATCGGACGTCTTTCCGATAATGACATTCCCATTGACGATGCCTATTCCTCGGGACACCACGCTGTCATCCTGCCGACCCAATCCGGATATGCCATCCGGGACAACGGCAGCAAAAATGGAACCTTTCTTAATGATAAAAAAATTATGGCCGAAACCGAGCTCAAAAGAGGCGATGAAATTCTAATCGGTTCTACCAGAATTATCTTCGATTTAGAACTTAAAACCGATGTTGAGGTCACCGAAGAGCAACTGCCTGCCAGCAATGTCCAGAGCGTGATCCAGGTTAAAAAGATCCTGAAGACGCCCGACATTGAGACAACTTTAAGGGAGTTTGCGGCTGCTCCCGACATCCACAAGCTCAGGTCCGATTTCAAGTTCTTTTCTGTCCTGAGCGAAGTCAGCCAGGCTCTAATTCTGCACAAGCCAATTGATGAGCTGCTGGAAGAAATTATGGATCTCATCTGCCAGAATCTTCCCATGGACAGAGGAATTCTTATGCTGGAGGAGGGAAGCCCTCCCCAGTTGGTTCCGAGAGTGGTACGGATAGTAAATAAGAACCTGAAGACCCAGAGGATTCAGGTCAGCCGGAGCATCATAGATGTGGTTCGCGACAAGAATTCTTCAGTTCTAACCTACGATGCCCAGGCCGACCCCCGCTTCCAGGCCAGCGAAAGCATCATTCAATCCAACATCCACTCGGCTATGTGCGTCCCCCTCTGGAATAACAAGGAAATCATCGGCATCATCTATGCTGACCGGATTTCTATTATGGATAGGTTTTCTGAGGACGACCTCAAGCTGCTGACGCTTCTATCCAACCTGGCTGCGGTCAAGATTGAAAATGCCAGGCTGATCCAGAAAGCCATAGAAAAAGAAAAAATGGAAAGGGAGCTGGCTCTGGCTTCACAGATTCAAAAAGATTTCCTGCCGAAGAAAAATCCGGAGTGCGATAACTTTGACCTGGCCGGAATGAACCTAACCTGTTATCAGGTGGGTGGGGATTACTATGATTTTATAGACATTGATCCTTGCCGGATGGCAATAATTATTGCCGATGTTTCTGGCAAAGGGGTCAGCGCTTCTCTGCTCATGGCGTCTCTGAGAGCGGCTATTTATGCTGACCTCAACCCTGAATATAAACTGGAGTCTATGGCCTCCAAACTGAACGATTTTGTTCACCGCAGTTCAGCCTCCAACAGTTTCATCACTTTTTTCTTCTGCGAGCTGAATAAAAAGAATGGCGAAATCAGATACATCAATGCCGGTCATAACCCCCCTCTGATTCTTGACAAAAAGGGCCAGGTCCGGCGTCTGGAAAGCTGCGGTCTTTGCCTGGGCATGTTTCCTTCTGTAAATTATGAAGCCTGTCAGGCCGAGTTGCAGATTGGGGATGTGGCCGTTTTTTTTACAGATGGAATCACCGAGAGCCGAAATATAAAGAATGAAGAATTTGGTGAAGAAAGGCTTTTGAATGTGCTGAAAAATAATTCCAGGCTCTCGGCCCAGAAATTGATTGAAAAGATTTGTGCTGAAGTTGATGAGTTCTCAGCCGGAGTTGAACCTGATGACGACCGGACTCTGGTCATCATCAAGCGAATTGCCTGAAGCGGGGATAAAGTAGTGTTTTCCCAATTTGAGGAAAGGCACCGCTTCAAATTTCACAGGTCCTATCAAGTTTTGTTTGCGATTTGGCCATCGTAATCTCTTCATTTTCAGAACTCAGTTTTTGCCCTTTTCCAATCTGCCCATCTTCTAAAAATCATAAGCCGCATGTTCAGAGCCGAGAGCCAAACTAAACCCTCAGCAGTACTGACAAATCTATTTATTTTCTCCTCAACCTTTATAACCGCGCTTTCTCCAGCATTACTTCTGTTCCGCCTAAGAAGCTCGTAATCAGACACCGCGGCTTTCGTTGTCTGAAAAAAAAGAAGCGCAAACCGATTATTTTTAATGAGCTTCTACATTTTCGGGGATTTTGATTAAGACCGATAGGGTTACAATTTCTAAAATGGTTAGGATAATTGAAATCGCAATCTTGCTCAGCCCAGTTTTTTTAAATTAAACCTTTCTGGAGCCCGGTCCGTGTCTATTATAGCTTCGGAAGGGATGATTAGGTCGGGACAGGTCCTTCTGCCCGATCCTTTCGCCTCTTGTAATGTTTGTAGATCAGTAAAGAAATCATGATCCACAGGAGAACGAAGGCTATATTCAAAACGGCGAATTTTTCAATAGACATAGCCAGAAAGGTCGTGCCGACAAAGACCGAAAGAGCCGCCAGGGCATCTCCGCCCCGGACAAAAAAGGTGTCTATAGCTGCCTTGGCCTTATATTTTTCCTCACGTAGAGTGACCAGGAAGAGAGCAGCCTTGGTCGTATTCATTAACGAGTAGTCAGTGCCGTTCTCCAGGGATTTGACCCATTTGACCAGCAGAAGCGTGGCTCCCAGAGAAATGAAGGCATATCCGCCCAGGGCAATGAAAGGGAGGATGAACAAAGCCCCTCCAACGCCCAGCCAGCGGAAAATTCTGGAAACGAGAAAAAGCTGAATGATCAGGGCCAGGATATTGGCCAGGAACTGATATTCGGAAAAGAACCTTCCGATAAATACCTCCATAGATTCGACCTCGCCCCGGGCAACAGCGGCCAAGCCAGCGCGTGTGGCCACGTCGGAGATGATGTATTCTCCGACGGTGTTGATGAAGTTATAAATCATAATGGCCAGAGCGATGAATAACAGATAGCGCGTTTTGATGACCAGACTGAATCCGTCGCCGGGTTTTAGGGGTCTTTCCTGGGCCGGTTTCTCGCTTCTCCCTTCTGGATCGGAGAGCCTTATCTCCCGCTGATGGATGAACACGGCCAGCAGGATGCACAGCACGAGCAGGGTTCCGGACAGGAGCATCATATTGTAAAGGCCGAAGGGACGAATAATAAATTTGGCAATGCGACTTCCGACTACCGCCCCAAAGGTGGCGCCGAAGGCAATGAGAGGGAAAATCCGCTTGCCTGCCTCAGGGGAGTAGAGATCATTGGCAAATCCCCAGAACTGAGCCACCACCAGGAGGTTGAAGATGCCCACCCAGATGAAAAAGATGATGCCCATGGCCCCGGCCCCGACTCCGGCCAGATGGAGAATGTAGAAAACGACAAGGTTGGAAATAAAGAAAAGAGTCACCCAGGTGATTAGCCGGTGTCTTGCGACTTTGGAGGCCAGCCAGCTGAACCCCATGATGACAAACACCAGTAAGACGGCCTGGGCGCCGCTCAGATAACTCTTAATGCGGGGAGCGTCTTTGTCTACGAGGAGGAGCGCCTCCCGAACGGGCTTGATAAGGTAGTAGGCCAAAAGCAGAAGGAAAATATTAAGGGCCAAAAGAAGCGCCTTGGCGGCCTCTCCAGGCCGAATATCCACAAAGACTCTGAGAATACCATAGCCAAAATTTTCCTTCAGGCCCTTAAGGCTCATGTCTGCCTTCTCTGCGGCTCTGATTGGAGGAAAACCATTTTTCTGGTAAGCCAGATGAATGAGCGGCCAGACATCATTTTCGCCTCAACCCTTCTCTGGGAATGATAAACCGGGGCTTGATACGTGTCAAATCAAACTTTCTTTCGGGTTAAGACATAGTTTCCATGCTAAAGTGAGTATCAAGAATAGGCGTCAGGAGTAGGAATTAGAACGAAAACTCAATCACTTTCTGGCTATTATTAAGGACAGATAGTTTTTGACTCGGGATTATGGCTACTGTAACCCTTTCCCCCGGTAGATGCTTTAGCTTAAACAGCTTGCCCCTGAAACTGAACGTCCCGTCCTTTTTCACAGTGCGAGGGTAATAAAGATTAAGGGTCAACTCAAAGCTAATTTTACGCTGGAGCAGTCTGCAAAGGCTCTTACTGGATTTAATTCTTTCGTGTTGGCGTCTTGGAGAAATCTGTCTGGTTTCCAAATACTCTCTCGGAGTTGTAGTGATTGCAGAGTTCAGCCAATATCTTCTGCCAGTCTACTTATGTTTTATACATTAGGCCTAGTTTTGATTGCTGCCGAACAGGCAAATTCAAACAGTCCGGTTAGCTTGATTGGTCAGTCTGGATCAACGGAAATCTTCAGAAAAAAACTGATTGAATTTTAAGATTAAGGTTAAGGGTCTTAGCCTTCTTCCCGAAAATATCAGATCGCCGGCTCCTGGCCGCTTCCCGCGGGCAGGTGAATTTCCCTGGCTCCAAAATATCTGTCGTCCTTCGGGAGATAGAATATAAAAACGACCAGAGAAAGCAATCCGGATAGGATAAATGGAAAACGGATGCTTAACCAGTCAGAAAGGAAGCCGGCAATTAAGCTGATGATGGCTCCAGAAATCAGTTGAATGTTGGAGATCCAGCTGAAAGCCTGGGTCTGGTCTTCATCGCCCACAGTGGAGCCGACAAAAGTGTGTAAAGAAGGATAAGTCATGAGTAAAAAACCACCAAAAAACAGCAGGGCTAGGACAGAGAGCGTCCGGTCTAAAGAAAAACCTATAATTAAAAGGCAAATGGTAGCGCCAGCCAGACTGGTTAGAAAAACCCGTTTGCGGCCAAACTTTCGGCTCCAGACCCCGTAAAGATATCCTGTTAGCGTTCCCAGCCCAATCCATAAAGCCAGATAAACTCCAGTCTGACCCATAGGAATGTTGAAATTATTATGGAGGAGGGATGGAGCATAGTAAATGGTGACCGACCAGCCCATGCCACCAAAAAAGAATCCAGGAAGCAAGTGACTGATTTTTTTCAATACTCTCAGCCAGCTTCGGGCGGAAAGGTCTGGTTTGACGGGCTGGCGAGAGGAGACTTTATTGATCACTCTGACTCCCACAGCGGTGATGACCAGGCCAATTGCCGCCCAGACATATAGAGGAGCTTTCCAGCCAAAGTGCTGGGCAAGATATCCGGTAGAGATAAAGGCGATGAGCACTCCCAGATTTCCTGATCCGCTCTGAATACCCATGGCGTCATCCAGTTCCTGTCCCGACCCAGATCGGGACCTGGAAATCCAGGCTATGATTACCGGATGATAGAAGCTGGTGAAGAGTCTGAGGAGAATGAATAAGAGAAGGAGTAGACCAAAGGAAGGAGAACTCGGGATCAGAAAATTGGCCAGACAAATCCCCAGGCCGCTGGCCAGCATCAGCCAGCGGTATTCATACCGGAAGGAAATAGCCACTACCCAGAACTGAATCATAAGAGTTGTGATCAAGCCAACGTTGGAAAGCAATCCTATCTGAGAATAGTTTTTTATCAGAAAAGCCTGGCTGTAGAGTATCGGGAAAATGGTTGGAGTNACAATTGTGGCCGCATCGGTCAGGGCGTGGAACAGAGAAGCTGAGAGAAGAATCCTTTTTTTCATGGTCGCAAATTAAAGGATAATTTACCACCGCGGAGACTTTCAAGCAAGCGGATGCCAGTGATTTTATTGAGATAAGATATTGAAATAAGATTAAGGTTTTAATCCTATTCGTTTTAGTTTTCTTAAAATTATAGTTGCTCTGGTAAAGGATAAATTTATAAAATTTTATTTCACAATGTTTTTTTGAGGAGGAAGTTATGAGCAGAAGGAAAAAAGTTAGTTTCCAGTATTTAATCTTGGTTGTTATTCTTTTCTTTTTTACCAGCTTGACCTGGGCCGCTACTCCACCCGAGCAGCGTTTGTCTTCCTGGGAACTTCACCAGAAAATGGCCAGGGAATCTTGGTTCAAGAGTTTGGAGTGGAAAAATCTCGGACCTTATTTCATGGGTGGAAGAATTTGTGAAATAAAAGGCTATGCTTCCGACCCTAACCGAATTCTGGTGGCTGCGGCCAGTGGCGGTCTTTGGCTCAGCGAGAATCGGGGGACAACCTGGAAGCCACTTTTTGATGAGCAGTCCTGGGTCGGGTTTGGCAGTGTAGCGGTGTATGAAAAAGACAAGAATCTCCTCTGGGCCGGGACCGGAGAAGAGAACTCGTCTCGTTCTTCTTATGCCGGGACCGGAGTTTTCAAATCTACTGACGGTGGCCACACCTGGCAGCATATGGGATTGGCCGACACTCATCATATTGCCGAAGTGATTATTCATCCAAACAATCCAGACATTGTCTATGTTGCCGCCATAGGTCATCTTTATACTGAGAACGAAGAGCGCGGGGTATTCAAAACCAGCGATGGGGGCAAGACCTGGCAAAAGATTCTTTATATTTCTCCAAAGACCGGGGTTATCAGCTTAGTCCTGGACCCCAGTAATCCTGATATTTTGTATGCCGCCTCCTGGGAAAGAGCCCGGAGAGCTTGGAATATGCAGGAATCAGGGAAGGAGAGCGCCATCTATAAGACAGAAGATGGAGGAAAAACCTGGAGAAAAATTGTCAATGGTTTCCCCCAGAATGAGTACGTCGGCCGGATT
>JGI24721J44947_10009360_pt1 | contig 12620 bp, 8 predicted proteins | sample YelNatPaOPGAMG01_FD_44947 | JGI IMG/M metagenome (IMG submission 44947)
TCGACATTAAGGAATCAATCTGTATTTTCCTGGACATCGATCTAGAGTGCCATGCGCGCTGCGCTTTCAGCCACAGCAGCTGCAGCCGCAGCAGCCTTGGGCCTCGACGCGTGACCCATGATGGAGCGACAGCGCGTGCCCCAAGGGTGCCTGCTCCCGTTCGGAAACGTTTCCATGGCTGCTGCTCACGAGCATCCTTTACGTGATATGTAAAGAGCGCACTCAGGCCGTCAGTGATCGGGGTATGGGCGCTTTGTTTCCGGTCGTTGGTACACAGAGACACACACACACACACAGAGAGAGAGAGACCTGTTGCAGTGGCGTTGCCCTCGTGGGATGTCCTCTGCACGGCGCTTGCATGCGCATGCTCCCAGAGCGACCTCCATCGAGCGTCTGATTGCCATATGACGGCATTGGTATGCAATGCGACTCCAGCGGGATACTTGTCACTCACAGCACGAATGCATGCGCTTGAACAATGCATGCATGTTGTGCACTGATCACTTTAGGCAATATGCAGTGATATGCCTCCAGCTCGTCGATCATTCGCCTCTATCCGAGGAGCGTCGGAAATTCGCCACACCGCCCGTGACTTGTTCCGAGAGCGCCAGCATTCAGCGTCCAGTCGAAGACGCATGAACTAGATGCAAAGTAGGCCGGATTTGTTCGGGTTCCCATACACGCGAGCACTCGACAGAGACAGCAGTAGCGTCGTCGTCGTTGTCGTCGCATGCAAGAAAACTGGGTATCCTTTTTGCCGTGCGATTTCCAGNCACGGCNAGTGCCCGGAGCTTGCGTTCCGGCACATGGGTTTCTGCGTATCANGTTATNGAGAAACCAGAAGAAATCTACTGAGTGTACTGGTGCAAGCTTCACGGAGAGGAATGTGCTGTTTCGAGCACTCGCATGCTCAGTTGAGCGTAGGTGCGCAACGCCGTTGCCGAGGCCGCTGGCGTTGCGCGGCGCAGCGCAGCGTTCATCCGCCATGCTGTTCGACGCTACGAAGACGCGGAGCAAGTATCGTTTTGGTGAGCACGGCAGCTGAGCGCGTCATCATGAGCAGCATCTGGGCACGTTTGACAGATAAGCGAAGATCGAACAAACCAGACGACGCTTCAGGTGAGAAGTCGGATATTCTTGGAGCTGGAACCTCGCTAGACTCACGAGCGGACCCGGCACCGGACCACTTGTGGGCACAGGTCGACCAAGTTGACAGCGTCCCCGATATCGAAGAAGAGAACGGACCCCGAGTGGATTTTTCGAACTTGGACAGAATACAAGCGGAGACTGTGGCTCCAGCGTTGGGCATTTATGCGACGCCGCGGGGCAAGTCCGGCGAAGTGGATTACTTGTTCGCGGAGGAGTATCACGAGTATCGCCATAAGAGCTGGGGCGAGCAACTCACCTTCTGGGCAGGGGTGAGTTATTTAGGCGGTGCGATAATTGGAGGCTCGTTAGGGTTTCGTGAAGGCATCCAGAAAGGAAACGAAATGGTCGCGGAGCTTGTGTCGCCAGTGACAGGAGCTGGCGGCGGCCCCAAAGCCGCAACTTCGCTGTCAGTCTCGCATGTATCCAAGGCAAAGCTTCGACTCAACGCACTGCTCAATGCAGTAGGTCGACGCGGCGGTCGCATGGGTAATGCTGCAGGCGTCTTAGCGATCATGTTCTCGGGATTTGAGTCGTTTCTGCACTGGCTCCGCGATGACGTCGACGACTCGTGGAATTACATTGGTGCCGGAGCGCTGACTGGCGCGCTCTACAAGTCCACCGCAGGTCTGCGGGCAGTGTCTATGTGGAGCGCAGGGCTGGCGACTGTCGGCCTCGTTGGCCTGTACGGAGCCAGACGAGGGGTCTACGGCCGGCGGTTACGGCAACTGCTCTAAGCAGGTAGGCGGTGGTGTTGGGCGTCACGTAGACGGGCACAGCTCGGGAACGCCGCAACCTACGCTCATGGTGGTGATGGTGATGGTGCTGATGGTGGTGCTGGCGGCCGCCTCTATCGTTGGCATGTTGCGCGATGGCTTGCTCTGAGAAGCGCGCAACTCCTTCGATGGATCCAGACTCGGGCGATGTGCGCTGCGCGCAAGCCCTGGGTACGCCCGCGCAAAGCCTCGTATTGCTGGCGACAAGTACCCGATTTCCATACATTGTACTATGCTCGGCTTTCGGTTGAAAACGGAGACACGCGCGTTGCCCTGTGTACAGCGCAGCATGCGCAGCAGCGCGAAAGCAGTAGCAGCTTCCGGCATGAGCACTGGACGCAGGTCAAGCTTCGTCAAGCCTCAGATGCTTCAGTGGACCAGGCTCGATGTCAACGAGTCCAAGGCACGATCCACATGACAGGTTGGCACCTGGGGATCCCCGAGGGAATGCAGCGCAGATGCTGTATCAGAGAAGTTCATTGACGGATCCGAATATTTTCGTTCACACTTGAAGCAGAGAGACAAGCACCGCTCTGTTTGAGGCTGTTGAGCTGCCGTTGAATAGGAAAATTCGTGAAGATACGATCGTCGTGGAGTGAGCCCCTGGGCTGCAACTCCGCTCCCTGAGCGAATCAGTTCGTTCGCCTGCTCGGACGGACCTGGGGTCGGATGTTCCAGGCCTCAGCTCGAACGCTAAAGGACCTTTGCTCCCTTGCTCTTGCACAGCCGCGGGCACACGCTGGTAATGCAGTGAGCTCTTGAGTCGCATATCGATCCCAAATGCGAATCAAGGCGTTTACATGCTCGGACGGCGCTGGGGTGTGCTGTTCCAGGCGCCCGGCATACCGATAAAGGCACCTCACTCCGTGGTGATGCTGTTGTCGCTTCCCCATCGAGTCTACCAAGTTGGAGAGGCGGCGATGCCGGCGTGCACAGCTGCTCGCTGGCACCGCGGCTTCCCTGCCGTTTCCGACCGACCAGCATATTATCGTTTCCGATCGCAACGCTTGGACTCGTAAAAGCGAGCCAGTGCTCCAGCAACCTGCTTCACCGTTTTGAGTGAAACTGCTTCCTACTGAAGCCTGCCGCAGGCGTCGGCATTGCCACATGGAGCCGCTCGTGCCCGCGCGTGCTTCACTCGATCCAACGGAGATCCGTCGAGACTTGGAGTAGTTTCGATGGCAGCTTGCCCGGTGACGGGGACAGAATTCGCAGACGACCTCGAAACCGATCCACCGCCGTTATCTGTACGAAACCGAAAACCGGAGTGCCCACCATACGAGCAACGATGGTCGGATCATCCAAGTGAGGCCGCTCCCAGGCGGTGCTCGGTGCGTCAATATGGCTGGACGCCTCGGCCGCTGGGGGCGCTGCGGAGGCCCCGGATATCACGTTTGGTAATCTCGCGGCCAGCTCTTGCTCTGAGGCCTGACTCACCGCACCCACCGTATGCAGCATCTCCTCTTGAAGCTCTGTAAGGAACTCGATTTCTAGGGATTCTTGGTCCGGAAACGTTTCGCCTAGCGGTAACGCCGTCAGAGGCGCGAGCGCTCGCTCACAGATTCGATAGAGTAGGATGTCTGCGGTCGGAAGCCATAGCGGGTGGGGATGAAGCTCCCCGTGAAGACCATAAAAGTAGGATCGAAAGCGCTTCGCACGCTCTGCTCGACGGATGGATGTATCCCGAGGCACGACGCCACCGCTCTTGGGAATTCGAACGAGATCCACGCGTTGGTTCGTATCGGTGTTCACCCGATCGTCATATGATTGACGGAGTAGCGCATACAAACGTTCCGATTCAAGAACAACGACACAAGTGGGTGATAGTTCATGAAGCGCATCGGCGAGCAGATCGAAACTCTCGCGAGTCTCTGTCCATGCGGGCAGTACTGCAATGCAACCGGCGTTGTAGAGCAGAGGTGCCTCGGTGTCAGCTCCCTGATCACCCNCTTTTGCCGCTTTTGCGTCTACTTCCGTCATCCACGCGTCCAGCTGACGTCTGATGGCTCCAATGAGCGTCAAATAGGACTTGGCGTTATCATGTGGATAGAAATGCCCAAAGTACCAACAGATTGGCCGTTCAAATGCCGCCGCATCTTCCAGCGCNAGCAGCGGCCGATGCAGCGACATCATCACCAGGGCGCCGGGAACCGCCGTTAGTCGGCTGCACGGCCCGAAGCCAGCGCCAGGGTCCAAGTCTAGCCACGCNAGTCGAGCACCGAGNTGCCGCAGTGCGTAGGCTGCCAGAGTTGCCGCCACCGTCAGCTTGCCGCTGTCATGGGGGCCCACGACGGCCACCCGCGGTGTCTTATTCGAGCGACCGTCGCGTCCAGTGCGAAAGCTTTGCTCACGTTGCCGCTGGAGCACTGCATGAATGTTCATCACAAGTGGGTTTGGTGTTTCCTCTGCAATATACGGCGGCACATGGAACGATCCGCGAACCTCGACACGACATCCATGCCACGTGAAGACGCCAAAACGACTTCCAGGCCGCAGATCAAAGCTCTGATGAAGCGCCAGCTCCCGTCCGAGGACTTCCGCAGTGCCACGCAATAAGCGCAGCTGTGCGGTCGACTGTGTGTCGTCGGAAACCTCAAGTCGTAACTCGTTCTCGGCTCTCAAGTCAAAAACTCGCCAGGCATCTGCGTTGTGTCCGGTACCCAGGCCTGAACTGTGCGAACTTAGGGTATCGGCCATGGCAGAGTCTTCCTCCGCAAAGTGGTTGCCGAATGGACGTCCGATCCGGTGAACGCTCGCACTGCTACGAATTCGGCACAAAAACACNACAACAGTGTGTTCTCTGGCAAGCGCAGCAGCAAGCGTATACCGCAGCAANGCCNATCATCAGCTGTGGGGAAAACACCCCTGCGAGTCTCCCGTTCAAGGTACTGCTGATCAAGCCGACTGCTGTTGCGAGTCTCTCTGTCTCTCTCTGTCTCTATCTCAGCGGTCCGGTTTNNGGTGATAGGTGTACCCAGTCACTCGGTGGTGTTGCAGCCGTAGAACNCTCGGGGCACCTTCCGTAGCAACTTCTGCTGATCCGTTCGAACTGCTTGTGCGAGTGTCTATTTCAGTCACCCTGTTTCCGGTGATATGTTAACCAGCCACTCAGACCGCTAGCAGTACTTGATCTTTGGGAGTTTCTCGTAATAGTTCGTGAAGATCAGTCCGAATCGCTTGCACGAGTNACTCAGGATGCTTCCAGTACTAGACTAGAGGACGTTCGTATCCGTCTGGCGGTCGAGATTCGTCTAGCCCAGCAGGGTCGCGGCGAATCGCTACTGGGAGGACGCGCTGCAGACTGCGCGGGAAAGCCATGAACAGGAGGCGTTGACCGAGCCTACACGTGTACCTGTATTAGACTTGTCGCCACGTTCTATGCGAAAACGAGTTATCGCTGAGACCGCTCCTGGAGAAGAGGAGCTNGCGGATCAGGTCATTCGTATAAAAGCGAATGATGTCGANTCGGGGCTCGCTGCACTCAAAAGCTGTGCGCTCCCTGCACTGAGTCGGGCGGAAAGTCTCCAGCGTTATTATGCAGAGTGGTTCCCGGCTACGGTTTTGGCACAGTGGCTTGCTGGCCGTCCAGGGGCTGAAGGCGAAGACTTACTTTCACGTCGGGAGTTCAGTTGCGAGGCGGATGACGGAAGCGGAGGCGAGAAGAGGATTCGCTACCTTGCCTATCAGGATGCTGCTGGACTGCGTGCCGATTTCTTGCGACTGCTTCCGCTCCGGTACGATATAGGACCTGTGTATGATGCGAGTCCCAGAGATAGGTACCGACGTATAAATAAACTGGAACCCGTAGAGCGCGAACTGGTCTTCGACGTGGATCTCGATGTGTACGAGTCTGTCAGTGCGCTAGGTCAGTCAGAGCCGGCAGGTGCCGCTGCGAACTTTGCTGACGACCCTCTGCGGGCGTGTGCCGATAACTGGCTATTTGTTGAGGCGGCCGTGACGGTTATGGAACAAGCGCTTCGCGAAGACTTCGGATATGAACACGTTCTTTGGGTTTTTTCGGGACGGCGTGGTGTCCACGCCTGGGTGTGCGATACGCGGGCCCGGCAGCTGACCGATGAAGCTCGTGCCGCTATCGTGGAATACCTACAGTATCGCGGGATATCCGCCGTTTCGAACCGCTCGTCTCTATCATCTACCTTCAACAGAACTGCGACAACATTCCTGCACCCGGCGCTTCGGAGGGCTGCAACAATCCTGCTACCATTCATGGACAGGTTTCTTGAAGAGCGGCCGTCGATTTGGGCGGACGAAGGCGCCATGGACACTGTCTTGGGCATGTGTCCCGATGCTCAGGTACGAGAGACGCTCCGTCGCTTTATTCAGCGTTCCCATACNAGAGAATCTGCTGCCGCCGTCTGGCGCCTGGCGTTGGAGCAACTCGACAGCAAGCGCCTGGATACGGATGCCGCCATGCATATCGTGCTAGGATTGCTCTACCCACGCCTGGATGTGAACGTAACCCGACAACGAAATCATCTGCTCAAAGGCCCGTTTAGTATCCATCCGAAAACGAACGCGATTTGTGTCCCGTTCAGAGCCGACCTGGTCTCCAAGTTCCGACCAGAACGTGATGTGCCGCGGCTTGTACCCCTGGTGACGGGCGACGCGAAAGCGCAGAAACAGCTACGCGCCGCCCTGGATATCATGGAAGCCTTTGTAACGGAGTTATACCGCGCTGATACGTAAGATCCCTCTATCCTACTCTATAGACCTTGGGGTGCGCACCTGGACATCCGCCTCAGACGTTTTCCGGATGAAATTTGAGCAGCACGCCATCAGCACCCAAGACAAATCCTCGCTGCGAGCCGAAAAATTTGATCTTATAAAGATTGGCGCCTACTTTGCTCACAAGCGGATCGCGTCGCCATGTTTTGCCGCCATCATCGCTGCGGTACATGCTTCCACCACCAACCGCTGCCCAGACGTGCCGATCGTCCTGAAAAGCGACATCCAGGATACCGTAGCCACCAGTCTTAGAATCGACCATATCGAAGGCAATCGTCTCAGTTGAATTCAGGTTCACGTTCGGCTTGGTGAACCCCAGACCGCCGCCCCTGATCGTTTCCCAAATACCTTTGGTAGCGTCATTCTGAATGAAGCCGATTGCGCTGATGCGTCGCGAAGTGGATCGAGCGTGAGGCGTCCAAAAATCGGATCCCGGCACCCAGGTGAGGAAAAAGTTACCCCTTGAAGGTATCGCGATATAATTCCCGTGAACATCGCGCGACACGGAAACGATGCTGCCGGTGAAATAGCTCGCTCCGGTGATACCAGAGGAGATCGTTCGATTCAAGGTAGCATCAATAGTCTCCCGTACCAGCGCCTTCCAATTGATACCACCATTTTCCGTCACGTAGATGGCACCCGAGCTGGTCACCATTTCAGCGCAGTTCGGACCGAGCGCAGTAACCAGCAGTGGCTCTCCGGGTAGCTTTGGAGAGAGGAGAATACGTGACCAGTTTTTGCCCCCGTCGGTCGAACGCAACATAACCGGAGGCTTACCTATGACCCAGGCCTCATCTCCACTGAAACTCACGTTCGAGAAACGATAGTTCAGCTCCTCCTCACGCTCGACGTCCTCGAAAGCGCGCGGTTCCCAGGTCTCGCCTCCGTCACGCGTTTCGAGGACCAGGCCACGAGTCCCTACAAGCCAGCCGTGATTAGGATCCTTCTGGCTGAAGTCTATGTCGAAGAGCACACTCTCCGTCGGCAGCGGCACCTGTTTCCAGGCGGCGCCTCGCACGGTCTCAGCGAGCGGTGCCGCAACTAGCGCTCCGCTGCGCGGCAAAGCAACAGCCAGCGCGCCAAGAGCTAGGTGATGCAAAAGTGCTCGTCGCGAAACGCTGAATCCAAGCTGAGACTCAACAACAGTTTCCGTATAGGCGTGTACGCGCTCGCCGTCGCTCATGCAGATACGCCACCGCTGACGGACCCCGCTAGCTGTCTCTGCTGCTGACCTGCTTCGCAGTACCTCCGCGTTACGACACCTGCTTTTGCTGCCGTGTGCCAGCAAGCCAGCAACGTTCGTGAACGCTACAGATACTGACGTCATCGCCCAATATATCCTGATCAGAGGCCCTTCTAACCACTCACCACCACCGTCCCCTAGGTCGCACAGTGCTTCTAGTGATGCGATGCAGTACAAGATGCTGGCAGCGATGTGGGCGTGAGCGCTGCGGCTTCGCAGATCGCCGCCGCTGTCGCCGCGGATGCAGCGCATCGAGGAGCCTCTGCGGCGGTGCGTTGCTNAAGTGTGAAGCGACCTGCGCATCGTCGGAGTAGGTGCAGGAGTAGGTATAGGTGTAGAGGTAGGGGGTAGGAGTCAGTTGCGTCTGGGATAGACTTGACGACATCCACTGCGTCGCTGGATCTAGCCATTATGTCTGCGAGGAACTCTTCTCTGGGATATTGAGATGCACAGGCGCGTTTCTGGGGCGATCCATGTCTCTTTCCAGCTCTGCTGAGGCAGCGGATGCACCTCGCGGCGGTATCTGGTTCGATGCATCGATCTGACGGCATGGGAAGACTTGCGTGGCCGGTGTCTGCTGAGCCTCGGAATTTTTGGCGGGTCTCGGGGCCAACGTTGCCTCCTGCATGGTTTGGAATCGAAGGTAATTGCGACGCTTTGCGCATGGTCACGTGGATTAGTTCGCTGGGGCATGGCTATTGCCTCTCGTTCAGACACGCGTATATGGACCGCTTTGCAGGGTGTGCCTGCGTGAAGTAGACGCTGGACCAATCCGGGGATCCTCCAAGCGTTGAGCCTCTGATATTCGCAGCTGTACTGGCGCTTATGGGGCGTCGACTCGCTTCAAGCTATTGGATCCGATTTTTCTCCCGAGCGATCGGATGATTGATACTTCCTGTCAGACACACTCGAGTACGCAAATGCTACCAGTAACCGGGACGTCAGCGCCCATTCCCCCAGGGAGAGAGGCTCTCACGCTGGACCAGTCCTAGTCCAGCTTGCTCGTATGAAGTAGAGGTATGACTCTTCCCGTCTACATGACGCTCGACCAGTAACCAGAGCCTCAACGTCCATTTCCCCGGAGAGGGAGGGAGAGACTCTGACGCTGGACCAGTCCCAGTCCAGCATGCTCGTATGAAGTAGAGATATGACCGTTCCCGTCGACACGACGCTCGACTTGCTGCCTGCTGACGCTTCCTGCTGTATATGATGCGAACGCATCTCGGAGGCGACATCGCATATAGCACCCAATTTTGGCGAACGGAGCATCGCGGCGGAATGCACGCTGCGCTCTCACCAGCCCTGCTCTAGCCGTACGTGTGGGGCGGCGAGGTGTCGAACGCTGTGACGTGGAGAGCGCTGGGCATATCGCTTGATAGGGCGTCATATCCGGAAAAGCGATGCGGTTGCTGTACAGTGGCTTTGTGTAAACGCTTGATAGCGTTGTTTCTTGCTGGAAGTACAGCTTGCTTGCTTGCTTGCTTGCCTGCAGGTGCTCCACGAGAGACTGAGCACGCTCACGTCGTTACCCGGGTATAGCGTTGCGGGAGCTGCTGACTTTGTCCTGGAAGCCTGGATTTTGTACGCGTTTCTAGTGATCGCGCGCTCGTTGGTACAGAAATCTTGTCAATCTGTGCTGTCTAAGTGTGCATTAATCACGCCTTGGTCGCAAGGGTTTGGGCTTGAACAAGGAAGCGCGGACGCTGGGGTTTGCGCCACAGTTCTCGGTGGGGGACACGCTTGCGGTGCTTGACAGCCGCACCTACACAGTAGAGAAGCGATTGATGCTCTTTCGCCGAACATGGCCGCTTACGTTTGGCGCTGTAAATTTGAGAGGTTTCCGTTTCGGAGCCTTCGGGAATGCCTCGATGAGGACAGCGGGAGCTGTACGTGTTGCTTTCGACGCTGGAGCTCGAGCGCTGAGTACTCGAGCGGCAGAGAGAGTTTTTCGGAAGATTGGAAAGAACGTACACGTGATGCATCGGAGTTGACGGGAAAGCGGAAGTACCCACGCGAGGCGCAGCCTGTTCGGATATGGACCAATCCCCGAGAATGCGCGTTCTCAGAGTCATGGCTATCCAGCGATAGTGCCTTCGACTTGATTGCTATGGATGCGCAAGGGCGCCTAAGCACGTACCACTGGCACCGACGTCGGCTCCTACATGAGCTAAGTACGAACAGCTCAAGCACGCGACGAGCATCATTTACTGAAGCCGATTCCCGCAGCTCACCGGTACCGCATTCACAGTCGGACTGGGAAAGCAGAGCCGCAATCTTGCAGTCACGTGATTTGCGGTTGCTGAATCCGATCTATCGAGACCAACCCGTATTTTTGATGCGTTCTGACCTGATTTTAGCTGCACTAGATCGTCATGTGTTGGCAATCATGCAACCAGGCAGACTTTTCCTGCAGCAACTAGCGTGCCCCGAATCGAAGTCTCTGAATGACCGCCTGATTCAGTGGATCCGCGTACGGCTGAGTGAGCACGGCAATGCATTCGAAGTGGTCGCTCTCGAAGCTCTGTTGGTGCTTGCCCACGAAACCCTCGCGCGACGAGCGAATGTGGTCAAACTGGCACTTGAGGAGCGTCTTGCACCGTTCGCGAGTCACCCGAACAAGCGCTTACTCGAGGAAATCCGCGTGTTGAAACGTGAACTCGCCTCTGTGGCTACCGAGGCGCAAAACTACAGTGCCGCGTTGGAACGCGTGCTCGGTGACGATTTGCCGTGGCATATCGCTGAAATGACGCTTGTAGTGGCGTCATCTGGCGATATGCTGACAACGAGTAGCGATCTGGAATCGCTTTTGGAGAGCAGTATGCAAAAGTTTCGGGGCTGGAGCCGCCTCGCAAACGAGTTATGCCATCGGGTCGGGAATGCGGAGCAGATTATTGAGTTGAGTTTAGCAGTCACGCAGATGCGCCTATGGTCGTTCAATGCCCTACTTCACCTCGTTACCGTGTCAGCGTTCCTGATAATGATTCCACCCGATTATTTCGGGATGAGCATCTGGATTCCGGTCTATGATCGTGTAGATATCTACTGGCCGTGGCTTCTTACTACGTTCCTTTTAATGTTGCTCAGTTTCGGATTCCTCGGGACTGGAATTTGGATACTTCGCAGAAAGAAGCTCCTGTTCCCTTTATTTAAATCGCGGGTAGATCATTAGGGTTCAGGGTTGATCGCAGCGCCGAGACGCTGTTGACGTAAAGCGCGTAGCAACTGGCTGCGGTGCATTGCACGAAACCTGGAGATTGATATCAAGTGCGTATCATCTGGGTGCTGTGTTCGCTTGAAACCGATCCCGCTACGCTGGAGCGCTCACCGTCGGGACGTTAGGCTCTCCAGGATATGCACATCACAGATCTCGTGGCCTGATAGCGATCGCTTTCACAAGTGGTGGCGCGCACCAGCCGACNATTTTCTTCGGTGTAAGATCCANAAACCAAACCGGGATCTCCCCGAATGCACCACAGCNTTCGCCAATGCGGGAATCGAACATCGCTCCACTCCATATAGCGTTATGTTTCAGAAAGCCCGGACCGGCTTTCACAAATCCATACCCCAAAGGAAGTTGCACTAGGGCGACACTGCGGCGACCGAGTACCTGGCGCGTCATCTTTATTCATGAGGTCGCAGCGTGCCATCGGACGGTTGCGTGTGGGTGATCCCGCTGACCTCTCATTGCAGTNTGCGTATGCGAGAAAGTCGCTTTCTGGAGTTGACCGCATACCCCTTGCAGGATGATGCNCCGCATCATCAACATATGGGGCTGGTTCCGCGGTGCGATGATGACTCGAAACCTATCGAGTAGGGCAGGAGGTATGCCCACCAGCCCCAGAAACAAGCGAGTATGCCACATGCGTGTTCTCTCCAGCGAATAGATCCCTTGCTGGAAAGTCGCCAGATAAGGATACGGCAAAGCCAAGGTTGCTTGTGGAGGCAGCGCACCATTTCCAAACTTCTCGAGCAGAAGAGCGGTGGCGGACCTCGTCCATGCGTCCACGGTAACTTATGCTGTATCACATTCGATGCTCTGAACGAGCGGACCAGTTTGACCAGTGGGAGCACTCCAGCTCCAAATGAATGCAGATAGTGTTTTGGCCCCATGGCCTGGCATCACCACACGCGGACTTCATCAAGACACGGCACAAACGAGCGGCAACATCCAGAACAATGCATTTCCGCTCCGGAATGCTGGGGAGAAACCGCCATGACGGACAATCGAAAGCCCGACATTCTATTGCGTCTAACACATTTACGATCATGCGCCACCCAAGTACGCTCACAGTCTTCCATGCAGTACTCAGCAGCTGGAGCGAACGCAGCAAATGAGACTCCTGCGCAAGTCACATGCACAAGTACGCGCACAGTCGTCCATGCAGTACTCAGCACCTGGAGCGAACGCAGCAAATGAGACTCCAGCGCAAGTCACATACACTAGTACGCGCACAGTGGTCCATGCAGTGTTCAGCGCTTGGAGCGAACGCAGCAAATGAGACTCCTGCGCAAGTCAGATACACAAGTAGGCACATGTAAGCGCGCGTCCATCGGATCGCTTGACGCGTTATGGGCGCACCCTGCCGTTCCGTCCGCATAGACACGTTCATGATCTCGACGTTGGAGATAAGTTGAACAAAGGCCCATATTTCTGGACTATCCCCACGGCGCCTACTCCAGATCTTGCAAAGCACACGGGCGCGAGGGTC
>JGI24721J44947_10009367_pt1 | contig 12613 bp, 15 predicted proteins | sample YelNatPaOPGAMG01_FD_44947 | JGI IMG/M metagenome (IMG submission 44947)
ATCACTTGTTAAGATTATAACAAAAATAAAAAACTGTGTCAAATTTCGCCTTTCCTCTCAATCTACCTTATCTTAAATCTATGAAAATCAAGGACTTACAACCGCTTTATCTAATGTCGGAATTTCAGTTCCCATTATACTCAAATGCTTTACGAATAAATGGAGCAGGCAAAACAGGACTTCGCCAGTTGTTAAGAATTTCTTTCCTTCCAATCCACTTTGCCTTCCATCTTCTCTTCATAATTACCCTTTTTTCAATAACTCATTTAATATTATACATCAAAAAATTTTCTTACTCAATCAATAAAAAAATGATGAACCTTCTTTTACTTTTAATAAGTAAATATTTAGTAAACTGCGCTTGCATTTAATTTACCCCTTCTAATCTCTCCTGTCAATTTTTATCTCCGAACTAATTTTTCAACTTGCTATATTATATCACTCTATGAAGCCACCTTAAGCTTTTTCTTTTTAACGGGGTTTATCAAGGATTTACAAGGAAGTTTTCCACTGCCTCTTTTAGCCACCTTACAGGATATATCTGGATGGACTGGTCCTTTATATCTTTTATGTTTCCTTCAGGAACTATTGCCTTATTATATCCTAACCGGGATGCCTCTTTTATCCTCTGCGGTATCTGGCTTACAGGCCTTATCTCACCTGTGAGTGCAATCTCTCCTATTGCCACACACTGTTCTAAGGGTGGCTTATCCTTAAGTGACGAGATACAGGATAGTGCAACAGCAAGGTCAACTGCTGGCTCAAAGACCTTAAGCCCACCTCCGGTATTGAAATATACATCATAGGCATTAAGGTTATACCTCAGCTTTTTTTCAATAACTGCGGTAACCATAGAGATTCTATTATAGTCCAGTCCGGTAACAGACCTTTTGGGAACCCCGTAGTATGTAGGTGTCACCAGGCACTGTATCTCAACGAGTATTGTGCGTGAACCCTCCTGTGAAGGGAATATAACAGCCCCGGGCAGTGTCTTTTTTGACTCAGGGAGAAAAAGGGCAGAGGCATCAGGAATCTCCACAAGTCCGTTTTCCTCCATAGAAAATACGCCTATCTCCATTGTGGAGCCGAACCTGTTTTTTGTAGCCCTTAAGACCCTCAGGTCTGATTTTATCTCACCTTCAAAACTCAGTACAACATCCACTATATGCTCAAGAACCTTCGGACCTGCTATTATTCCTTCTTTTGTGATATGTCCAACAAGGAAGATGGAGCATCCACTATCCTTTGCATACGTAAGGAAAAAACCGGCATTTTCCCTTACCTGACTTACAGAGCCAGGGATGGAAGGAAGTTCCGGGTCAAAGACGGTCTGTATGGAGTCCACTATGACAATCTCTGGTTTGAGTATGTCTATACCGTTTTTTATTGATGGCATCTCTGTTGTGGAAAGAAGATAAAGGCTCTCTGATATGGCTCCCAACCGCTCTGCCCTCATCTTTACCTGGTTTTTTGACTCCTCAGCACTTATATAAAGAACCTTCTTTCCTTCAGCAGCAAGTCGTCCTCCAATACTTAAAAGCAGTGTGGACTTACCAACCCCTGGTTCTCCTGCAAGGAGGATTAAACTGCCGGGGACAATACCTCCGCCAATTACCCTGTCAAACTCATTAACTCCTGTCTGAGCCCTTAAAAACTTTTCTGTCTTTATCTCTGTAATCTTCTCAGGAGAAGAGGTGATAGAGAGAGGGGCCGTTTTTTTGCTTCTCGGGACCTCTTCAATAAAGGTATTCCATCCGCCGCAGTCAGGGCACCTGCCCAGCCACCTTACTGACTGGTATCCACACTCAGAACAGGAAAATATACTTTTTGTCTCTTTCTTCATTACCGTCTTCTTATAAATAGTTTCCAGGGATTTGCTTTTATATCCTTTACAAAATCGTTCAGGTTGTTATATAGTTCTTCATCCCTGAGAAGTTTCCCTGCAGTTCCTTTTCCTGCCTCTACATCTGAGATAATCCTTCTAATATCTGTAGATGTTTCATTTAGTTTTTCCGCTGTTTCAGTAAACTGTGTTGTGGCATTATGTAAAAGAAGCACTTCATGTTTTATCTGGTCAACCAGTTCCTNTTCCTTCATCAGACGGGCGAAAAGTCCTTCATTCTGGATCTTCCAGATGAGCTCCTGCAGGTTGGTGGACATCTTATCAAATGATATTGCTGCCTTCTGTATATCTTCAAATGACTCCGCTGCTTTTGTCCCTGCTGATGCAAACTGTCTTATCTCATCAAGTGCCTCATTTAGCCGTCCCTTACTGGAGACAACAAGTTCGTTGGTATTACTTAATAGTTCCTGCAGTTTCGGTGAGTTAGAAGCAACTGCCTCTTCTATCTTCTTACTTGTTCCAGCAAGCATTTCTGTAAGTTTGTCTATCTTTTTCATAGTGGAGGAGGCATCAGCAACAACTGACCTTATATTATGCTGGAAGTCCTTATCCCCTGTAATTTTATTTATATCCGAAAGGATACTGGTAAGCCCCACAATCATACTCTGGCTTGCCTCTGCAAGTTTTTCCATAGAAAGGGGGCTTTCTCCTTCCACTATCTCGCCTGGTTGTATATATTTTTTCTCAGGAGAAGGGGTTATCTCAATATACTTTTCCCCGATAAGTCCGAGTGTCTGGATGGTAATTCTGCTGCCGGTACTGATTTTTATATCAGGCCTTATCTTCGCCCTTACCAGTACCTTTGGCTGTGCCTCATAAAGGATGTCTATCTGTTTTACCTCGCCTGCCCTCACTCCGCTTACCCTGACAGGGGAGCCACTTTCAAGGCCACCTACATAGTCAAATAGTATCCCTATCTCATAGCCCCTGTATTTCCCTGTAGTTGCCTGACTCACAATAAAGGCGCCTGCCAGAAAGATAGTAATAATAACGAAGATTCCCACCCGCAACTCAAGAGAAAGTTTATCCCTTTTCATTATGTCCCTCCATAAAACTTCTTATAAGTGGACTTTGACTTTTCTGCCTTAGGTCCTCAAATGTGCCGAGCTCCTCTATCGTCCCATTNTCAATCAGTGCAATCCTGTCGGATATANGGGCTGCAAGTTTTATATCATGTGTAACTGTTATGTCAGTGGTCTTAAACTTTTTGTGCATATCTATCAGTAGCTGGGTTATGCTTTCTGCCATAATAGGGTCAAGCCCTGTTGTTGGCTCATCATAAAAGATAATCTCTGGTTTTGATATAAGTGCCCTCGCAATAGACACCCTTTTTTTCATACCTCCACTGAGTTGTTCAGGCAGGAACTCATCAAAGCCATCCATCCCAACATCCTTAAGTATATCTCTCACAAGTGAACGTATCTTCTCATCTGTCAGGGTACTATGGTTGAGATAATAAAATCCAACATTCTCCCATACAGTCAGAGAATCAAAAAGGGCAGAACTCTGAAAGACCATACCAACCCTGCTTCTCAGTTCCATTATCTTACTTTTTGGTGCCCCGTTTATCTTCTCTCCAAAAAGGTATATCTCCCCTTCAGTTATTGGTATAAGTCCTAAAATGGTTTTCAACAGAACTGTCTTCCCGCAACCAGAACTGCCGACTATTACAAGGGATTCACCCTGCTTTACCTCAAGGTTTATACCTTTAAGCACCTCTGTGCTATTTAACCTGACCCTTACATTTCTCAAACTGATAATACCTTCCATCCCATATATTGTAAACCGTGCATCATCTCTGTGCAACTTTTCTTACTGCCCTGATAAATTTAATTCCTTTATGTTATAATATATAGCATATGACTTTTTCTTTATTCCATAAAACAAGAAGTGGAGTATCCATTTTGAATGGAGGTAAAGATGTATACATCTTACGATAGAATAAAGGCAGCACTTGAGCACAGGACACTTGACCGTATCCCGATGACAGAATCTATGTGGCCAGATACAATCAAAAGGTGGCATAAAGAAGGACTTCCTGAAGATAAAGATGTGATGGAGTTTCTCGGACTTGATGTGATATGTGGTATACACCCTTTTGATGATGGACTTTCTGATGCCTTTCCTTATATTGTATATGAAGAGACAGAAGAGTATAAGGTTGACAGGAACTATTACGGGGTGAAGGTGAAATACTGGAAGAACCGTTATGCCACGCATATTGAGCTTGACCATGCGGTGAAGGATAGAAATGACTGGGAAAGAGTGAAGTGGGCACTATATCCTTCGGAAGAACGTATTACAAAGGATATTGTTGAGACCTCAAGAAAGGCAAGAGAGAAGGGGCACTTTATAACACTCAACTGTTCCGAGCCATACTGGTTTTCCTTTAAGATGCTGGGGATGGAGAACCTCTGTGTACAACTAAAGATAGACCCTGAGTTTATTGAAGATATATGCACAAGATATATGGAATTTTTAAGAGAGATGTTAATAATGACGGTGAACAAGGGGTTAGAGTGGGACGCCATATGGTTTTTCTCAGATATGGCATATAAAAATGGTCCGATGTTTTCGCCTTCTGACTATAGAAGGTTTTTCCTTCCCTGCCATAAAGAGATAAGCCAGTTCTGTAAAAAACAGGGGAAGTTCCTGCTTCTGCATTCTGATGGAAATATGAGGGAACTAATCCCTTCTGTTATTGAGGCAGGATTTGACGCTATACAGCCACTTGAAGCGAGGGCTGGCAATGATGTCCGTATCTATAAAGAACAGTTTGGTAAAAAGATATGCCTTTTTGGAAATATCTCTGCGGATATCCTTGCAACAGGAAACCGCCAGGCGATAGAGGAGGAGATAAGGTCAAAGGTTCTCATAGCAAAAGAGGGTGGCGGATATATCTATCACAGTGACCATACCATCCCTTCCACTGTATCACTGGAAAGTTATCTCTTTGCTGTAGAGTGTGCAAAGAGATATGGTGGATATTAAATTAATGTATAAGGTAACTCATTAGGGCAATAACTGACAGGTATCTTCCCTATCTTTTCCTGCAGGGCATTTGCAAAGTTTTTAAGGCCTGTCTCCTCACTTACCTCATGGCCAACCTCTACAATCCCTATATGCATATCCTTCATTGCCCTCATTGTATATTCATCAACCTCACCTGCGATTACTGTATCAACATTGTATCTGAGAATCTCGTCTATAAAAGATGCATTTATACTTAGCCCTAACCCTCCCCACAGTCCACCTATTCTTTTTACCTTCCATAACGGGCTTCCTGTTATACGCACCTTTTTAAGTTTAAGATGTTTTTTTATATTACTGGCAAACCTTTGAAGTGATATTTCTTTTATCTCATAAACCCTGTGAAAGCCGTTTTTAACAACCGGTTCTCCGAGAGAAAGTACCTTCCCAAAGTCATCAAGGACACAGTATCTATCCGCAAGGTAGTGTACCCTTATCACAGAGATTTTATGTTTTTTAAGTAAAGAGGTCCTTCTTTTAGATACAACGCCCTCTTTTTTTGAAAATGCATAGTCCGGTGGGAAAAGCAGGTCTTCATGGCTGATGATAAGGTTATGTCCTTTTTTCACAGAAAAGTCAATAACCTTTTCTGTAACCATCCAGCAGACGGTTATCCCTGTTATACTTCTTTTTTCATCTCCGTATAAAAGCCCTTCCTCCTGATGAAACCTTCCTAACCACCTGTTAAGTACCTTTATAGTTTCTTTTACAGTCATATAAAATAGAAGAAGCCAGTCAGAATAAGGTTGCAGAGTATTATAAGAAAGAATGAGACAACCACAGAGNTTGTTGCTGCCCTTCCTACCCCCACAGCCCCACCACTTGCCCTCAGTCCCTCATAAGAAGATACACCTATTACAACAATAGCAAAGACAACTGACTTTACAAGTCCTACAAAGAGGTCTCTTACCCCAATGAACCTGAATGTCTGATATAAAAACATCCCTGATGGGATATTTACCAGCAAGACCCCTATGATGAATGCACCTGCAATGGCAAGGAAAAAACTCATAAGGAAAAGGGAAGGTAGAGATATAATACCTGCAAGCAGGCGTGGACTCACAAGATAGGAGACAGGGTCAACCGCTAAAATCTCCATTGCATCTATCTGTTCTGTTATCTTCATTGTCCCTATCTCAGCCGCTATTGCTCCACCAACCCTGCCTGCCATAATGATTGCTACAAAGACAGGTCCGAGTTCCCTTATCATTGATATGGAGACAATACCACCGGAATAAATCTCAGCCCCAAATTTTTTAAGTGTATAGGCGGTCTCCATTACCAGTACCATACCCGTGAAGATAGAGATAATTGCCACAAGGGGAAAAGAATTTATACCTATACTGTCTATATGCTTGAATATATTTTCACTTTTTTTTGCAGAGAATATCTTTTTGAATGCATCACCGGTAAGTATCGTAAGGGAGCCAAAATATGAGATATAACCTAAGATTGCACGGCCTGCCTTCCTTAACAGTGTAAGCATCTTTTATTCTCTCGGACTGTAGTTTTCAAACCTGGTAAATTCCTGTCTGAATGTGAGTGTAACCTTACCCACAGGTCCATTTCTCTGTTTTGCTACTATTAACTCAGTCACATTTGATAGTTGTCTGTCTTCCTCGTCTCTGTCCCTGTGAAGAAGTATAACAAGGTCTGCATCCTGTTCAAGTGAACCGCTTTCTCTCAGGTCAGAAAGTTCCGGTTTTTTATTTCCTCTCTGCTCAGGAGACCTGTTTAACTGGGACAGGGCAACCACAGGGACATTCAATTCCTTTGCAAGTGCCTTAAGTGATGCAGATATCTCACTTATCTCCTGCTGTCTGTTCTCTGTTCTTCTGGTCCCTCTCATAAGCTGGAGGTAGTCCACTATGATTAACTGAATATTCTCCTTTGCCTTCATACGTCTGGCACGTGCCCGCAGCTCAAAGGTGGTTAGAGAGGGTGTATCATCTATAAATATGGGTGCCTGTTCCAGCCGTCCTGCGGAAAGAAGCAATTTTCCCATATCTTCATCAGAGAGCATTCCCTGTCTCAACTTCTGCTGGCTAATCTTTGCCTCACAGCATAGCATCCTCTGCACAATCTGTTCGTTGCTCATCTCTAAACTGAATATGAGTACTGGAAACCTTGTTGTTCCTGCATTAAGGTTAAGGGCTATATTACAGGCAAAGGCGGTCTTGCCTATGGATGGTCTTGATGCGATGATAACAAACTCCGAAGGATGAAGCCCTGTTGTTAACCTATCAAGGTCTGTGAAACCGGTAGGAACTCCTGTGACAAGTCCCTGCCTTCCATGTATCTTTTCTATAAGTTCAATGTTTTCCTTGACCAGTTCTTTAAGCGAGAAGATGGTTCTTTTTGTCTTCTTCTCACCGATATCAAAGATTGTGGATTCTACCCTGTCAAGGAAAGAGTCAACTTCTTCTGGTTCAGAAAATGCCTCAGATATAATGGAACTTGCATTTTCAATGATGGCCCTCAGGAGATATTTGTCCCGTATTATCTTTATATACTCGTCAATGTTGGCTGCTGTGGGGACAAGTTCAACCATCTCACTGAGATATTCAACCCCGCCAATCTCATCAAGTATGCCCTGCTGTGTCAACTGATTTGTTACGGTAATAAGGTCACACTTTTCATTCTTCTCAAAGAGTGTGCGGATTGCGGAAAATATCTTTCGGTGGGTCTCACTGTAAAAAAACTCCTCTTTAAGTACCTCAAATGCCTCCATCCTTGCCGATTCACTGAGCAGCATACATCCAAGCGCTGCCCTTTCAGATTCAANACNTTGAGGAGGCACTTTACCGTTCAGAATGGTCTGCTTGTTATTCTTTCTGGACATATTACTTTTCTCTTACAACCCATACCTTGACTTCTGCTGTTATATTCTCTCCTATTCTGATAGGAACCTTATATACGCCGAGTTTTTTAATGGGTTGTTCAAGTAAAATCTGGTGTTTATCAACCTCAATGTTCTTCTGTTGAAGGACTGCTTCCGCTATATCTTCAGGAGTAATGGCTCCAAAAAGTTTTTCATCCTGTCCTGCCTTAGTAGCAATTGTTATTGAGGCATTCTCTAAGATATTTTTTATCTCTTTTGCCCTTGAAAGTTCCTTCTTCTTTTTTGTGGTGAATAGTTGTTCCTGTTTTTCTAACTGCCTTATATTTTCAGGGGTTGCTTCTATGGCAATCCCTTTTGGTATAAGATAGTTCCTTGCATAGCCGGGCTTGACCTCTTTTATCTCACCCTTCTTTCCTGTCCCCTCTAAGTCCTTTATAAATATGACTTTCATTTGTTTCCATCAAATCTTTACAAAAGGTAGAAGTCCTACATAGCGAGCCCTTTTTATTGCCCTTGCAAGAGCCCTCTGGTGTTTGGCGCATACCCCTGTAATTTTTGGGGGTAATATCTTACCCCTTGGGCTGGTATATCTTTTAATCATACCTGTATCTTTATAGTCAATCTCATCAGCACCCATCTTACAGAACTGGCATACCTTAGCCTTCTTCTTTACCGACATCTTCTTTCTCCTCCTTTTCAATATCCGTTTCTTCTTTTCCTTCCTCTATAACGGTGGCTGGTCTATCCAGAAACTGGAAGTCCTCTACCACCACCTCAACTGTTGACCGCTTTTCGCTATCCTGTGTTTCCCATTGTCTGTACTGAAGTCGGCCCTCAACAAATATCAAACTTCCTTTTTTCAGGTATTCAGCCCATACCTCAGCCCTTTTTCCCCAGATAACGAGGTTTATAAAGCAGGTGTCTTCCCTTTTTTCCTCTTTTGATACATACTCCCTGTTGACAGCCATCCTTACTGATGCAACCGCCTGTCCTGAAGGAGTATATCTGAGTTCAGGGTCTCTTGTTAGTCGGCCAATAAGAAAGACCTTGTTAAGTGTTGGCCCTGGCATTTAATATCTCCCTTTTTGTTCATCCTTCTCTAACTCAGGAAATCTCTTTCTCTGGAGAAAAAGATAGCGGAGTATATTCTCCCTTCTTCTTAGACCTTCTGATATTGAAGATATGGCTCCTGAGGGAGCTCTGAAGTATACAATATAGTAGAATGCCTCTGTATTTTTTTTAATAGGATAGGCAATATGTTTCTTTCCCCAGACGTCCTTTTTAACTATAGTGCCTCCATTACCTGATATCTGCCCCTCTATAAAAGAGATTTCCTTCTCTCTTTCCTCGTCCTCTAAGTTTGCCTTTAACAGAAAACAACCCTCATATTTCCTTTCCATATCCACCCCTATATAGTTTGTATTTTATCTTCTTCTGTCTTTTTATTATATAACTTCTGAAAGAAAAGTCAATCAAGATATTCAGGGGAGACACTCCCCTGAAACCCTTTACCCCGAACGCTCATCTGCATATCTTCTTTTGTTCGGGGCTTTGATTTATCTGCTTTCTTCTGAATATCTTAACTCATTCCCCTCTTACAGAGGGGTGTCTGCGTCAAGCAGACAGGGTGTTCAAAACCCTTCATCATCGGAATTTTCCAAATTCCGATGACGCTAAATATGTATCTCTATAATATCCCCGTCTTTTAGTTCATAGTCCCTGCCTGCAATAGCAACCTTATCATCTCCACTTCTCCAGAGCCGTGCATACTTAAAGTTCTTAGCAATATCCTTGTGGATAATCTCCGCAAGGTCTATCACCAGAGAGCCACTCTTAAGTGTATATGGATTTTCTTTATCAGGTGGCTTTCCTGGAATTTTTGTATATACCCTTATTATATCCAGGAGATTGAATATCCTTTCAGGCAGTTCTTCAATCCCTGTCATTTCTTTTATGGATATCTCAATGAATTTATCTTTTATTTTCTCACCGTAGAGTTCCATAAATATCTCTTTTATATCCTTAGAAACCGGAACATCTATCTTATTTCCAATCCAGAGAATTTTTTTTGTAAAGATAAAATCATTTTCCTGCTTGATATGAAATCGCTCCAGTGTTTTTAGTGCATCGTCCATCTCTTCAATCAGGGAGTCAGAGGCAAGGTCAAAAAGAAANANNAGTGCATCTGCCTTCCTGAGTATATCCCCAAGCCAGTTTTCAGAGAATTGACAGGAGAGGGATGGTGTATCCACAATCTGTATATTTATATCCTTATACCTCATCATCCCAGGAACAGGCACTTTTGTTGTAAAAGGATAGTCCGCTATCTCTGGCTTTGCCTTTGTCAGTATTGAAAGGAGTGTGGACTTCCCTGAATTTGGAGGGCCGCAGAGGGCAACCTGTCCTGCCCCTTCTCTTATGATAACCGGGGCTGTCTGTTTTTTTGCTGTCTGTGGCTTCTTCTCTAATTCCTTCCTGTATTTTGCAATCTTTGTTTTTAAAAGTGCCTGGAGTTTCTCTGACGCCTTATGTTTAGGCATTATGGCAAGCAGTTCTTCAAGGATAGAAATCTTTTCTTCAATGGTTTTTGCTGTCTTTAACTCCGCTTCTTTCTGGTGGTATTGAGGGGGTAGATTGACCGTCATTTGTTTACTTGCTTAACATATCCCTTATGATGGGAAGAAGTTTTTTTATGTTATATGGTTTTGTTACATAAAAATCAGCGCCATATTCATAGCCCTTTATCTTGTCNTGNTCGGTATTTTTTGCTGTAAGCATTATTACAGGCACCCGCCTGCTTCTCAGACCTGCCTTTATCCTTCTTAAGACCTCCCAGCCGTCCATCACAGGCATCATTACATCAAGGATAACAAGGTCTGGCTTTTCCTGACGGAATAACTCAATCCCATCTTCTCCATTGGTTGCGCCAAAAACAATATATCCGGCTGACTTCAGNGCCATAGAAAGAACCTTCAGATTGTCCTCCTCATCCTCAATAACCAGTATTTTTTTAAGTTTCTCTCCCATAGTTTTNATTTTACCACTTTTNTCTCTGAAAAGCAACTTACTGTATAATATTTCCTATGTTTATAAANCTTTTTATACGGATACTGGCAATATTCGGGATGATGGCAGCAGGAATACTGGCACGGAGGTTGAATATGGTAAGCAGGGAGACAGCCAGCCAGATGTCCCGCATTACAACAAACTTCTTCTATCCTGCCCTTATATTTACATCCCTTGTTAGCAATTTTACCCTGAAAGGCCTGGTTACTAACTGGGTACTGCCTGCAGGAACACTTCTAATAATGTCTACCGGTTATATCACAGGCACTATATCTTCAAGATTTATAAGGTTTAAAAGTGATAAGGAGAAAAACCAGTTTCTCTTCCAGTGCACCATAAACAACTATTCCTTCCTTCCATTGCCAATAGTCCTTATGCTATGGGGGAGCACAGGTGTAGCAGGACTTATCTTTTCTACCCTCGGTTCAGAACTCTCTGTCTGGACATTAGGAATCTTTGCCCTTACGGGTAACAGGTTGCGTAAGGATAGTGCAAAAAACCTTTTAAGTGTTCCTATGATGGCTATTGTTGCTTCTGTATTAGCAATAGCAGTAAAGGATACAGGTGTATTTTTAACATCAGGTGGTATCCTGAGGGAGATAGGGTCTTCTTTTTTTTCTGTGGTTGATATATTTGGAAAAGGGACCATCCCTGTGGCTATGTTTATCGCCGGTAGTAGAATGGCAGACCTCAAACCGCACCACCTCTTTACATCCCTTCAGGGCTATGTAATCTCCTTACGACTTTTAGTTATCCCTGCGATAGCCGCAATTGTCTTATCTCTCCTTCCTTTTCCTGTTGAGGCAAGGAATATACTTTTTGTTGTTGCAGCAATGCCTTCAGCAATCGCCAGTGTTGTATTAAGTGAGGTCTATAACTCGGATACAGAGTTTGCTGCATCCTGTGTCCTTACCACCCACCTGTTTTCCCTTCTCACCATACCTCTCTGGCTCTCCCTCCTTTTAAGGTAATGGCTCTCCGTAGAGGTCATAAAAGGTGGCGGAGGTAATACGAACCCTGCATATATCACCTATTTTCAGTTTCCTACCACTTTTTATATACACTGTACCATCTATCTCAGGTGCATCAAACTCTGTCCTTCCTGTAAAATAGTTCCCTTTTCTTCCTTCTACAAGCACATCCATCTCCATCCCGACCATACCTTGCAGTTTTTTATAAGATATTCCTTTCTGTATTTCCATAATTATTCTTTCTCTTTCCCTCTTTGTCTCTTCATCTATCTGGTCTGAAAGGTGATATGCTGGTGTCCCCTTTTCCCTTGAATACCTGAAGACGCCTAAACGGTCAAACTCCTTTTCCTTTATGAAATCAACCAGTGCCTTAAAATGCGATTCTTTTTCTCCAGGAAAGCCCACGATAAATGTTGTCCGTAGTCTTATACCGGGTATGGCCTTTCTTAACTGGTCTATCAATCCTTTCATAGTCCATTACAGGTCGGTTCATTTTAATATCTCAGGGTGTATATGCTGTAAGGGTATATCAAGGTACTTACATATCTTCTTTTCTTCTGCTACAACTTCAAGCACCTTTTCTGTTATATGTGCAGGGTGGAGATACATAACCCGCAGCCAGAAGAAGTTGCGTCTGCAGAGTTTTATCAGGAGTTTGTCCAGCAGGCAACTTCCTTCTATATCCTTACCGTAGTTTCCTGTATCCTGAGCCACAAGTATGAGTTCTCTTATGCCCATCTTCTCAATCTCTCCTGCCTCACTGTAGATATCCTTTATACTTCTGCTTCTCAAGCGTCCCCT
>JGI24721J44947_10009376_pt1 | contig 12605 bp, 9 predicted proteins | sample YelNatPaOPGAMG01_FD_44947 | JGI IMG/M metagenome (IMG submission 44947)
TTTCCCCACTAGCGCTTTTGGAGACCACCGCGGAACCGCTGACGCACCTCTCAGAGCCACCCGAACGCCTAGAAGAGATATATAAAGCCCTTGTGCTTGGAACGCGTGACTATGTCGAGAAAAACGGCTTCGAGAAAGTGGTGCTGGGACTTAGCGGAGGGATTGATTCCGCGCTTACATGCGTTATTGCCATGGATGCATTGGGTAAGGAGCGCGTAGTGGCAGCAATCATGCCATCACAGTATTCATCTGAGGCAACTCAGAGTGATGCAGTAAGACTCGCAGAGAGTCTGGGCATCCAACACTACTACATACCTATCCAGCAGATTTTCGAGGCATATTTGACGACTCTTGCCGAGCCTTTCAAAGGGACTCAGCCTGGAGTTGCAGAGGAAAATATCCAGGCAAGGATCAGGGGTAATATCCTTATGGCTCTTTCGAACAAGTTCGGCTGGCTAGTGCTAACCACCGGAAATAAGAGTGAGATCGCCGTGGGCTATACAACACTGTATGGCGACATGGCGGGTGGCTTCAATGTGCTGAAAGACGTTCCGAAGACTTTGGTATATGAGTTGGTGGAGTATCGCAACAGCCGGGGAGTGGTGATCCCGGAGAGTATTATTGAGCGTATTCCTTCTGCCGAACTTCGTCCGGGTCAGAAGGACGCTGATACGTTGCCTCCTTATGAGATACTCGATCCAATTGTTCATGCGTACGTCGAGCAAGACAAGAGCGTCGGCGAAATCATTGAAATGGGCTTTGACGAAAATGTTGTTAGACGCGTGGTGCGAATGATTGACCAGAATGAGTATAAGCGCAGGCAAGCCCCACCGGGAATAAAGATCACTCCAAAGGCATTTGGGAAGGACAGACGCCTGCCTATTACAAATAAGTATAGAGAGTAGCAATGGAGTTGAGAAAGCAAGTACTGGTCGTCGGAACAGAATCAGACAATCCGTTTGCAATTGATATTGCCGTGTTTTGCAATCAAGGAACCGACATCGCGGACATTCTCTCCCTCAAGACGTTTGCAAACACTGAATTCTGCCCGCGGTTTATCAGTGACGAAAATGACCTTTCTGATATAGGCCGAAAACTCGAAGAAACCACTGTCGTGATTGTATCCACTGCCTCGAATGTGCTCAGCAGGAACGAATTGGCCTGGCGCAACCTGCTCATCGCTCGTGCGGCGCGAGACAACGGCGCCAAGCAAGTGATCCTTGTAGAGCCTGACCTTTTCTTCAGCGCGCAGGACCGTGGCCCCAGAAAAGAGCATGGGGACGTAGATTTTGAGCGAGACATCTACGACTACAAGAAATTCGATGGTCAGCCATTTACCAGTAGGTTTTATGCGGAAGCACTGGCGCTAGCGGGTGTTGATGGTGTTATCACAGTACACAACCACTCAGCCTCCGTGGTTAGGTTATTTAATGAAGTTATGAATGGGCGCTTTCTAAATCTTAGCCCGGCTGAGGTTTTCGCAAACTACATCCGGAATTCAGACGTGACGCCGAACCTCCACTCTTCGGGTCTTTTGATCTGTGCACCAGACCGTGGCGCACGTGAATTTGCTGCGGAGGTTCACAGACACCTGGGCATCCCATCGGCTGAGTTGCTTTTTATAGCCAAACAGCGTCGGGGCGAACGGAGCGTGTCTAGCCTGATTGATGACGACTCACCATGCCCTGTTGAAGGTATTACTGGCAAAGACGTGATCGTTCTGGATGATATGGTGCGCACGGGCGGCACGGTTACTGAGTGCTGCCGACTGCTGAAGGAGGCTGGCGCTAAGCGAGTCGTTTTTTTTGTTACCCACTTCTACTCTTCTCCCGAGGTTCGTGAAAATCTGAACACGCCAGCGCTTGACGAGATAGTGACTACCAATACTATCCCAGCGATCTTGAATCGAGATATGCAGGGTAGACTGCGCCGCAAGATGACCGTACTTAAACTGGAAAAATGGATTTCGCGCCATATACTAGATTTCCTTGGTCTTGAGCCCTCTGAGGCAAGCGAGGAGATGTACACCGTAGATATGTCGTCTAAGAACCCACGTTGGCGCCCGGCTCCGCTCCTTCGTTGATGCGTCTGGCAAAGTGAGAATGAACACCTGTGCATTACGCTTGCTTTAAAGACGTTTTTGGTTTCCATGAGAGCCAACGGGGCATTGAGGCTTCTACACAGATATAGCAAGTGGAAGCCAGTTCTGCACTTTGGCGAAATGCTGGTCGGTGAAAAGTCGAGGTTTACGGCAAGCCGGGCGAGTGTTTGGCTTAAGCGTGTTCCTGGGTATGCAGAAAACAAATAGCATCTATATTCCAAAAGGGTCATTGAAGGCAGCATTGTGCGAAGCAGAGCACGGAGGGCACTGCGATAGAAATCGAATTCATCGGCGACCTGCCTGTCGTACGTGTTCCCAGGGAAATTGACCTGAGTAACGTTGGTGAGTTCGAGGGACTACTCAGGGCAGCATGCCAGGAGTCACCATTTGGCTTCCTTGTGGACATGTCTCAAGTGAAGTATCTAGATGTCAGTGGGCTGAAGGCAGTGCTTCGTGTGTGTCGAGAAGTGCATTCGGCGGGAGGAGCAGTCGCCCTGGTGGCAGAGGGAATAGCCCGCAGGTTGTTTGAAGTGGTGAGCGCGGGCGGGTATCCTGGTCTATTCATATGCGCAAGTGTTCATGCTGCTCGAGATGCACTCTTGAGTTCTTGGGCAAGACAAAATAATGCAAAGCGAACCTCCGAGTAGTAACGCGAAGGGATCTGAAAGTCACCAGATAGATCCTGGGGCGAAGTGGCCCTGGTGGCTAGGTTATCTAGTCGTCATTGTGTTGGAAGTCATTCTAACCGCAGTGCTAATGGCGCTCAAGCCGTATTTGCCTCTTGGTCATTTTCCAATCTGCTATATTCTCATAATCATGCTTGCTGCCTATTTGTTTGGCGAGGGTCCTGGGATCCTATCGTTCTTTGTAGGCTTGTTCGCATTCGACTACTTCTTCGTGCCACCCCTGGGCACGCTGTTTCCGCTGGGCGAAACGAGTATGGGTTGGGCGGCGACCACAGCCTTCTTTATTGGCACTGTAATCGTGGGCATATCAATGACGCTCATTCGGAGATCGAGACGGAAGGTCATGCGTGCGCTTGCTCGAGCGGAAAGAGAAATTGCTGAGCGCGAAAAGGTAGAGCAAGCCTTACGGGAAAGCCGAGAAGATTTGCGCCGGGCACAGGCAGTGGCTCACATTGGAAGTTGGCGTCTGGACGTTCAGCGAAATGTACTTTGTTGGTCCGACGAGGCCTACCGTATATTCGGCTTACCTATCGGGACCCCTCTTACTTATGAGACCTTCCTGGCTCATGTCCACCCTGATGATAGACAATTTGTTGATGAACGCTGGAAAGCGGCTCTGGCTGGCGACGCATATGACATAGAACATCGGATCATTGTTGGCGGCGAAGTCAAATGGGTGCGGGAAAGGGCAGAACTCGAATTTGACGAGCATGGGACACTGCTCGGTGGTTTTGGCACTGTGCAGGACATCACAGACTTGAAGAAGGCTATGGAGGCACTTCGGGAGAGCGAAGAACATAGGTTGGACTTCTACCGACGGACGATTACTGCGGCGACGGACGGAAAACTAGTCTTTACTGATCGAAAAGAGATCGAAGCACTAGCCGGCCCCAGCATCGGATCTTGGGATTTACGTACTCCTGGTGATTGGACCATCGCAAGACACGAGATCCAAGACCTTGCGACCGCTGAGGGAATGGACCCCGAATCGCGCAGTAGGTTCATAGTGTGTATCGGCGAGGCAGCAACAAACGCACTTAAGCACGCGGGCGGAGGCGTAATCTCCATACACAAGACGTCTGATGGTCTCTTGGGTCTGATATCAGACAAAGGCGCGGGAATTGAGGCACTGTCACTACCAGAGGTTGCTCTGAAACGAGGTTATTCCACGGCTGGCACGCTTGGTATGGGCTATAAGGTGATGCTCTCCCTCAGCGACAGGATATTCTTGGCCACTGACGATGCGGGCACCACAGTGGCGGTCGAGGTCAGTCTTTGCACCAGCGAGACAGGTGTTCCGCCGGACTCAACAACCAACGGTATACTAGCAGGGTGAGGCCACGCTTTTTCTTATTATTCTCTATGAAGGACGGTGAGCGAGACAATGAACGAACTGTTCAGGAAAATTAGTGCCGAGGACGTTGCTGCCAACCCATTTAAACTCATGCTCAAGGACTGGATGCTCATTACTGCAGGTCCGCCTGACGACTACAACACCATGACTGCCGGATGGGGTGGACTTGGCGTTTTGTGGGGGCGGGAAATTGCTTTTTGTGTTATCAGGCCTGTACGCCACACATATCAGTTTATGGAAAAGAACGAAAACTTTACTTTGTGTTTTTTCGCTGAGGAGTACAAGGATGCATTGCAGTTCTGTGGGACAAAGTCTGGCCGGGAGGTACGAGATAAGGGTCGTGCNGCTGGGTTGACGCCAATTCCAGGCTCACTGGAGAATACGACTGCGTTCGCCGAGGCATCGCTTGTATTCGAGTGCCGCAAGATCTACTTTGAGGATTTGGATCCGGCGCATTTCTTGGATCCCAAAATCGAGGAATGGTATCCCCAGAAGGATTATCATCGTCTTTACGTCGGAGAAATACGGGCGGTCTGGAAGAAGTAATCCTGCACTACCAGAGGTCTTTTAGCAATTGAATCATGTATTTGAAGTTTTCAAACTTTGCATTCGCGGGAACGGCGTGGTCGACCGCAGGGATCCAGCCAAGTCGCGCGTAGAGTCTCTTCGCCTTGGGTATTACCTCGGCTTCTACATCGGCTTTTCCTCCTATTAAGCAACGTTTGTCCAGCCCTCCGATGAACAGGAAGGAGGGATATGNCTCTGCATACTCGATGATATCTTGTTGAGCCGCTATCTCCACAGGGCTTGTGCCGTCTATGCCTGCTTCAATCCATAAGGGTATGAGTTCGCTTATGTGGCCATCGGAGTCTACGAATACCTTCTCTGCACAAATCCTCTTGGCTTCGTTTACTAACTCACGATATCGTGGAAGAAATTTGTCCCTGAACATTGCTGGCGACACCATGGATGCGGTCTTATATGCCATGTCTTCGTTTATCATCAGGTTGTCAATGCGTGCTCCAGCGACATGTGCGCGCAGTAGGCGAACATTGAAATCCAAAATGAAGTCAAGCATCTCGTCAATTAGTTTTGGCTGGTCGTAGAAGGCAATGGATAGCCCCTCAAAACCCATCCACTGGCGCATTGTCCAATAGAATCCCTGAATGGTGAGCATCACCGGTCGCTCGACAAAATGNGAGCGCCTTACTGCTTCGTCAAACCCCTCGCCTCGGCGCAGGTTATCGTCAGCGTCGTAGCGCTCCTTCATCCTTAGAAAGTCCTCACGATTCTCGACGGGAAACTTCAGCCACTTTCGGGTGACAAAACCACTCCCCTGCGCATCGCGGCGTTCCATTCGAAGCGCACCTTCCTCGTCGTAATAGGTCACTACTCCGTTCTTCTCTTCTACGATGATTGGTTCGAACTTTGGGCAGTGGGAAGTATTGAGCGGTATACCCTCGAACCAGTCGTAGCCAAGCAATTCGGCTGTGGTAATCCCTTCTGGGTGTCCTTGTTTAACCCACTCGTCCATAGTGGCTTTGCGGGTAGCGAATGACCAGATGAAGGGCTTGTCGGGTCTGCGGAAGTCCATCATTGCACGATATCGCTCTCGTGGTGACAAGGGCTTATTCGTCGATTTATGATTCGAGACTGGATTGCACGCAGAGGAACACATCTTCGTATGGTCAATTTTCGGGTGGCAGGTCAGTCTCCGTTAACCCACTCGTGCTTCCAGATAGTTTGAGCGGCTCCACGGGTACGCGTACTACCGAGACATCATCCACCCATGCACGTGCCCTGGCGTGTTGCCTTAGAACCTGGATCAATACCTCGATACTGTCTGTTCCTGCGGGTGTTGTATAAGGCATTCGGAACTCCTGCCAGTCGCCGGTTGGGACAACCGCCTCGCGAACCCAGTTTAGCACTCTTGTGCCACTCCTGGCGTTTACTCTGAGTCCATAAAGGGCGGGGACATTATTTGGTCCTGGATATTCCAATGAGCGAATCCAGAAAGAAATCCAGTATTTTTCTCCTGGTCCCGCCGGAATACGCTTAATTATGCTTGATGACTTGCAGTCCCAGAGCATGGCACAGCGTTGACCCGAATGCGGTCTTTCTCTTGTACATGCGACTGAGCCCTTTTTTGGTTCATCATTAACCAATTCAGGTTTCCTGCCTGATTCGAAGCCACCATCTTCATAGAGGTTTTGAAGTCCAGAGTCGGGTGTTGTATCAGTAGCATTAAGTGAGTTTGGAGCAGATATTTTGTGCATTGCTAGGACCGCTTGGGCAGATTGTGCTATTACAGGGTCGTCGTCCTCGCTCAATCTCTTCCAAGCGGGGTCAACAGGATTCGCATTAAACGCTGACTCAAAGCCGCGATCAATCGCCTGGTGTACCTCCTGAGGTATTTCGCCCACTTTGATCATGTCATAGGGCTCTCGGTAGATCAGATGCCACTGTTTTATTGGATCCTTTTCCATTACATCAACTTTGTATTTAGCCTTTGTGCGTGCATACCGGAGGGCCTGACGTGCCTTTTGCTCAGCCTCCGCGACGTTCTTGCAATCCGGAAGTGACCTGACCAGCCAGTATTCTTGGTCACACATGTGCACAAATCGGAAAATTGCTTCCACAATAGTGATGCGTTGGCGGACCTTTGGGTCATGCGCTTTTTCCAATGCTTTCGTCAGCCATCTTAGTGCGCGATCTGCACCCTCTGCCGTCAAGACTTGAAACTGTGCATAGTCATGGTCTAAATCAAGATCGCTTCGGTCTGGACCGTATGGGTGAGGCGGTGACGTCTCCTTGAGCCATTTCTCGTAATCACGTTCGAGCGTCTCATAGAAGTTTTGCATTTCCTTTGCGGATTCGCCGAACATGTCGGAGTAATAGCGTGCCAGAATCTTATTTTCGTCTAGGCGCGGGTCCCACATCATTTCTGCCACCACAATTGCCGCATGGGCATCGAGTGGATAGGTTGGGTTGAACTCCTTGTAGTAACCTCGTGCGACGCCGCTGCCCACCATGTATCTTATTCGCCGTGCCTCCTGGTGGGGGTTGATCTTCGGGATTATGAACCACCGGTCATCGTGATACCCGTAATGCCCCATGTTCTTCGCACCGGCTTGCATCCAGGAATCCCAGCCGGAGTATAAACCGCGCCCCATGGCACAATAGAATGGCACAAGATTCGGATGAAGTTTTACCGTCGTTGGTGGGAAACGCAAGCCGCCATATGCGAGAAAGCCAATCAGCCTGTCCGGATGCTTTGATGCCACCTTCTCGGCAACCGCGTTTATGAACTTGACATAACGATCTGTCACCTGCGCTGTATTTGTGTCTGACTCCGGTGTGTCCATCGCTCGGCAATTGGCGCATTCACAGTGTCCCGCGCCGTCATTCACCGAAAGAGCATGACATATTCTGTTTGGATCACGGTCGAAGGCTGCAATAATTTTGTCTGCACATATCTGGACCACCTCTGGATTGCTCACGCACGGTTGCCAGTTGATCTTGCCGGTTGGTACGTATCGGATACCGTTTATTTCGGGAAAGTACTCCGGATGGGTTTGCCCATACTCCTCAGGTGGAATCAAGGAGAAAAAATTGTGCATCATTGAAAGAGTTGTCCCGCATCTATACCAGAAGAACATCCAGGGTGGGTCGCCTTCTTTGCGGCTCAATTCCCATCCTTTTGGATTGAAACCCACGTGTCGGCTGATGAAGTACGGCCAGTCAACCCAGTTCAACTTTGGAATTGAAAGATTTGGCTTCACCTCATAGACATCTCCTATTCCACCTGGCTCGGTGGGCCAGTACCGTCGGACACCTAGGCACTCGCGAACGAATGAGTATGCCCCATAGTTTGTTCCGATGTCCAAGTTTCCGCGAATGATTAGTGTATCTCGGTTTTCGGTCTTTATGACGAAGCCGTGCACATTTGGCAGGGTGAGTTTGCCATAGTGGATTGGGGGGAACTCAGTTGCCGTATGCCTGCTGACCTCGGTTTGCCCAAGATATATAGCCGGTCCACCTGAATAGGGTTCCTGCACGATTTCAAAGTTGCCACCTGTAACCAGGCGGAGATAAGTCTGCAAAAGCAATGCGCACCTTTGCTCATTGTTTGACGGCTGAGCAGGTATGACTATTTTGCACTGGGGTTTCCCCTCCTTCGCAATAATGAAGTACCCCGGTTCGCCCACTTGTTTCGGTGATGCCCAATTGAAGTCAACCTTAGTCACTGGCAGGATCTTCGGATGCCATTCCTTTGACTCCGCCTGCCGGGACAACACAAGCGAAAGCATAGAAAGCAAAGCGACTAGCCTCAAGCGACGTCCCTCCTATTCAACCTTATGATTCGTCTTTACCCCACATTTATCCTATCCCTTGCCTTCGGTCCAAACCTGTGCTAACCTTGAGGTACCAGTTGGTTCGAAGGAGGCTGGCACTTCGTGAGTCCGCGACTGATATATGCACTACAATGGGTCAGTTGGAACACAGCACTTGCCATGATTCCTGTAATTGCAGCGTATTACATTCGCCGCCTTTCTGTTCAATCTGGGAGAGGGCTCAAGGCTAGGCTATTGGCGGTATTGTTGGGGGTTATCTGGCTTGCGTTTTTGCCGAACACGTGTTACCTCTTGACAGAGTGGCGGCACTTCCTCGATGCGGTTGGCTATTCCCAGTTGTTTGCGCGGTGGAAGAATGATAGCCGATCTGCTCTCGAACTGGCTACATATATGATGTTCTATCTTGCCTATAGTGGCGTCGGCGTGCTCACGTTCACTCTGGCAATCAGACCGATAGCCATGTCAGCAAGAGAACGTGGCGCCACGCTATGGGTATGGGGATTTCCTTTTTTCCTTGCAATGGCCGTTGGTGTTTACATGGGCTTGGTCTTGAGATTCAACAGTTGGGACCTATTCCTTCGTCCCACACAGGTCTGGGCGGTGGCCATCGCACTTATCCACCGCCCGGTGTTGAATATGTTCATACTCGGGTTTGCCGTGTTCTTGTGGCTCGTCTACCTGGCTATGGACATTTGGGTAGATGGCTTCCAAATGCGCCTAAACCGCTATCTCAGTAAGTGAACGATTCTGGTGGGAACAATCCAGGGTACGTGTGTCTCCAAAGTCAGTTGCACGGGTGAATGTCACTCGTCGGACGGAACAACGACGCGGGATCTTTCTAGGACGATAACCTTCCAAAGGACCGTGTTTTGGCGTCCTACTTTGAGCGAGTGGCCTTTTGTTTGGGAATGACATAGGAGTGCGTGTCACTAACAAAGTTATCGCAGACTACGGTCACATAATTCCGGTTTCACCCGCGGTTGATCTTGCCGGCTGGAGCACATTGCTTTACGTGAATTCCGAACCTGGTATATAATTAGGCACAATGTCGCTAAACTCAGGCGTGAGCACACGAACGCCAAGGGGGACGATTATCAAATGTCAGACGAAGTTTCTACACTGCAAAAGGCACGTGCATCTTATCAACCAAAATTGCCAAAAGCGCTCCGTGAAGAGCCGATCAAGATCGAACTTGGTGAACCTACCAGTCCTGCAACGGACCAGATTGAGATCGAATCGCTATTTCCCAACACTTATGGGCAGCCCATAGCCATCATAACTCCTGGGTCCGGCAACCTGGTCAGCACACCACTAAGAATCGGCGTTGTGTTATCAGGAGGACCGGCGCCTGGTGGTCACAATGCGATAGCCGGTCTATTCGATGCTCTCAAGCGCGCCAATTCACAGAGCAGGTTATTCGGCTTTCTAAAGGGGCCTGGCGGTGTGATTAAAGGCAAATACAAGGAATTGACTGCGGAGATCATTGAGCCGTATCGGAACACAGGTGGCTTCGATATGATAATGAGCGGACGAGACAAGATCGAGAAACCAGAGGAATTGGCCTCTTGTAAGAAGGTTTTTGAAGAACTTGACCTGGATGGCTTGGTCATCATCGGAGGAGATGATTCCAATACCAACGCTGCTGTGCTGGCTGAATACCTGAAGGCTCAGGGGGCAAAAACCAAGGTAATAGGTGTGCCGAAAACAATTGATGGTGACATGAAGAATGAATACATCGAGGCTTCTTTCGGCTTCGACACAGCGGCGAAGGTCTATTCTGAACTAATTGCCAACATCTGCCGAGATGCCATTTCATCGGTCAAGTACTGGCACTTCATCCGCTTGATGGGTCGTGCCGCGAGCCACATCACCCTTGAATGTGCTCTTCAGACTCACCCGAACATAGCCCTGATTTCTGAGGAAGTTCAGGCAAAGGGTACCACTCTCGAAGAGATCGTGAGTTACATCACAGATGTGGTGGTCAAGCGCGCTGAGGCAGGAAAGAACTACGGCGTCTTGCTTGTTCCTGAGGGACTTGTCGAGTTCATATCGGACATCAAAACGATGATTGATGAGTTAAGCACGATCCTGGGCAAAGACGAAGAGTATATCAGCCGCTTACCCGATCACTCAGAGCGTCTGCAGTATATTACTAGTTTGCTTAGCGAAGGGAGCGCAAAAGTATACGGTTCGCTTCCGACTGATATCCAGGAAGTGCTGCTCAAGCGCGATAGTCACGGCAACGTCCCGCTATCTCAGGTTGAGACAGAACGGCTACTGATTGATCTTGTGTCGGACAGGATTCGGTTCATCCAGGCTCACGAAGGTAAAGACTTTGTGAAATTCAGCCCACTCTCGCATTTCTTTGGCTATGAAGGACGTTGTGCTGCTCCGTCGAACTTCGATGCAGACTATACTTACTCGCTTGGATACGCAGCGGCTCAACTGATTCGCGGTGGCTTGAGTGGGTATACAGTGATGATTAGAAATCTGACCAGACCATCGGACGAGTGGATTGCCGGCGGTGTCCCAATAACGATGATGCTAAATATGGAGACCCGGAAGGGGAAACGCGTACCCGTAATCCGTAAGTCGCTGGTTGACGTGGATGGGCGCCCATTCAAAGAGTTTGCAGCGATGAGGGATAAGTGGGCGCTCGAGGATTGCTACTCATTTGCGGGACCGATCCAGTATTTCGGACCGCCAGAGATCTGCGATGCTACTACTAAGACGCTTGCTCTTGAGAGGCAAACATAAAGGAAGTTCACTTGCCTAGGTTATCCAGAAGACTCAATACGCGGCTGTCGTCAGGTCTGAGGCGGAGTGCCTCCTTCAGATGGCTGACCGCCTCACCTGACCTTCCGAGTCGGAGAAGACTTAGTCCCAACTGATAATGCGCCTCAGCCATATCTGGCTGCAAGCGTACCAGTTCCTCAAATTCTTTCACGGATTCCTCTAATCGTCCTTGCCTAGCCAGGAGCAGCCCTAGGTTGTAACGTATCTCGCGGTTTTTCGGGGCATTTGCGACTGCTTTCTCGAGGTGCCAGATTGCTTCGTTGGGTCTGCCTTCAGCAGCCAGGATTACTGCGAGATTCGCGTGGCTCCTAGCGAAATTCGGGTCAATCTCAAGGGATTTGAGCAGGAACATTTTGGCTTGTTCGGTATAGCCCTGTGCGATTAGGACTCCAGCGACATTGTAAAAGGCTTCAGGATCTCTTGGCTTTCTTTTGAGGACTTCTCCGTACGCCACCAGTGCCTCATCGAGCCTTCCTTCATTCATGAGAAATAGCCCAAGGTTCTTGTATGCCATCGTGCTATTTGGATTCTTCACGATTGTATCACGCCACAAAACTTCCTCATCATGGTATATGAGTGCTTGCCTCCACGTGAGTACTGTCAAGACACAAAGCACGATTGCCGGAAATATGTAGTTTGTCCTTGAATTGGTACCGGCAAGAACGTAGCCTGCAATTGCGATAGGCGCTAGCGAAGCAACATATTGATAATGGTCGGCTACGAATGAGTACTTGAAAGTGTAGACCGAGACGAACCCAAGGGTAGGGGCAAGTGCACATACAAAGAATAGAGATGCTGCAATCGGGAGTTTCCCAATTCTTGCTCTCCATTTCCAAATAGCCAACGCAACCGTGATGCAAAGCACCAGCCATACGTACTGGGCAGGGTCGCGCGTATCAAGTTGCCAGCGCGGGTAACTGAATGTCAACCGGACTGGGAGAATCAACTTGCCAATGTAGAACCATATCGCACGCGAGGCAATTAGTATGCGCTGGAGAAATGTGAACGCAAACTCTGGTCCCTTTGTTCCTTGGTGATTCTGTTCCCACCACACCGATACGATAGCCATGGCAACACTAACCAAGACGAATGGCAGGAGTTGAAACCCTCTCTTGGCTACTCCATCAACCACCAAGGGCATGGGTTCCCTGGATGACTTGTGTGGTGTCTTGCTGGATCTTAACGCCCCGTTTCTTAACCAGAGTAGTATTAATAGTGTCACCGGCAGTGTGCAAGCGGTTGTCTTTGCAAGAAGTGCGGAAATGGCAAATAGTAGTGCAGTTATGTAGTAAACGTACTTTTCCTTGTCGAGA
>JGI24721J44947_10009383_pt1 | contig 12598 bp, 8 predicted proteins | sample YelNatPaOPGAMG01_FD_44947 | JGI IMG/M metagenome (IMG submission 44947)
AGGAAATCTTTTTGGCAGAGTTTGAATGTCTCTGGGTTGAAAGCAGACTTATCTTTGAAGTCAGATAAAGATTTATATTTTGGAGGAGAATTAGTTAAGGCCTTATGTCAAATAAGTAATAAGGAATACCCCATTGAGCAAGGCATTTTGAATCTGAAGTTAATCAAACCATGTATGGAGGCAGCCACTTCTTATCATTTCTTTACTTTTGATGGGTCAAGCTGGATTGAACGTGGGCTTCTTAGTTTTGGAAGGGATTTTGAGACGAAAACAATTGACCTTTCTGAATATCTTATCCCTGACGAATCTGGGGTATATAAATTAAGGATTAAGCATATAGGAGAGGGCAGTGCTAAGATAGATCAGCTAAGTTTGATGAGTGGGGGCATATTTTATGCCCCTACTGAGGCCTTCGTAATCGAAACCGGTGATGAGCCTTATAGTATTCGCTCCGCTATTGCGCAGGTGGATGGCTGGGCGGCAGATGTCTTAAACGAGGAAATCGAGGTTCAGTGGACAGGTTTGCCAGAATCCAGCAACAAAATTATTCTCATGAGTGCCATGGAGGGGCAAATAAACTGGTCTTGTCGGCAAGATATTTTCTGGGAAAAAGATCTTCCTATAACTCAAGGTGCTAATACGCATAACCTTCTAAGTGAGGAAACCTTAGGTTTGTATATTCGGGGAAATTATCTTCTGCAAGGAACATTGCTTTCAAGTACCGGGCAAATCATTGCGCAGGATGAGTATCCTTTTAGTGTGAACTATCAAGGTCTAGGGCTTCGTTTTGCTGTGACCAATCCAGTTGTCAAAATAGGAGATACGGTTCAAATTGCAGGAGAAATCTTCAACGGGCGCAGTGAGGATGCTCCTGATATAAGATTGGAGTTGTATAATAGTTATGGAGACCCTGTTTCGTCCATAAATTTTGCCTCTATACCTGCCCAAAGCAGAATACCTTTTGCATTTAATTTAACTGCTTCAGAAGCTGGTGAAAAAATATTCAAGGTAAACTTGTACCAAAACGATATCTGGCTCACGGGTGATAGAGAGAAGTACGAAGTTGTTCATCCTTCTCTTTCCGTTACTGCTTCTGCGCCGGAAATAGTTGGCCATGATCCTTTCTCCTTAAACATAAATTTGGAAAATACAGGCAAAGTTCCGGCAACAGTGCAAGTATCCCTGCAAGGCGGCTCTTTATCGGATGAAAAATCCTTAACTTTAGCTCCTAAAGAAAAGAAGCCCTAACTTATACTCAGGCCATAACTGCTAATACAAATTATACTTTGCTTGTATCTGGGGATTTAAATCAGAAGATTGACATCCCTGTAATCTTCGGCGAAAGTGCCCAAATAACTATATCCAACCAGAATGTTTATGCCGAAGGGAAAGTAGGAATCCCCGTCACTATCCAAAATACTGGTCAAGTTGCCGGTGAAGTAAAAATTAATTTCCAAATAAAACAAGCGGGGACAGTTATTAGAGAAGAAAATAAAAACTATTTTCTGCCCAAAAGTGCAAGTTTGAATGAAATATTATTTTTTGATCTGCCCGAAGGAAATTATCAGATTCTGGCGCAAAGCAACCTTCCGCCGATGAGCATTCAGGCAACTTTTTCCGTGAAGAAAGAAAATAACTTAGAAATAGTTCTTTCTGCTGGTTCTCAGACTGGTGGAGTCTTTCCTGTAAGAACAGAGCTTACCAACCAAGGCTATAATTCTATTTCCGGTTTACTCCGAGTATCCCTCCAGGACCAACAAAATTTTCTGTGGAAAGGAGAAGAAATAGTTTCTGCTATTGCCGCGGGGTCATCTCAATCTGTATCTTTCCATCTCGATCCTTCTGGTATTGCCCCAGGGAATTATATTTTAAAGGCCTCCTTCTTCAATCCCCAGGGTAATCTCTTAATGGAAAAGGCTATCCCCTTCAGTATCCAAGGGCTCTCCTTCCAACTCATCCAAACTCCTCCTTACCAAACTTTTTCCCCTGGTCAGGAAGCTTCTTTTACTTTCAAGATCAAAAATACAGGGAATCAAGAAGGACCTTTCTATTTCCATTTTAAGTCTTATGACCTGATTGATTTAAAAAGAAATGAATGGCTCAAACCAGGAGAAGAGAAGAATCTGGATTTTAGTTTCCTTCTGCCGCAAGACTTAGAAGCAAAAGATTACGAAGCAAACTATGAGTTGCAGAGTTCAGGGAATGCTCCTATTCAAGGGCAGGTTAAGTATCATTTAGCTGGGATAAAGATTGCTGTCCAAGCAGCTATAGATAAGGCCGCCTACAGGGAGGGAGAAATCGCCCATCTGACTCTGACGATTTCAGGTGATCAAAATCAGAGCCTTTTTGCTCGGGTAAATTATCCTGGATTCGAAGCAAAAGAATCTTTTACTTTGCCAGGGACTAAAGTTCTTGACTTTAACATTCCTTTGCCCAAAATAACTGGAGAGAAACTCTTTTATGGGATCTACCAAGAATCAGGCCGCTCAGTCTATCTTAACTCTCTTTACATATATAAGCAGGGAGAGCAGATAAATTTAATGACTAACAAACAGGTCTATAAACCTGGGGAACAAGTGGTGGTCAATGTTACCAGCGGCGAAGCAGGCCTCCGGGGCACCCTTACTCTTTCTGCTCCCGATTATGAAGAAACCTTCACCTTCTCCGAAAATACAGTAAAAAGCTTCAACCTCCCAGCATCCATGACTGCCGGCACTTACTATGTAAGCTATAATTTCCTCAGGGGAGACGGCGAGACAATAAGCGGTAGCCATCCCTTTGATGTAGATGGCCTCAAAGTTAAAGTAAAAGAAGCAGCTTTAGATAAAGACCGATATGCCCCTGGAGAAATAATAAATATCAGCTTAAATGTAGAAAGCAGCCATGATCTGGAAGCTATTTTAAAAACCTGGATAATCGATCCAGAAAAGAATCATTCTCCGCCCCAAATCCAGGAAATAAACCTAAAAAAGACTGAATTCTCCTTCCTCACCCAATCTTTAACCCTTTCCACCCAAAAGCAAGGCCTCCATCAATTGCTATACGGCATTTACAGCAAAGAAGGGTTGCTCTTATGCGCTGGCCTGGAAGGATTTGAGGTGGGATCAGGCACAATCCTTTCTCTTTCCACAGATAAAGTAGACTATCCTTCAGGGAATGAACCCGTAGTAGTCAAGGTCAATCTCTTTTCCCAAACCTCTGGTACCCTAAACTTGATTCTAAATGGCCAGAACAAAGGGTCTTATCCCATTACCCAAACTAATTTCTCCCAATTCCAGGTGCCGCTCTATCCGGAAAAGTTAGGCCTGAATAACTTNCAGGCCCTCTTCAATTCTGAAGGNTTATCTTCCACAAAAGAAACTTCCTTTACCTATGGNAGNGCTNTGCCTGATCTGGCGGCCTGGATAAACGGAGCTAAAGTAGAAAATGGCCTCATTAAATTGAGCATAACTGTGCTTAATCGTGGAAAATCCCCTTCTCTACCCACAATTTTAAAGTTATACGATGGCCAGGTGGAGGAAGGAAGACTCTTAGCTACCTTCGAAGTCAGAAGTCTATCTCCTAAGGAATCGCTAACATTTAACTATCAAATGCCCATCTCTGACCGGGTAGGAGCAAATGAATTCATTGCCTTAGTTGGCCAAGAAACCCATCTGATTGATTTTAATAAAAACAATAATGAATCGAAAATATCGCTCCAAGTAAGAGCAGACGAGACGGAAAAAGGTTTTATTCTATCAGCTGAACAGACCTCAAAAGATGTAGAATTAGGCGAAGAGTTGGAATTTAACCTTACTTTAACCCCCTTAAACGGATTCACGGGCGATGTCCATCTGAGCATTAAAGACTGCCCTGCGGGATTCTCAGCNTCTTTTACTTCCAACCCAGTATCCTTGGCAGGAGGACCTGCTTTATCTANTCTGAAATTNTTGCCNACAGGCCAGGTAACCAGCGGCATCTACAATATCACAGCTATAGCTTCTACTTCCGGACAAAGTCAAGAACTTGCTTTGGAACTGAAAATTATGGATTTTCAAATAAGGATTACTCCCCAAATCCAAACCATAAAACAACTTGGGGAAGCGCTTTACTCTGTTAATATTTCCCCGCTCAATGGCTTTGATAACCCTGTCTCTTTAGAGCTAATTGGCTTGCCTAAAGGAACAAGAGCAAGCCTTAGCCCTAATGAAATTACGTCGCCCTCTGGGGTAAGTTTAGCTATCACCACCTCCAAATGGTTAAAACCAGGTGTTTATAATTTCTCGATTGTGGCCAAAGGGAAAAAATTAATTAGAGAAGGCCAAGCCACTCTAATGATCGAAGCCAATCCCCTCCTCCAACCCGGAATCATAACTGCTCCGGTAAGGGAGAAAAACTCTTTTATCAAAACTTTCTCTCCTGAGGGCACGATGATTAACCAGTTTAAACTCTTCTCAGAAAAAGTGGCAATCTCCCTTGCTGCTGGGGATGTAGATGGCGATGGACTGGATGAAATCATTGTGGGAGCGGATAAGAAAGGGAAAGGACCTTACCCCTTAGTAAAAGCCCTTAAAAGAGATGGCACCCTTGTAGCTACCCTGGAGTCTCCAGGCTGGTACAAATTAGGAGCTCCTGTAGCTGCCGGAGATATAGATGGCGACTGGATAGAAGAGATAGCTGTAGGCTATTACCTGATGCCTCTCAGGGAAATGGAAATCTACGATGATTTAGATATAGACGAAATATACTCGTTCTGCCATGGTCAGAAAAAAGGAAGAGGGTTAATAAAAGTTTATAAGCTAATAGATAAGGAGTTCGTAGATACTGGGATAACTTTAGCGCCTTACTTGGAAGAAGATTTCTGGGGCGCTCCTCGAGTAGCTTTGGCAGACATAGATGGCGATGGACGATTGGAATTGATCACTGCTCCTGGCCCTGATCCTAAAGCTCCAGCCAGAATCAAAGTATTTAAGATAGATACCAGCCAAGGAATAGGCAAATGGCAGGTGGGAGAAAAGATTTTAGATTTAACCGTTTCTTTTGCAGAAGAAAAGGGGAAGAAAAAGATAANAATAGAGGATGGTTATGGAGCCAATATAGCTGCTGGGGATATTGATGGGGATGGGAAAGCCGAGATTATCGTAGGAGCTGGCCCTGATCCTAAAAAGGATGGGCAAATAATAATCATTTATCCTACGGAGAACAAAATAGAATCTTTCCAGGCTTATCTCGAGAATCGCTTTGGAGTAAATTTAGCCAGTGGTGATCTGGATGGTGACGGCCAAGCAGAAATAATTACCGGCCCAGGACCAAATCCTCTTCGCAGAGACACGGTGAAGATATTCCAAAGAGATGGCACTTTAATAAAAGAATTTCAGCCATACCCGGGAGACGCTAAATTCGGGATCAGTGTGGCCACTGGGCAAGTAGGAAAATAAAATTTCTTCCAGGTTTTTTTGCTTTACGCTTTGCGCTATGCGCTATGCGTCATTTTTTTCTTCCGCACTGCAGCACCTTTTTTTCTTCGCTATGCGCTATGCCTTTTTTATCGCAGCACTTGCTAACTTTTTCTACTCCTTTCGCTTTGCGCTTAGCGCTATGCGCTATGCGTCATTTTTTTCTTCCGCACTCCAGCACTAACTAACTGCAGCACTTCCCCACTTTTGTACTTTTTTTGCCCCTTGCTCCGTGCTTTATTTATCTACGTTTTTCCGCCTTAGTCCGCATCCTTTAATATTTTCACACTTAAAGAAAACAGATAAAACATAAAACTTTAATGCATCACTGAATGGAGGGTGACATCGTTAGAAAAAAAGTTTTTCTTATTTCGTAGGGCCAGCCTTTAGGACTAGCCAAATTCGGCAAGGGTCAAGCCCTTGCCCTATCAATCTGATCTATCTCGGAATTTTATAACTTTCCCTCTCCCCATCTTAACTTAAGAGGAGGGTTAGGGGAGTTAGATCTTTACGCTACGGATTATATTTAGCAAGCGACAAGCCCTTCCTTCTCACCAGCAGCGAAAGGAGGAGTAAGGGATTACATAAAACTAAACATAGCAGAGAAACTAAAAAGATTAAAATATTGACAATTGAAAATGGGGCCATCTAAATTTCCTAAAATTGACTTATTTTCCATTCATGATATTATTAGATTAAATTTATGTGAAGGGAGTTAATTTTATGTTAACAGAATATATTCAAAAAGCTTTGCAGAGAGCTCAGTATAAAATTTTAGAGGACGAAACTTGGTTTGCTGAAATACCAGGTTTTCAAGGAGTTTGGGCTAATGCAAAAACCGTTGAGGAATGCCGACAGGAGCTTATGGAAGTTTTGGAAGAATGGTTGATTCTTAAAATTCGAGATAAGGAACCTATCCCTGAAATCGATGGCTTTTCCATCAAAATTAAGGAATTCGTCGCGGCATAGATGGTAGCAAATCTTTCAAGAAAAGAATTGATTCGCAAATTTAAGGCTTTAGGATATTCTGGACCATTCTCGGGCGGAAAACACCAATTTATGATAAAAGCAAACCAAAAAATCCGAATTCCCAATCCCCACAAAGGGGATATTAGTGCCAGCTTAATTAAAGAAATTCTTCGCCAAGCATCTATTTCATCTGAAGAATGGGATAGTATTTAGATTATGCTCCCATTATAATCCTTTAATCCTTATCCAAAATTCCTTTCATTTTACTGCAGCACAGCAGAACTTTATGACTTTTCTTTCGCTTTTCGCTTTGCGCTTAGCGCTATGCGCTATGCGTCATTTTTTTCTTCCGCACTGCAGCACTTCCTAACTGCAACACTTTTTTCTCTACGCTCTGCGCCTTGCGTCTCTTCTTTTACTGCAGCACCTTTTTCTCTACGCTTTGCGCTATGCGCTCTGCGCCATGCGTTTTTTGCTGCAACACTTCTTATGCTTTGCGCCTTCCTCCTTCCCGCCTTTTTACTTAAGATTAAGCTTTTTTAAAGTTCCTTACGCAAAAAAAAATTCATACGATAATCTTTTGCTAATGAAAAATATTAAGTTTCCAAGTCACGCCAAAAACAGAATGAGATGGCCCAAAATATCTGAAGTTGAAGGGGTTTCTGCAATAGAAAATCCCCAATAATAGAATCTTCTATAGAAGGAAGAATTAATGCTTGGATTAAGATTTCAGAGAAATTCTTGCGTGTGACTTATAAAAATGAAGTGGATAAGATTTTAATTATTTCTGCCGTTAAAAAGAAAAAAGGATGGAGGTGATTAATTTTGAAGATAGAATATGATAAAGAAGTTGATGCCCTATATATTCAATTTAAGGAAGCCTAAAAGGCCATACCGCCGCCCTCTATTCTTCTTGAGGCTATGCTTTTATCTCTTGCTATTTTTTCTTTTTGCTCTTAAATCTTACCCTTTTTGTCCATTCATTATTTTGCAAAAATTTTCCATAAAATGAAAAAATTAATAAAATTTTTCTCTTAAATTGAGCGATTCATTATGACATTTATGGACATACCAACTTCTGGACTCCCTTTTTCAGAGGAAGGGCATGCTCATTCGTTGGGTGATATTTGTCATATTTATCCGAACGCCACATCTAAAAGCATCATTGCCGCAAAGCCAACTAAAGTTCCAGCGGTGGCTATATGGGTATTCTTTTCCAATTGGGATTCTGGGATAAGTTCTTCTACCACGACATAAATCATAGCCCCAGCAGCAAAGGCCAAAGCGTAAGGCAAAATGCCCTTGGCTTTGATTACTGCCCACGCTCCCAAAACTCCGGCCATTGGCTCGACCACCCCGGATAATTGGCCATACCAAAAACTTTTTAAGCGCGATAGGCCATCGCGGCGCAAAGGCGCTGATACGGCCAGCCCCTCTGGAAAGTTTTGCAGGCCAATGCCCAGGGCTAAAGCAACGGCTCCAGCTAAGGAAGCAGAGGGCAGATTGGCCGCCACCGCTCCAAAAGCAACCCCTACGGCTAACCCTTCTGGGATATTATGCAGAGTAATCGCCAGAACCAATAAAATACTCCGCTGCCAGTTGGTCCTAATCCCTTCGGCCTCGGCCATAGGAAAACCTATATGCAAATGAGGTAATATTTGGTCGCATAGCCAAAGGAATAACCCGCCCAATAAGAAGCCGGAAACAGCAGGAAGCCAAGGGGGCAAATTGGTATCGTGGGCCATCTCGATAGCTGGCGCTAAAAGGGACCAGAAACTTGCGGCAATCATTACGCCCGCGGCAAAACCCATTAAACAATCGAATACCTTCCGATTAATATCTTTAAAAATAAAGATCGTGGCTGCGCCCAGAGCTGTAACCAACCAGGTAAAACAAGTAGCTAAAAAGGCTTGACCAACTGGGTTTAGGGCGTTGAACCAGATAAATAAAGACTCCATAATTAGCCCAATTTTCTTTTTTACCTAAGTTACTCTTTAGATATTTTTAATCTACTAACTTTTCTTGGCCCACGACTACATTCCAGGGGCGAATTTCCCAACTCTTTACCAGACCGTTGATTACATAAGGATCTCCCTTGATGAAGTCTTCTATTACCGATTTATCTGGCACCCGAAAGACTAATAAAGCTCGATCCGGGGGATCATCTAACGCTCCTCCTAAAAGNAGNTCTCCGCGCCGATGGGACTCAGTCGACAATTTAAGGTGTTCTTCTCGATAAGCAGCTCGCCGGGCCATGTAATCTTCTACTACATAATAAAAGAGCACATAAAATTTCATCTTCTCCTCCATTGTAAAGAATTAATCGCCCTCTTCAGAAAAGAGGGGACAAGAAAATATGCTGAGACCTCATGCTTCCGGTGGATCCATGAAAGAAATACTTCCTCATCATCCCGCAGGAATGCGCTTTCGCCTATAGTCACGAACTTATTGATTATGGCACAGCCTCAACGAAAAAGAGAGAAACACATTTTGAACAGTTAATGGCCGTCATTATATAAATCTTCTCCACAAAGATCAAATACTATTAGGGATGATTTCCTTGGCCGCTTCTTGAAGAAGTTCCCTATATTTCTTCTCATCATAACCATCTTCAACTTTTAGAAAAGGAAAGACCCGGACGCGCTCTTCTTTGTTTTTGGCCTGCGCTTCTCGGATGAGATAATAGATTTTTTCTCCAGGATGAATCCTAATCCCTCCTTCGGCCAACTGGCGCAGAGCCAAGGCCGTGAGATTATCAACTTTGTATGCCTCTACATTTTGGCGGACACTCTTGGCCACAAGTAACTCTTCATTCTTTAAATCTCCCGTGTGCAGGCGCATTAAATAATTCTCCATGACCTCCCGGATTTGCCCATTTTTATTCTCGTATTCCTGCCTATTCTCACAGGTACGGAGAAGATCCAACATCTCCTGTTGCGCTTCTTTAATCAACGGAGGTGTATCGTGACGCCGAAAGGCCAGTCCGCGAGCTTTCAACTCTCCATTCTCCATAACCCCAAAGTAGCGGTTAGCCACTGGTAAATCTTTCTTCTGCTTCGCCGGCAGAAAAATAATCCATTTATATAGGCCCTCCAGTTCTATAGGAACTTCCGTAACTCGGCTAATCTGGCTGCAAAGCTCCAGGACTTCCTGATGGTTCAAGCCAGGTTTAGTAATCCACAGGGCATCAGTTAAGGCGTGGAGAACTCGGAAACCGTGCGTCTCACTAATTTCCTTGGCTTGGAGTAATTTTTCTCGGCCATAGGCCGTAACTGCTTCATGAGCTTCGATGCGACCAAATCGGGCATTACGATACCCTAAATAGCCAAAACAGACGACCAAGAGCCATTTGAGAGCTGTCTGCCGGCGAGTATAAATTTCTGACTCAGACCCAGAAGTGGCTTTTTTCCTGCTCTTAAAATACCGACGCCGTTCTAAGATGGGCCGTAAGGTTTTAGGCACCAGCCCTTCCCTCTGCTCACATATATTGTAACCTACCTCGGGAACTTTGGGTTGCGGGCAGCAAGAACAAAGGATAGTTTCCGCGGAAATATTATGTTGCACCATAATGGTAGGGTACATAGAAGAAAAGTCTATTTCCGCCACCTCTTCGTAAAGGCCCAAGGGGGGTTGAAAGGTGAGTCCTCCTTTGTCGGCCACCAAAAGGTCCCAAGCAGTTTTAAATTTCTCCGGCTCGCCTTTTCGCCAAGGAATTAAAATCTTCTCCTGCAGAGCCCGGTCTAGCTGCATAGAGCTGATCGCCGTGCCCGGAGAACGCCGAGCTAAGCGCTGCACAGGAATTTTGGATAAGCGGGCTACTTCACAAACTCCCTCCCAGCCAGTAGCCGCATAAAAGAAAGAATTCTCCCGGTCAATATGGAGGCGACCAAAGAAAGGATAGTCTGGTCCATGATAGACTATCTTTCCGTAAGTAAAGTAAGAACGTCCCTCCGTAACTAAGGAACGGTCAATCGGCGTAGGTTCACGATCAAAGAAGAGCTGCATCTGCCTTCTTCGCGAAAGACGCAAAAGAGCAGGAATAAGGAAAGAATCCCCATAATCGGTGAGGATAAGGTCTGGATCGTAGAGGCGAAGTAGACGATTTAAATTAAACAGTAGATCTTCTGCCGCACCGGTATCAAAAATTAATGTTCTCCCGTCGCAGCGCACCGCCAGAGCATTTCCTTTACCCAAAGGCCGCCAGGGACCACTTTCACTGAAAAGCTCCAGGGTAGACAAATCCGGAATTTCATATTCTCTGGTCCAAGGAGAATCTTGGGGATAAATGGCTATTAATTCCGAACCAGTGAACTCTACGCCACAACGGCCTAAAGGGAAGATCTCGCGGAGATAAAGATAATATTGGCTCAGAGGTAGATCACAATTGAAAAAAGAAATTTTTTTTCCTAAAAAAATAATTTTCCGCAAAAACCGAGGAAGACGGTCATAGTCCGCTATCTGCAGAGCTAAGGCTTCGACGTTCCGGCCACTTCCGAGCTCTTTTCTTTCTGCCCAACAGTAACCTTTAGCGAAACCCTGCTCTACAGCTTTTTCCCCCAGAAGTTTTAAAACTTCCTTCGGCCCGGTGGCATAAAGGGGAAAAGCATAACGATCTTCCAAGCGCAGAAGTTTTCCTTCCGCGGTGCGTATCCAGAGGACCATCCGATCATGAAGTGGATAGACATCCAAAAGCCAACCATTAGCTTCCACGCTTTTCCTCCGCCCCTTCGGCATCCTCCCCTTGCATTTTTTGTAACTCTGCTTGGAGGTGTGTAAGGATTTTTTCATGCTCCAGACAGATGGCTAAAAGAATGGCCTCCATGGGCCAGGGAGGAGAGGCGTANGCNGCCGCCTGGACATGGAGTTTGGCTCGCTCAAAGAGGCGATCAAAAGCTTCTTGATCTTCTTGGCGCAGGGCCCGGCGAAATTTCTTCCACTCCGTATACTCCTGCTCTAAAACTTGACTAAAAGGTAAAACAGTTCGTCCCATGGTTTTCTCCTTAGGAACATTCTTCTGGAGANTACTCACTGCCGGCTAATCTCTTAAATTCTTCAAAAACCTCCCAGGGCCGCGGTAGAGTAANGGGAGGTTTAGTGAAAATTATTTGCCCATCTTCTGCGGCCGGCTTCAGCTTCAAAACTACATCAGCCATCCGATAAAGTTCCCGGAGGAGAAAAATTCTGCGCTGGTTAATTCCTCGCCGCGATTGACTCAGCAAAAAAAAGACCTTTTCTCCAGCCATCTGGTTTATTTTGGCCAGGGTTTGGCGGAAAAGGAAAGCAGCTTCTTCTCCAGGAACATCCTCATCAAAAAACATGGTGCTGGGTCCCAGAAGGACAACTAATGAGTAAGCTTGGGGAGCAAGTAGCGGCTCCAGACGCTCTTGGATAAGGGTAGCAAACTGATGACAGGTAAAAGCACGGGCGATGGATATTTTTTTTAACAAGACAAGTGGCGAAAGGTTTTCTCTACGCGCAAAGCGGGAAACAAGATAAGGATCAAAAGTATTAGCGCCATCAGCGATCAGAACTTGGAAGCCAAGGAAAGCCGCCAGAGCGGCAAGGTAGACCGCAAACTTCTCCGGCCTTTCACCCATAATCAAAGCCTTCTTTAGCGGCCTTCTGGTTAAAAAACTTGGCAGACCNCGAAAAAGAGGAAAATATTCCTGCTCTCCTTCTTTCATATTTAACCTTTCCAAATTGGGCGAGAAGATTTATAGTTTCCGGTAAGCTATGCCCACCACTTTGCCCAAAATCCGTAAATTTTTTTCTCCTTTCCGTACTTGAATAGGCAGCATGGCTGGATTGTCTGATTTCAAGAGGAACGAATCTCCCTCCCGAAAGATCCTTTTTACGGTTACTTCGCCGTCGAGCATTACCAGCGCTATAGCTCCTTCTTCAACTACGCTACCTTGTTTAATTACCAGATAGTCATGGGGAAGAATAGTGGGGACCATACTCATCCCTTCTCGTTCTACGCGGACAATGAAGAGCCCTGAACCCTTAGCCCACTCTTCAGGAATAGGTATGGTTCCTTCCATATTTTCTACGGCTTCCAGGGGTGGCCCAGCGGTTACTCTGCCGACGACGGGTACATGGCGGATATTGGTTAACGGCCGAAAAAGCTGGATTCCTCTGGACTTGGAAGAGCGGGCTAAACTTCCTTTCTTCTCCAAAGCCCGCAGATGGTCAAG